>Ga0074044_10003785_pt1 | contig 12740 bp, 12 predicted proteins | sample BogForMeECP23OM1_FD_94443 | JGI IMG/M metagenome (GOLD analysis project Ga0074044, IMG submission 94443) | Bog forest soil microbial communities from Calvert Island, British Columbia, Canada - Bog Forest MetaG ECP23OM1 | ecosystem: Environmental > Terrestrial > Soil > Wetlands ...
CGCTTTCGTTGAAGTTCGACTCGCCCGTGTTCGGATGCATAAGATCGTCCTGCTGGATCAGGACCACTTTAGGCTCGGCCATCGCACTCACTCCTTGAACGCCAGTTTAATCTTCACGGCCCAACGTCTAGCACATCGCGCGGCATCGCGCCTAACCGTTGTTAGGCTCCGCCGCCGGCTTTCTTGCGCATGCTGATGTCGGCTTCCACGTAGCGCGGATTGGCAATTCTGAGCTTGTCCTCGACCGCCTGCCGCACCAGTTTAAGCACCTCGCCGCGCCACGGCCCGCTATCGGCGTCGCCGCTCTGAATCTTTGCGCTCAACCGCTCGTTCAGTTTGCAGGTCGCCTTGCGCAAGTCATCGAGTCCGTGAACGTGCGGCTCGTTTTCGCCGAGCAGAGCGGCGAGCGCGCGTACTTCGGCTCGCACGAACGGATCTTCCAGCTGGATTTCACGCGCCACGATTCGCATTACGTTAGCTACCACGCGGCTTTGAAACTGAACGCGGCCTTCCGTGGCGAGAACGATCTCCCGGTCTACGAAATCGGCCGCGGCCTCGAGTAGTTCGATTGCGCTGGGTCGGTCTTGCATATTGGTTCCCGCGCGCGTGCGGCGCGCTACTCAAGTAGATTCAACAGTTCCAGTTCGGTCTCCGCCGTGCGCCGCCCGATACTGGCGAGCTCAACGCTCTTCACGTAACCGTCGAGATGAGTCCGCGCCTGGCTGATAGTAATAATTCCCCATCGCAGGTTGCCAAACACTTCCCAAAATCTCACTGCCTCCGGGTCGACGGAAGTCCCGCTGGCCTTCTCGTACGCGCGAAAGAAGTGCTCGCGCGTTCCCAGACCGCCCACCGGCTTCACATCGTTGCCGAAGCGCCATGCGCGCACGCACATCCAGCCCAGGTCTTCCATTGGATCGCCGACGTGCGCGAGCTCCCAGTCGAGAATCGAGCGAACGCCTTCGGGCCCGAAGATCACGTTGCCGATTCGATAATCGCCGTGGACTATTGTCTGGCGAGGAGTTTTCGGAATGCGCCCGAGCAGCCATCTGAAGGCCAGCTCGAAGGCGGGATGAGGTTCCAGCGCGAGCTTGCGAAAATTATCCTCGTAACGGCGAACTTCGGTCAACGCCGCGTTCTCGGCGGGTTCGGTCAGGAAATCGAGCCTGTGCTTTTTCGGATCGATGCGATGGATTTGCGCAAGGATGTCCGCGAGCTGCCCGGGCATCACTTCCCGTGCGCGAGCATATTCGTCATCGCGCAACAGCCGGCGCGCAAGCGTTTCGCCATCGACCCTCGCCATGACGAAAAAGCTGGCGCCAAGCACCGCGGCATCTTCAGAAAGCCAGAAGACCTCAGGGACGGGAACGCCTTCTTCGAATGCAGCGCGAAGCACCCAGAACTCATCGCGGCGGCTGGTGTCGATTCGATGTTCGCCCGGGTCGCGACGCAGCACTAGCGAGCGCCGAGTCGTCGCGCCGTTTTTCTCCGTCGCGGCATCGAACGACCATATCTCGCGCGACGCGCCACCCGGCATCCGGCGCAGATTTTCTATTTTTACGCTGTCGTAGCCGCCATCACTCGCTATGAAGCGCGCGAGCCGCTCCGTGAGTTCCTTCGCGTCCATTCGGGGAACAAACCTCGAACGCAAAGCTGTAGCACGAAATTTGCCGGCACGCGCACGCCGCTCACGAGCGCGTGCCGGCGAGTTGGGCGAGTCCGTCGCCGAGCAGATTGAAGCCGAGAATCGCAACGCCAATGGCAATTCCCGGTGCCATCGTCAGGTTCGGCGCCACCAGCAGGAACGCCCGGCCGGCATCGAGCATGTTCCCCCAGCTTGGAGTGGGCGGCAGCGCTCCCAGGCCCAGAAATGAAAGCGCCGCTTCCGCGGCGACGATGCCGCCTACGCCGAAGGTCGCCTGCACCGCGACCGGACCGGCCATCGCGGGCAGCAGATGGCGGAGCAGCACGCGCGCAGGACGCGCGCCGAGCGTTTCGGCCGCATGCACGTACTCGCGCTCGCGCAGCGAAAGCACCTCGCCCCGCACCAGGCGCGCGTAGGTAGTCCATCCCATCGCGGTGAGCGCGATAATCAAATCGACTATTCCCGGTCCCAGGATCGCGGCCAGCGCGATCGCGAGCAGTATGCCGGGAAACGCGAGCACGATATCGACTGCGCGCATCACCGTCTCGTCGATCCATCCTCCCAAAAGTCCGGCCGTACCCCCGATCAGACTCCCGGCGATCAACGAAAAAGCCACCACCGAAAGCGCTACGCCCAAAGACAGCCTCGCTCCCGACATCACGCGCGCAAGCACATCGCGCCCGAGCACATCGCAGCCGAACGGATGCGCCAGGCTCGGTACCGCCAGCGAATTGCTCAGATTGATCGCAAAAGGATCTGCATGAGCGATCAGCGGCCCAATCGCAGCCATCAGAATGACGATCGCAACGACAGTGGCGCCCGCCGTCAGAGAAGGATTGAGTGCGAACCGCCTCAATCGAGCCTCACCCGCGGATCGATCATCGCGTACGCAAGGTCGGTCGCCATGTTCACCACGACGTAGGTCAACGCGAAAGTCAGCACGCATCCCTGGACCAGCGGATAGTCGCGAGCGCTAATCGCGCTGATTAACAGCCGCCCGATACCCGGCCACGAAAAGATGACTTCCGTGATCAGGGCGCCGGTCAGAAGAGCGCCCGCCTGCAATCCGATCAGTGTCACGACCGGCGTCATCGCGTTGCGCAGCCCGTGACGGACCATCGCCTCCATCGGGCTGAGTCCTTTGCCGCGCGCGGTGCGCATGTAGTCACTCTCGCGCACGACGATAAGGCTCTGGCGGAGCATTCTCGCGATAATCGCGGCCAGGGCAGTACCGAGTGTGACGGCGGGCAATATCAAGTGCGAAAATCCGCCGCGCCCCGTCAGGGGCAGCCAGCGCAAATCGAGCGAAAACAGAATCATCAAGAGAGGACCCAGGTAGATGTGCGGAATAGAGATGCCAAGAATCGCAAATCCCATGGCGCCAATGTCGCCCGCGCCTCCGGGCCTTGTTCCCGAGATGATTCCGAGAGGAAAGGCGATTAACAGCCCCACCAGAATACCAGCAACGGTCAGCTCAAGGGTTGCGGGAAACCGCTCGGCGATCAGGCTCGCCACCGATCGGCGGTAGGAAATCGACTCGCCCAGGTCACCCTTGGCCAGCCCGCCGACGAAACCGAGATACTGCTCACCGAGCGGACGGTCCAGACCCAGGCGATGACGCATTTCGGCGATGTCACTCGGTGCGGCCGTCTCACCCAGCATCGCGATGATCGGGTCTCCCGGCACCAGATGAATCATCGCGAAAGTCAGCGTCGCCACCCCGATCGCCACCGGTATCAGCGCCAGGAGCCGGCGCAGGAAGTAGCGCGTCACTGCGACGCCTCCGAACCGGCAGGACCGATGAGCTTAAGCGTGGCGAGCGACCGGAGGCTTCCGTTGGGGTACGGGTCGAAACCGGTCACGTCGCGGTTCAGCACCGCTACGTTCTGCAGCCACCACAGCGAGATGTATGGCAGGTCCTGCGCGGCCAGTTCCTGCACGCGCGCATAGATGGCGCGGCGCTTCGCCGGATCGATTGTGCGGTCGCCGTCTTCGACCAGCGCGTCCATTTCCGCATTCGCGTATGCGCCTCGATTGATACCACGCGGTGGCGTCATCTTCGAATCGAACACCAGGTAGTATTGATACGGATCGTTGATTCCGATCCACCTACTCGAGGCCAGATCGAAATTGCCGTTCTGGAGGTCGCTGTAGAAGGTCGCAAATTCGTTGCTCCGAATTTCCACTCGAATCCCGACGTGGCGGAGCATCGCCTGCATCACCTCCGCCAACCGCGCCCCCTCGGGCGTTGTCTTGTAGATGAAAGTCAGATCGCGCATCCCGTCCGCGCCGGCATGATATCCAGCATCGTCGAGGAGCTGCCGCGCCTTGGCGGGGTCGTAGCTATATTTCGTCACGTTGCCGTCGTATGCCCAGTTCTCGGGCGCAAGCATTCCACTTGCCACGCGGGCGGTTCCGCGGAGAAACGAATTCGCGATCGCGTCCCGATCGATCGCATATGCGATCGCACGACGCACGCTTACATCACGCAGCTGCGGATTGCGGAAGTTCAACATCAGGTATTGATACCTGGTACCGGGAGATTCGTTCACTACGACATTGGGCTGTGCGCCAAGATACGGCAGGACATACGCCTCGATATTGTTTTCGGACACGTCGCACACGCCTTCGGCCAGTTCCAGGGCGCGCACCGTCGGGTCGGGCACGATCTTGAACACAATCCCCAGGAGAGCATCGGCCTGCACGGGCCGGTACGGATTGCGATCGAGCCACGCCGAGTCGTCGCGCGCGTAGCGCACCATCTTGAAAGCGCCAGTACCCGGGGGTGCGGGCGCTTCGTTGTAGAGCGGAGGCGGCGTCCCATCCGGCACGATCTCCTGCGTCGCCATTTCCATTGCGGGCGCAAATGGATGCGCCGTGCTCATCACGATTGTGCTGTCGTCCGGGGCTTCGATCGACTTCAGTTCCGCAAACCCCGCTCGTTTGAGCGACATCGAAGCCGGGTCGAGAATCGAATCATACGTGAACTTGACATCGCGCGAGGTCAGCTCGCGTCCGTCACTGAAGCGAACGCCCGGCTTGAGGCGGAATATGATCGTGGTGTCGTTCGGACGCTCGATGCTCCCGGCCAGGTCGCCGACGAATTGACCGTTGCGATCGACCTTGACCAGCGAATCGAAGACCAACTCGCTCACCCACGATGAGATCGCGTCGGTCGCGAAACGCGGATCGGTCGAGGTCGGCGAGGTCTCTATGTCGACCTGGATATATCCGGCCGGGTGATTCGGCGTGCGGCCGCACCCGAAGATGAATGCCGCGCATATCGCGATCGCCGCGGCCGCGCCTTGCCCTCTCCCCATCCTCATCCCCACGAGTCTTTGGATCATCGCGGACAGGTCAGATAATAGCAGATGAATCGGGCGGACGCGTTCCGCCGGGGAGCGTGCGATGACAGGCGGATGGCGTAACAGGGTCACTATCAGCCAGGGCGATCTTACCGAGGCGGCGACCGACGCGATCGTCAATGCCGCGAACAATGATTTGCAGCTCGGCGGCGGCGTGGCCGGCGCGATCCGGAGAAAAGGCGGCCCGTCCATCCAGGAGGAATGCGACCGCATCGGTCCGGTTCCGCTCGGCGAGGCCGCGATCACCGGCGGCGGAAACCTCCAGGCGCGCCACGTAATCCACGCGGCCAGCATGCAGCTGGGCCGCCGCACCACCGAGGAAAATTTGCGCGCCTCGACGCGCAACTCCCTGCTGCGTGCAGAGGAAAAAGGGCTCAAGTCGATAGCGTTTCCCGCGGTGGGCACTGGTATAGCGGGCTTCCCGATGAAACGATGCGCCGAAGTGATGCTCGAAGAAGCGCGAGATCATCTGCGCGGCGCCACGTCGCTCGATCGCATCGAGTTCATTCTGTTCGATGCATCCGCACTCGAAGCGTTTGAGGGAGCTCTCGCGGCAATGCCGGGTTGACCCGCAGAGAACATCGCCTATGGCCGATACCGCATCAATACAGGCCGACTTTGATCGCATCGCTATGCTGCCGGCATGGGGCGTCGACCACAACGCGCACTATCATCGGTTTCTTCTAAACCAACTACCGCATCGGATCGGGGAAGCACTCGACCTCGGCTGCGGTACGGGAGATTTTTCGCGGCTGCTGGCGGCACGCGCCGATCGGGTTCTCGGCCTCGATCTTTCGCCGGGAATGGTCAGCGCAGCGAGTACGCGCTCGGCGGGATTCGCGAATCTGGAATTCCAGAATGCCGACGCGCTGAAATGGAAGTCGCCGCCGGCGCGCTTCGACTGCGTCGCAGCGATCGCGACGCTGCATCATCTGCCGATGGGGGAAGTCGTGGCACGGATGAAGCAGGCGCTGCGTCCCGGCGGCTCGATGCTCATCCTCGATCTGTATCGCGTCGAGACTTTGACTGATTTCCTCACTGCGGCCGCGGGTGTGCCCTTGCATCTCGCGCTCAGGCTGGCTCACACGGGATTTGCCAAGCCGCCGCGGGAAATTCGCGACGCCTGGGACGCACACGGCCGGACTGACCGCTACCCGACGATCGAGGAGGTCGGGCGCATTTGCGACTCGATGCTGCCGGGCGCCAAAGTTCGCCGCCATTTGTTGTGGCGCTACTCGCTGGTCTGGCGCGCGCCCTCGAAATAGTACCGGCCGGGTTAGTGGGACCTCGGCTACGCTTGAGACATTCAAGCGCACGCTTGCGGCGACGTCGGATTAGACTCTGATCCCATTCCGCAGTTCCCACTCACGTCTGATTAGTGCGCCATTTCGCCGCCGCCTTGCGCGCGGCGCAGCAGGATGAAGCTCGGTATAAGAATCATCATCACGATCGCAAGCGTGCGGTAGATGTCGTTGAACGACAGCATCGCCGCCTGCGCCTGGATCATCCCGTAGACGCTGCCGATTCCCTGCTTCTGCCCAGTGATTAGCTGCGGAAGGTACTGGAAGGTGTGCGCACCTGGAGCGTGCACACCGGCGGCGCTCATTTTCCATGCGTCGAACACCGAGAAGTGCTCGACCAGGTACGACTGATGGATTTGTTCGTGATTGACGAGCGTAGTCGTCATGTAGGAGATGCCAATTGCCGCTCCGGCATTGCGCATCATGTTGTACAGGCTCGCCGCATAGCCCATCCGCTCGCGCTTGACGCATGAGAGAGTCGTCGCCGAGAGCGTCGGGAAGATCATCCCCATCCCGAAACCCATCACGATGCTCGGCCATACCACCACCCACGTGCTGACCTGCATGTTCCAGCGCGACATGGTCCACAAGGCCGTGGCCATCATCACGAACCCCAATCCTATCAATGGCCGCGTGTCGAAACGGGCGCGCGCGAGCTGCCCTATCAGCAGCATCGCCGCCATCGTCCCAAGTCCGCGGGGCGCCAGCACCAGACCTGCTCTCCACGCGCTATAGCCGAGCAGCTCCTGAAGAAAGATGGGATTGAGCAAGCCGGTCCCGTAAAGCGCGAAGCTCATGGCGACGATCAGCGAGACTGAAAAACTGAAGACCGGAATCTTTAGGATGCGCAGGTCAAGAATGGGCTCCGGGTACTTTAGTTCGTGGAAGACGAGCCAAATGAACAGCCCGACCGAGGCGACGGTGAAATACACGACCCAAGGCGATGCGAACCAGTCGGCGCGCTGGCCGCGGTCCAGAACGATCTCCATCAAGCCGAGACTGAGCACCAGTAGGGCCATGCCGAGATAGTCTACCTTGCCGCCGCGCGCGCGATGGGCCCGCAAGTAGGCGGGATCGTGCACGAACGTGTACACCATCAGGAATGCGAGCGCACCGACCGGCAGGTTGATGTAGAAATTCCAGCGCCAGTTCCAGTTGTCAGTGATCCAGCCGCCCAGCGTCGGCCCCATGATGGGCGCCACCATCAGGCCCATCCCCCAGGTCGCCATCGCGAGCTGCTGCTCATTGGGCGGAAACGTTTCCATCAAGATCGCCTGCGAGGAGGGAATCATCGCGGCGCCGGCCGCGCCCTGAATCAGCCGGAACACCACCATCTGGTCGAGAGATTGCGCGGCGCCGCATAGGCCCGACGCGGCTACGAATACCGCGACCGAGGTCAGGAAGTAGCGTTTGCGGCCGAAGCGGGCGGAAATCCATCCTGTCATCGGGATCATGATCCCGTTGGCCACCAGGTAGCTCGTCAGCACCCAGGCGATCTCGTCGACGCTCGCCGAGAAAGTTCCCTGCATGTGCGGCAGCGCGACGTTGACGATCGACGTATCGAGCACTTCGAGCGTCGTACCGAGCATGACGGCAATCGCGATCAGCCACTTGTATGTCGGCGCGGGGTGCTCAAAAGGATCGAGCGGTGCTTTGGTCGCGGCTCCCACGAAACCTGCTCAAATGCTCCGGAGGGCCATACTAGCCGAGGCGCAAGGCCGAGACACCGCCGCTCCTCCGCTCGATGCGCTCGCGGAAGAAAATCGGAAGCGTAACCTGCACGTAATGATCGCAAGCGACCTCAGCCGCGATGTTGAAATGTGGTCCCCGATGGTGACAACGGGAAACTAAGCCGCTACTCTCCTTGCATGCGGCTTGCCGCGATCGACGTCGGATCCAATTCCGTACACATGATCGTCGCCGACGCCAGCCGCGACGGCCACCTCGAGGTGGTCGATCGCGTCAAGGAGATGGTGAGGCTGGGGCGGCGTTCTTTTATTACCGGCCGGCTGACCGACGAGGCGATGGATCTCGCGATCGGTGCGCTCACCAATTTTGGGCGGCTCGCGCGCGTTCGAAAGGTCGGCAAACTTCGCGCGGTGGCGACCAGCGCCGTGCGCGAAGCCCGCAATCGAACCGCATTCATCCGGAGAATCCGCCGCGAAACCGGCATCGCGGTTGAGGTGATTTCCGGGGTCGAGGAAGCACGGCTTATTTTTCAAGCTGCCCAGCACGCTTTTGGCCTCGATGGCGGGCCTCATCTGCTGGTCGACGTGGGGGGAGGCAGCGTAGAACTGGTCCTGGTGCGCGATGGCCGCCCGCTCTGGATGCACAGCGCGAAACTCGGCGTGGCCAGACTCGCCGAGCGCTTCCTGGTCGACGATCCTCCGACCCAGGCGCAGCTGCACAAGTTCGAAGCGCACCTGGAGAACAAGATCGGTGCGCTTCTGCGCAGGGTTCGCAAGGCCAAGGCCGTAGACGCCATCGGCACCTCCGGCACGATCAATACGCTGGTCGCGATGGCGCGATCGGAACGCGGCGAAGAGCTGGGCCGCCTGCATGGGGCGAGCGCCTCGACCGCGGAAATCTCCAAGCTCTCGCGTGACCTCGTCACCGCCAACGCCGCGCTGCGCGCGGAACTGCCCGGAATGGACGCGAAGCGGGTAGACCTGATGCCCGCGGCGGGCGCGCTCGTCGACTTCATCCTCAAGGGCTCCGGGGTTCCCAAGCTGGTTGCGTGCTCGTGGGCACTGCGAGAAGGGCTCATCTTGAGCTTGCTGAAAGCCACGCGCGGAGACAGCGCGGCCGACGCGCGCCGCAGGTCAGTCAACGCGCTGGCCGGGCGTTTCGTCGGCGCAAACGAACACGGCCGTCATGTCGCCAAACTCGCACTCCGGCTCTTCGATGCGACCGCGCCGGTCCTGGGCCTCCCCAAGGCCTCGCGCGAGCTCCTGGAGTATGCGGCCCTGCTGCATGACGTCGGGCACGCCATCGATCACGACCGTCATAATCGCCACTCGTATTATCTCATCAAAAATGCTGAACTATTTGGCTTCGAGCCCGACGAGATCGAGATAATCGCCCAAGCCGCACGCGGCCACCGCAAGCAGGCTCCCAAGGTGGACTCGCCGGAACTGAGCGCGCTGCCAGGATCAAAGCGGCGTTGGGTACGCGGGTTCGCTGCGATTCTTCGAATCGCCGATGCGCTGGACCGGACTCACTTTGGTGTGGTTAAGAATATCGATGTAAGCTACTCGCCGGGACGGCTGATCATCGGGGTCGACTCAAACCGGGAAAAGGCTGACCTCGAACTATGGACATGCGAGAGAAGGACCGACCTCCTATCACGACTGCTGGATCGCCAGGTGACACTGGCTCGATAAGTGCGCTCCAGACCGCGAAACCAAGCCCCAACGGGCACGTAGATGCCTCGACCGCCAAGCCGCCTGCCAAGGGGCTGCTCGCTTCGCCGCATCCTTACCCGGGGCGGCTCATCGCCGTCGAGGGCATCGATGGTTCCGGCAAATCGACTCAGTTGATGCTGCTGGAGCGATGGCTCCGTTCGCGCGGCTACCCGGTCATCTTCACCGAGTGGAATTCGTCGCGGCTGGTGCGGCGGTCGATGAGCCGGGGCAAGAAGAAGAACCTGCTCACGCCGACCACCTTCAGCCTGCTGCATGCGGTCGACTTCGCCGACCGGCTCACCTACCAGATTCTTCCGCCGCTACAAGCCGGGATGATCGTACTGGCCGACCGGTACGCGTTTACCGCCTTTGCGCGCGATGTCGCCCGCGGCGTCCATCCTGAATGGGTGCGCGCGGTCTACAGCTTCGCGCTGCGTCCGGACCTGACCCTTTATTTCCGCGTGCCCATCGAGGTCTCGCTGGAGCGCCTGCTGGCGGGGCGCGCGAAGTTGAAGTATCACGAGGCCGGCATGGACGTCGGGCTTTCCACCGACCCCGTCGAAAGCTTCCGCATTTTTCAGAGCCGGGTGTTGGAAATCTATGACGAACTCACGCGCGAGTTCGGCCTGCGCACGATAGATGCGACCGGAGAAATACCGGAGCAGCAGCGGATGTTCCGAAATATCGTCCAGGACGTGCTACGCGACTATGACAGCAACCGCGCCAAAGGAAACCATGTCACGACCCGGTCGCGGTAAGAGCTGGTCCGGACACGGCCTTCCCTATCTCTCCGAGAAGCGGCTGCCCGGCCATCTCATCGCGATTGAGGGCACCGACGGCGTCGGCCGCTCCACCCAAATCGATCTCCTGCGGCCGTGGCTGGAACTCGAAGGCTACGCGGTAAGCAACACCGGATGGACCCGGTCGCCCCTGCTGTCCGAAACGATCAACGAGGCCAAGGCGGGCCATCAGCTCACCGTCACAACTTTCAGCCTGCTCTATGCCGCCGATTTCGCCGATCGGCTCGAGCACGAGATTTTACCCGCCCTGCAGGCGGGGTTCATCGTCATTGCCGATCGATATATGTACACCGCATTCGCGCGAAACATGGTCATGGGCGCCGACCCGGGGTGGACGCGCGACGTGTTTGGTGTCGCGCTGGTCCCCGACCTCGTTATCTACCTCGACATCGACGTGGCGACGCTCATTCCCCGGGTAGTGCAAGGCAAGGGCATGGACCATTGGGAGTCCGGGATGCATCTGGCGCTCGGCACCGACCTGTTCGATTCATTTCAGCGGTATCAAAGCCGGCTCATCGACGAGTACCGTCGCCTCGCTTCCGAGTTCGGTTTCATCACGGTCGACGCACGGGCTCCGATCGAGGAACTGCAAACCCAGCTTCGATCGCACATCATGAACTATCTTCGAAATGCCGATCCCGCGAGGAGCGGCGGCAACGGCGAGGAGAAATTGCCGGCTTCGACGCGCAAGGAGTAGGCCGTGGAAGCCGCACCGATTCCCGCGCCTGAGATTCCGGTCGAAGCGCCCGCGCCCGCCGCGATCGCCCCCACGCCTGCACCCGCGCCCACACCCGCGCCGCGGCCCAAGCTGGTCCTCTCTCCGGAAGAGACTCTTGCCGCGAGCGCAACCTCCGCGATCGCCTACGGACGTTTCGCGCTCGAACGCCATCACGCGGGAGCCGCCGCCGGAGAGACCGAACCGATTCACCAGCTTCGCGTTGCGACACGCCGCCTACGGGCTACGCTCCAGCTCTTCACGAGCATCACCCACACAGGCTACGTGAAAACAATCGAACGCGACCTGACCTGGATGGCGCAGGCCGCGGGCGCCGCGCGCGAGCGTGAGATCACCGTGAAGGTATTGCGCGAGCGAGCGGCGAAGCTCGACCCAGCGGTGGCAGAATCGCTGACGACCATCTACGAGACGCTGGACCGCGAACGCTCTGAGAAACTCGCCCAACTCCGCAAAGTGCTGGCATCCAGACACTATCGCACGATGCTTGCGCGGCTCGACCGGCCGCGGTTCCGCAAGACGGGCGCCGACGCCATCCTGGGCGCGAATGCCTTCGCAATGATCCGGCCGATCGCGCGGGCTGCCGCGCACGCCGGCGCGGAACTAAACGCAAGCTCGCCGCCGGCAACAATCCATCGCCTGCGTGTGCGCGTAAAACGGCTTCGTTACGCGATCGAGATGCTGTCCGCGCTTGGCGGCAAGCGCAGCCGCAGGCTCCTGGTCCGGCTCGAAGGGCTGCAGGAACTGTTGGGCAGCCTCAATGACGTGTCCGTCGGAATCGTCTGGTTAATCGGGTTTCCCCACACCGCGAGCGTCGCGCCAGGAGCAGTACTCGCGGCTGGAGCGATGGCGCAATCGCTCAGGAATCGCTCGGCCAAGCTGGCCCGGCGATGCATCAAGGCGTGGCGTAAGCTCGAGAAGAGCGGCGCGGTGGCGGACGCTCTCGATGAAATCCGCCGCCAGGGCAAAGAAACTCCTGTGAGCAAAACTCCGCATGAGGAACCGGCCACGGTAAACGCAGCATGATTCTCTATATCCTTCGCCATGGAATCGCCGAGGAAGCACTCTCAGGCGGTGACGACGGTGCCCGCAAGCTGACCGCAAAGGGGCGCGACAAGATGCGCGATGCCGCTGAGGGGATGCGAGAGTTCGGGCTCCGGTTCGATGCGATTCTGACCAGTCCGCTCGCGCGCGCTACCGAGACCGCCGAGATAGTCGCTTCGGCCTACGCCAACACTCCCCCGCCCCAGGTTCTCCCTGCTCTCGCCACCGGTGTTCCTGCGGATGAGGCCGCTGCCGCGCTGCGCTCATTCGCCAAGCAGAAGCACATGATGATCGTTGGACACGAGCCGCAACTCAGCGCGCTCGCCGCACTCCTGATCACCGGCTCGACCGATGCGCCGAAACTCGCGCTCAAGAAAGGCGGCTGTATCACCCTGCAAGTGCCGTCGCGTCTCGAGCGAGGCGGTGCCGAGCTGCTCTGGATGCTGAC
>Ga0074044_10003786_pt1 | contig 12737 bp, 13 predicted proteins | sample BogForMeECP23OM1_FD_94443 | JGI IMG/M metagenome (GOLD analysis project Ga0074044, IMG submission 94443) | Bog forest soil microbial communities from Calvert Island, British Columbia, Canada - Bog Forest MetaG ECP23OM1 | ecosystem: Environmental > Terrestrial > Soil > Wetlands ...
GCAAACCGGTAAAAAAAGCGACCTTGCTCGAGGCCATCGCTGGTTCTATCGAGGCGGCGGAAGCGGCATTGGGTTAACTATGAATGCTGAGTGGAAGAAGCTGCAGCGCGTGACCGTCGAGGTCGAGCCGGACCTGATCGAATTAATCCCGGACTTCCTGACTCGCAAACACGCCGATCTGCTAACCTTGAAAGGCGCGCTTGAAACTGGCGATCTCAGCACCATTGGCGCGCTCGGGCATAAGATAAAAGGCGAAGGCGGCAGCTTCGGCTTCGACGCGATGAGCGATATCGGCGCCGAGCTCGAGATGGCCGGCAAGACCGGCGATCGCGAATCCGCCCGCGTGTTGGTTAGCGATCTTTCCGAATATCTTGGAAAAATCGAAGTGGTCGAAGGCCCCGAAAGCTGACTGCGACCGCGGCCGCCGTTCCTTAGGGCAATCGAGCCGACGATCCGCCGTTCGGATCACCAACGATCAGCGAAGACCCCAACCCCCTTCGGCGGCAATCGGATAACAACTCGGTAGCACCCATAGAGTACGCGACTATGGCCGACCCTGCCGAGGCAAAAGGCTACGTCGCAGTCTTGAGGCTGGCACCATACGGCATCAGCGCGTCGAAGCTGATTCCCGCGAAGGCAGGCTCCGATGCCGCAAGTTGCGTGAAGATCGCGCCCGCCTCCGAGGCGTGCTCGGCACCGTCGAGCGCGCGACCCAGGCGCGCGATCGCTTCGATTCCCGTCAGCGCATCGCCCGGCGGCGAGAATGCCTGCGAGAGCCGCTGCACCCTGCCCTTGAAGTTGGTGAAGCTGCCATTGGTTTCGGGATACGCACCGATCGGCAATACCTGATTTGCCATCTGCGCGGTTTCGTTCGCGTCGGTGTCGATGAGAACCAGGTAGTCGAGCGGCCCAAAGTCTCTGATGAACTCGGTCTCGCCCATTACAGTCACCAGGTCAGCGCGCATCGCGATCAGCATCTTGAGCTCACCGGCGGCGACCGTCTTCGCGAACTCATCGAACCGCGCAGGCGCAATGCCCATCGCTTCGAGGCCGCGGGTATTGGGATTCTTGTTCGCGCGAATCAGGAAGTTGTCGTCGCCGCTCAACCCCGGCGGCGTGTAGCTGACCATGGCGATCCGATCGGAGCCGACGGTATCAAGCATGAGCCGCTTCAGCGCGAAGGCTTCCTCGTTGGTGGCCTGCGCTCCGATAATCGCGCCGATCGAGCGCGGGCCGAAACTCTTCTTCAAGCTCTCGATCTGCGAGGCCACCCGCCGCGCCGCAACGCTCCATTCTTCCGGCACCAGATGCTCGCCCTGCTGCACCAGCGGCGCGGTGAGCCGCGTCTCGTTCTGCAGCGTGGTGAAATGATGACGCCCCTCATCGCACATCCAGTAGCTATTTACCTCCGGATTGTAGCGCGGCTTGTAGCGATAAATGCGCCCGCGCTGATGATGAATGTCGATGGCGCATCCGCGCTCGCAGCCGCCGCAGACCGAGGTCGCGCGATGCAGGTACCACACGCGCATGCGGAAGCGGAAATCTTTTTCCGTCAGCGCGCCCACCGGGCAAATGTCGATGACGTTGCCCGCGTATTTGTTGTTGACCGGATGCCCGGGGTAGATGTCGATTTCGTTATGGTCGCCGCGCTCGAAGATCGCCAGCTCGCTGGTATGCGTGACCTCGTCGAAAAAGCGCGTGCACCGTGCGCATAGCACACAGCGCTCCTGATCGAGCATGACGTCGGAGCCGATCGGAATCGCCTTGCCCTTGCGCACCTTCTTTTCGAGCGGAAAACGCGAGGGCTGGTCGTCGTACTCCATGTAGTAATCTTGCAGCTTGCACTCGCCCGCCTGATCGCACACCGGGCAATCGATCGGATGGTTGATGAGCAGGAATTCGAGCACGGCGCGCTGCGCCGCTTTGGTCTTCGCGCTCTGCGTATGCACCACCATCCCCTCGGTAACCTTGGTGTTGCATGAGATCTGGAGCTTGGGCGCCTTCTCGATTTCGACCAGGCACATGCGGCAGTTGCCGGGGACGCTGAGCGCAGGATGATAGCAGTAGTGCGGAATTTCGATGCCGAGCAGCTCGGCCGCCTCGATCACGTTGATTCCGTCGGGCGCGTCGACTTCCTTGCCATCGATGGTGAGCTTGGGCATCTACCTTTCCCTGAAGTTGACTATGCGGCTATGGCGGATTTGCCGTTGCGATCTTTGAATGGGCATCGGCCCAGCCGAATGTGATCTTCAAACTCGCTGCGGTACTTGGGCACGAAGCTCTTCACCGGCATCGAGAGACTGTCGGCGAGCACGCAAATGGTGTTGCCTTCCATGTTGACCGAGATGTCGATGAGCAACTGCAAGTCTTCCATCTTGCCGCGGCCTTCTTCCAGATCGGTCAGCAGCTTTTCGATCCAGCCGCATCCTTCGCGGCACGGCGTGCACTGCCCGCACGACTCATGATGATAGAAGTGCGCGACGGTCTTCAGCATGTCGACCATGCAGGTGTCCTCGTTCATCACCATCACGCCCGCGGTGCCCATCAGCGACCCGGCGGCGCGCACCGAATCGAAATCCATATTGACCTTGAGCGCCTCTTCGGCGGTGAAGACCGGAAATGAGGAACCGCCGGGAATCACGCCCTTGAGTTGCCTGTCGCCGAGGATGCCGCCGCCGACGCCATAGATGAGATCCTTCAAAGGAAAGCCCATCGGCAGTTCATACAGGCCGGGCAGCTTGACGTGCCCCGAGAGGCAAAACAGTTTCGGGCCCGGGCTCTTCTCGGGGCCGATGCTCTTATACCAATCGGCGCCGCGATTGATGATATGCGGGACATTCGACAAGGTCTCGACGTTGTTCACCACGGTGGGCGACCCGAAGGCGCCCTGGATTGCCGGAAACGGTGGCCGGTTGCGCGGATACGCGCGCTTGCCTTCGAGCGATTCGAGCAGTCCGGTTTCCTCGCCGCAGATGTAGGCGCCGGCGCCGCGATGGATCCAGATGTCCACTTCGAAGCCCGAGCCCATGATGTTCTTGCCGACCAGACCCGCGGCGCGCGCCTCATCGATGGCCTCCTGCAGGCGCTCTTTCTGAAACGCGAATTCGCCGCGCATGTAGACGTAGCAAGTATGGGAACCGACCGCGCGGCATGCGATGAGAATTCCTTCGATGATCCCGTGCGGATCATTTTCCAGCTCGTAGCGATTCGCGAAGGTGCCGGGCTCGGCCTCATCGGCATTGCAACAAACGTAGACCGGCTTCTTCGACTCTTTCGGAATGAAGCTCCATTTGACCCCGGTCGGAAAAGCCGCGCCGCCGCGCCCGCGCAGGTTGGAGTTTTTTACTTCATTGATGATCTGCTCCGGCGTCATGTCGAACAGCGCCTTGCGCAGAGCTTCGTAACCGCCATGCGCGCGGTAGACCTCGAGCTTGCGCAGATCCGGGATGTCCAGCCAGCGAGTAAGAATTCTTTCCATTATGTCGGATTGGGTCGGCGCCCGATTTACGGTTGCGCGCCGTGTTTGGTGTCGAGCGCCATCAACTTTTGTTTTTGCCCCTGGATTTTCCGCTGCAACGCCATCAGCGCGTCGAGCACCGATTCCGGCCGCGGCGGGCACCCGGGAACATACACGTCAACCGGCACTATGCGATCGATTCCGGGCAGCGTGGCGTAGTTGTCATAGAAGCCACCGGTGGAAGCGCAGGCGCCGAACGCCATCACCCATTTCGGCTCGGCCATCTGGTCGAACACGCGTCGCAGGATCGGCCCCTGCCGCACCGTCACGGTTCCGATGACCATCAGCAGGTCGGCCTGGCGCGGGGTGAAACGCGGCAGCAATGCGCCGAAGCGGTCGATGTCGTAGGGCGTCATCGAGAGCGACATGTATTCCATCGCGCAGCATGCGGTGGCGAACGGATAGGGAAAAATCGAGAACTTGCGCGCCCATCCGATCGCCTTGTCGAGGCGGGTCAGGACGGCGGTATCGCCGAGCAGGATTTCGTCGCCGCCCTGCGCGAGCCCTTCGATCTGCTTGTCCTCAGCCATGGATGATGTGCCTCGTAGTTGCAGTTGTAAGGTATCAACCGCCTCGATGCGGGGTCAACAATTCCTAATGAATGGGAGGTTGCCAATTGAACCAGGCTACTGCCCGGCGTCCGAGCAGGATGGTCTCGACAACATATGTATCCGGTGACATAGTTGACTGTGGCATGGTTCGTTGAATTTCACCGGGACTTCGATCCTGAATACGACCAACTGGACGCGCCCGTTCGGGAACGCCTGCTCGCACAGGTCAAGTTACTCGAACAGTTTGGCCCAAGTCTCGGCAGACCTCACGCGGACACCCTGCACGGCTCGAAGCACGTCAATATGAAAGAATTGAGATTTAGGACGAGTGACGGAGTATGGCGGTTTGCATTCGCATTCGACCCGGGACGTCGAGGAATCATCTTGTGTGGTGGCGACAAGGCTGGGGAAAGCGAACGGCGTTTCTATCGGTTGCTGATAGCAAAAGCCGACCTTCGGTTTGACGCTTACGTGGCTCGGCTCAATTGAACGTTATGGAGAAAATAGATCGATGAGCACCCTCGAAGAAAGAATGAACGAGTTGAGCCCCGCGCGCCGCAAGAAGGTCGAGGCCCGCGCCGCTCAGCTTATCGCCGAAGAGATGACCCTCCGCGAACTGCGCAAAGCCCGCAAACTCACGCAACAGCGCGTCGCCCGAACGCTTCGCATCAGCCAGGATGGTGTCTCGCGCCTGGAACGACGCACCGACCTGATGCTTTCAACCCTACGCAAAAGTGTCGAAGCGATGGGCGGCAGTCTTTCCCTGGTCGTCGAATTTCCCGACCGGGCTTCGGTGATATTGTCGGGAATCGGCGAGGACTGCCTTCCTCTGGATCGGCGAAGCTCGCGTCGAGCTGCGCGACCAAAGGCGTCCATTGACCAAAAGGCGGTTGCTCGAAGAGCCGGCTGACGCTCACCCCACCCGCAGCACCGCGGCGCCGCGGATACGATCGTGCTTCAACTCGATGAGCGCCTCGGTCGCCTGCTCGAGGCCGAAAAACTGCGTCTGCGAATGGATCGGTATCTCACCCGCGATTTGCATGAACTCCTCGCCATCGAGGCGCGTGTTCGCGGTGACGCTGCGGATCTCGCGCTCCTCGAAGAGATGTTTCTCGTAGTTGAGCGAAGGCACATCCGTCAGGTAGATGCCCGCAATCGAGAGCACTCCGCCGCGATCGAGCGCCTCCATGCACGCGGGCACAATGTTGCCCGCCGGCGCGAACAGAATTGCGGCGTCAAGTTTTTTCGGCGGGCGATCCTCGGCGCGGCCCACCCAATCGGCGCCCATGCTCTCCGCCAGCGCGCGATGCGTGCCACCGCGAGTCATCACGTAAACTTTGCATCCCCAATGCTTCAATACCTGCATCGATAGATGCGCCGAGCCGCCGAAGCCATAGAGACCCACAGTCATGCCGCGCTCGATGGCCGCGCGCTTGATGGAGCGGTACCCGATGATTCCCGCGCATAGCAGCGGCGCCGCTTCCTCATCGCCGAGCGAATCGGGAATGCGATACGCGAAGTCCTCGCGCACGGTCGCGAGTTCGGCATAACCGCCATCGTGATCGTAGCCGGTGAATTTCGCATTCGGGCACAGGTTCTCGCGCCCGCGTTTACAATAGATGCAGATGCCGCAAGTCCCGCGCAGCCATGCGATGCCGACCCGCTCGCCGACCCGATAGCGTTTGCATCCAGCGCCGAGGCGTTCGACGACGCCCACCACTTCATGGCCGGGGATGACATGCTCGCGATGCGTCGGCAGGTCGCCCTCGGAAACATGGAGGTCGGTGCGGCATACGCCGCAGGTCTTCACGCGCACGAGGATTTCGCCCGCGGCAGGTTCGGGCGGCGCGATGTCGACCGGCGCGAGTGGATGCTCCTCGATGGGGCCGGGGATGTTTACCGTCATCGCTTTCATGACGGGAATTATAGATCGATGATCCTGGTCGCACAGGCTCCAGTCTGTGTTCCGGGAACCCGGAAAGCGCAGAGACGCAGGCTGAAGCCTGTGCCGCTTGGGAACGAAGATGGAAGGATCACGAAGCCGGCGGCGGCTGAGGCTCCCCGATCGTGTCGCGTAGGAAATTCTCCGCCGGCAATTTCGCCTGCCTCGCGATGTCGTGGCTGCCGTGCGGAAAATATTGCGTCTCGACGTGCGCGCCGCGCGCGCGCAACTCATCGGCGAGTTTCACCGCCTGGCGCAAGGGAGTCCGCTGATCGCTTTCGCCGTGCATGATGAGGACGTTGCAGTCGAGCTTGCTGGGCAGATTCTCGATGACGCTGCGCTCCTTCAGCAGGCGCTTGCTGGGCCAGATCTCGCGCAGCATTTTGAGCTTGGTGCGAAACGGCGCCTCGGGCCACAGCTTCACCATGTCGTATGCGCCTGATTGTAGGATTAAGCTACGCGGGCGCTTGTCGTAGTCCATCAGCAGGCCCGCCGCGATGGCGCCATCGGCGACGCCCCATACCGCGACCCGGTTCGGATCGACGTCGCCGCGCTCCGCCAGCAAATCGAAGGCGCGCCGCGCGGCTTCAACCGCCTGCGGTCCCACCAGGCGGCTGGGCCCCGAGGATTTGCCGTAGCCGGGGATACTCACGCAGGCGACCTGGATGCCGAGGATAGTCGCGAGGTCGCCATTTTTCGCGACGCATTGCCGCGCGTCGCCCTCATCACCGTTGAGCACCAACACTGCGGGCAGCCGTCCGGCGTCGGGGCTTTTAACCACATACCCTTCTATTTGGTAGTGATTGGGGCCGAGCGCGATTTCGAAATTGAAGGGCTGGACGACCGCGGGCTTGGGGCGCGGCGCGGCGGCGATTTTCGGCGCGCCGGAAGCATCGGACCCGGCCCGCCGGGTGCGACATCCGGGCAACGCGATTGCGAGCGCAATGGCACTTATCAGCAGCACGCCCCGCAGATGTCGCCTCATGCGCGTCAATCTAAGGCACGCGGTCCCTCCGGTAAAGGAGGTCGGCGGAATCATTTGCTAATAATATAGCTATGTTGAATCGGCGGGACCTTTCGCCAATACTGTCTGGTTCACAAGCAGCGGCGGAAGAGGCATGAGCACCACAGCATCATCTGTAATCGATTTCGAAAAAAACGGCGGCGTGATTCCGGTCGTTACCGTCAATCACGCCAACGGCCGGGTGCTGATGCTGGCCTATATGAATCGCGAGGCGTTCGAGGAAACCGTCGCCACTGGCCGCGCCTGCTACTTCTCGCGCTCGCGCAAAAAACTGTGGCGCAAGGGCGAAGAGTCGGGCAATTTCCAGTTGGTCCGCGAAATCCGCCTCGATTGCGACGAGGACACCGTGCTTCTGGCGGTCGAGCAACTCGGCGATGGGGCCGCTTGCCATGTCGGCTACGAATCCGATTTTTTCCGCATGCTGAAGGACGGCGCATGGCAGACCGTCGACACCCGCCTCGTCGATCCAGCCAAGTATGGTCCCAACTACGGCCATCCTCCGAAAGACCCCGCAAAAGACCCCGCTAAGAAGTCGGCGAGCTAAGATGTCTTCCGGGGAAAAAATCCTTCGCTTCGGCATTCCCAAGGGCAGCCTCGAACAGCAGACCATCGAGCTGATGCGCAAGTCGGGATGGCGAATCTCGGTCGACAGCCGCTCCTACATCCCCAGTGTGGATGATCCCGCGCTCAGCCTGCGCGTGATGCGCCCGCAGGAGATGCCCCGCTACATCGCCGACGGCCACCTCGACGCCGCAATCACCGGCAGCGACTGGGTGATGGAAAATGCCGTTAACCTGGTCGAAGTCGAGAGCTTCATCTACGCGAAGGTCTCGATGCAGCCGACGCGATGGGTGCTGGTGGTGCCGGAAGGTTCGCCGGTCAAGCGTCTCGAAGACCTGGAGGGAAAGCTGGTGGCGACCGAGATGGTCGGTTTCACCAAGCGGGTCTTCGCCGAGCGCAAAGTTAAAGTAGAAGTTGAATTTTCATGGGGCGCCACCGAGGCCAAAGCAGCGGACGGCCTGGTCGATGCGATCGTGGATGTTACCGAAACCGGCTCGTCCCTGCGGGCCAACAAGTTGCGCATCGTCGAGGAGCTGCTGAGTTCAAATCCGGTGCTGGTCGCGAATCCCGACTCCTGGAAGGACGAATGGAAGCAATCGAAAATCAAGCAGATTGCCGTCCTGATGCGCGCCGCCCTCGATGCTGACGCGCGGGTTGGGTTGAAGCTCAACGTCGCGAAAAAGAACCTCGAGAAGATCATCGCGGTGCTGCCGGCCATCACGGCGCCGACGATTTCGTATCTCTATCCCTCGCCGGTTCTCAAGGGCGAGGAGTGGGTCGCCGTCGAAACGATGATCGCGGAACACACCGTGCGCGAGCTGTTCCCGAAGCTCCTCGAAGCCGGCGCGGTAGGCATCGTCGAGTACCCGCTCAACAAGATTATCTGAGCCCGCTCTTCTTCGACCTGACACCTAACCCCTTCCTTTTGGGGAAGGTGACCGGAGTTAGGTTTTGTACTCCATAGACAACTGCGTGTCATAGGTAAATACTGAAGGGTTACCGCGTATCGGCGCGGACGTTACCAAGGAGGCATGCGTTATGGCAGCGTGTCCCGTCTCTACTACCCCGCTCTCCCTTCGTCGCCGTCCCATTATGCTCACTCAGCGTCGGATCGAGGCCAACCGCCGCAACGCCGCGCACTCGACCGGCCCGCGCACCCCGGAGGGCAAGGCGCGGGTCGCGCGCAATCCCATCAAGCATGGCTTCTTCGCGGCGCAGGAAAAATGGACGCCCGGCCAGCATCGCGATTTCGCGGAAACTCTCGCGGGCCTGCGCGACGATTTCAAACCGCAAAGCGAGTTCGAAGATCGTTGCATCGTGACGATGGCGCGATCCTACATCCGCATGGCCGCGATGCTGCACTACGAGAATATCGCGGCGCTCGAATACCATCAGCAGCGCGATCGCGAGATGAATCAGCGCATCGCTACCGCGAAGCCGGCGGAGGCCGCTCATCTTCGGGCCCAACGCGAAACTCTCCGCCGCGCCGGGCTCTGGCAGCCGACGCTCCCGGGTCCACGCGAAGCGAAGGCGATCATCCGCTACTCCGGCAGCCTCGACCGGACGATTCGGCAAGCCTACCGCGAGCTTCACGTGGCGAAAAACATGAGGAACGGTGGCTTTTCCGCGCTGCGGAAAACGCAAAAACAAACCCACTATTCGGCTGCGCCGAGAGGTGGCCCCGCAGCTCCCGCAGCGCCCTCGCTCCCAATCCGGCCGAACATGAATGTGCAAAAGCAAACCCACTTCGAGGCTGCGCTATCGACAGATGAAAATGCAAAAGCAAACCCATTAAGTCCAATGTTTATGGGCAATCGTCATGAACGCCGCCGCGCGAAAGCGCTCGCCAAACGGAGGACATGACCACACCGCCTGGATACTTCTGGTCGCCTTCACCTTCAGGAAAGAGGCCAGGGGTTAGGTCTTTGTTTTGAGCCTCGACCTCTTTGTGGTTAATTCCGCCTCATGGCTAAACCCGCGATTCGCATCGAAACCAACCGTGGCGTCCGCCACCTGATCCTGTGCCGCGCCGAGGAGTACAACACCACCACCCCGCAACTGCGCGATGAGCTCAGCGCCGCGATCGATGCCGCCGATACCGACCACGACGTCGGCGTCATCCTGCTGCGCGCCGAAGGTCCCGCATTTTGTGCCGGCTACAACCTCGAGTGGGGTACCGGATTGCAGGTCGGCGAGCCGCAACGCAAGCGGGTGTGGGATTCGGTCACCGACTACAACGCGATGTCGCGGTTCGTAAATGTCTACATGAAGTTATGGTACGCGACCAAGCCGACCATCGCGGCGGTGCACGGATGGTGCGTCGGCGGCGGCACCGACATGGTGCTCTGCTCGGACATAATCATCGCGGCGGAAAATGCGTCATTCGGTTATCCGCCGTCGCGGGTCTGGGGCACGCCGACCACCGCGATGTGGGTCTACCGGATGGGCCTCGAACGCGCCAAGCGCTATCTCCTCACCGGCGACGAGATCCCGGCGGTCGAGGCGGCGCGCATCGGGCTCATCCTCGAGACGGTGCCGGAGGAGAACTTGCGGGATCATGCGATCGCTTTTGCCGAGCGGATGGCGCGGGTTCCCGCCAATCAACTGCAAATGCTGAAGCTGCTCTGCAATCACACCGCCGAGAACATGGGGCTTGCAACCTCGCGCACGCTCGGCACCCTCTTCGACGGCGTCGCGCGCCACACGCAGGAAGGTATCGACTGGATTGCGCGCGCACGCGAAGCCGGCTTCCGCCAGGCGGTGCGCGAGCGTGACGATCCATTTGGCGATTACGGCTCGGGGCCGCGATCGAAGAAGCGGAAGTCGCGCTAACTCTTAGTCACTAACAATGCCGCTCTATGTTATGTCTCGTCCCCCTTCCCCAAAGAGAGGGGGTCAGGGCTTAAGTCTGCGAGGAACGCACCTACGACCCCAAATAGCGGGATCACCACCGCCGCGGCAGCAAACATCGCGCGCGGCGCAATCACCACAAACAGTGGCGATATCAGGAGCAGCCCGGTCGCATGCGCGCCCCGGTAGACCAGCGAGATCACGCCCATAACGCGTCCCAGCACGTCGTCAGCGATCTGTTCCTGCGCGGCGGAACGAAGCAGAATAGACGCGCCAACCTGGCCGAGGCCGGAGAAAAACGCGCCTGCAATCGCCATCGGAAGCGAGGTCGCCAGCGCGAACATGGCATAGCCGGGAAGATAGATGATCCAGGCCAGCATGCTCGCGCGCGCTTTGTTCGCGATCGCAAAGCGCGCGAGGATCGCGCCCGCGGCAACCGAACCGATCGCGTAACCGACCATCACGATCGAAAACCCGCCCGCGCCCCGACGCAGCACGTCGCGAATCAGATCGGGCACGCCCGCGATCCAGGTTCCCGAGGAAACCGTTACCGCGAGCCCGACCACCACCGTCCCGATCGCCAGCGCGGGAAGCGGCTGCATCGCCGCGAAGGCCTCGCGAATCCGCGGCGGCTCCGGGTTCGCGATCGCGACCGCACCGCTATGCGCGATGCGGCCGATGAACAGCGCCGACACCAGGAACGACGCGGCGTCGAGCGCGAAGAAGGTGCTCACCGGGGCGATCGCGAGCAGACCGGCCGCCGCGGCCCATCCCCCGATGGAGAGCGCGTTGGTGGTCGCGCCGAGCAGGCCGTTGGCCTCCTGCACGTGCTCGCGATCGACCAGCGCGGGAAGCATCGCGCTGTACGCCGGTGCGAAATACGAGGTCGCGGCTTCGAGGAAAAATGCCGCGATCACCAAACCCCACAGCGGCAGCGTGTGGGTTAGTCCCGCGATTGCGACGGGGATGAGAATCGCGCCGCGCGCGAGGTCGGCCGCGATCATGGTGCGCTTGCGATCCCATTTGTCGGCGACGATGCCGCCATGGAAGCCGAATAGCAGCGCCGGCACGCTGTCGGCCAGCCGCACCGCGACCACCCCGATCGGCCCGCCCTTGACCAGCGCGAACCACATCAACGCGATGTATTGAAATGCGTCTCCGAGTTCACTAACCGCGACCGCAAGGTAAAGGCGGCGGAAATCGCGACGCTGCAGCAGTTGGAGCGCGCCGCGTTTCTCCATCAGAGCCGGCGCGGCGGCGTCATCCGCCGCCCTTTTCGCGCATCGAGACTTCGTCCCACAGGTTCAGCAGGTAGCCGTCGGGATCGTACAACTCGGCGCCGTAGCCCCAGAAATATTTGCCCGGCGGTTGGTGGAACTCGAGGCCCGCCGCTGACAGCTCGCGGTACTTCGCCTCGACATCGTCGACCTGCAGGACCAGGCAGCATTTGGCGCCCGCCAGCGGTCCCCGCGGAGGGTAGAGAAAGATGGTGAAGTCTGCGGCGTCCTTGAGCGCGATGACCCATTCGTTCTCGAACTCGATCGCGAAGCCAAAATGCTTCACATACCAGTCGCGCGTGATCTTGGGATTGCTCACTGGCAGTCGCATGTGATCGAACTTGACCATGCTGGTGTCGCGCGACTCGGCTACGAGCCCCTTGCGGGTCTCAACTCCCCATCTTGGGTTAGAACTTCTCCTTGAAGGGGCGCACCTCGAGTTCCATCGTCCACGCGCTGCGATGCTGATGGGCCAGGTGCCAGTAGGTCTCCGCGATCGCGTCGGGATCGAGCATGTCTTCACTGGTATAGTTGCCGACCTTGCGCCCGGGAATGTCGATGGAGCCGTCGACGTTGATCCACGCCACGTGGATGCCCTTGGGACCGAGGTCGCGCGCGAGCGACTGCGCCAGCCCGCGCATCGCGAACTTCGCCGGCCCGAACGAGACCGACTTGGGCCCGGCCTTCACTCCCGCGGTCGCACCGGTGAAGAGCATTACGCCCCGCTTCTGAGCGATCATGTCGGGAGCTACTTCCCTGGCGCAGACGAACGGGCCCAGCGCATTGACGCGCCAATCGCTCTCATACTGCGCGGGCGTGATATCGACGATCGTGCCCCAGGAGCCGCTGCCGGCATTGTAGAGCAGCACCTCGGGCGCGCCGAGGTGGGTGCGGATGGTCTGGAACATGGCGCCCGTTTCGCGCCGGGTCGCCGATGTCGCCGACCACCTCGAGCACCCGGCCGCCCTCGCCGCGAATCTCTTTCGCGACCGCGGCGATAAAGTCCGGCTTGCGC
>Ga0074044_10003787_pt1 | contig 12733 bp, 24 predicted proteins | sample BogForMeECP23OM1_FD_94443 | JGI IMG/M metagenome (GOLD analysis project Ga0074044, IMG submission 94443) | Bog forest soil microbial communities from Calvert Island, British Columbia, Canada - Bog Forest MetaG ECP23OM1 | ecosystem: Environmental > Terrestrial > Soil > Wetlands ...
ATCGCCGGGAGGATCGCGCCGAGGCCGGTAGCCCCGCCCATGACGCAGGACGCTCCGAGGCCGTTCTCGCTGTCGCTGAGCCATTCCCCGCCCGCCATGGAGATAGCCGAGCTGATACCGCCCATCAGCGCGACGGGGAAGATCAGGCGCTGATCGTGGAGCAGGTACAGGACGACGCCGAGCATGGACATGAGGCCGTCGGCCAAACCCATGACTGCGGGACGCGCGAGATGCGAGCGGTTAAGCAACTCGCTTCCTCCGTCCCGACCGCTGCCGCTCCTGCTCGTAGTGGCTGCTGCACATGCCCTTCGCCAAGTGCGGATTCTCGCAGCCCGATACCTCGCATTTCCGGTTCCTAGGGGGGCGGCGCGGACCGAGAAGAGGAGGGCGAGCCTTGTAGCGCGAGCCGCGCGCACGGTCACAGTCCCGGCAGCGGGTCAGGTCGTAGCCGCCCCAGTGATAGATGTGCGTGTTCTCGGGAGTCCGCCGGTGCCCATTGCCGCAATAGTCCTTGCGGTAGCGCCCCTTGGCGGCTGCGTCTGCATTGTTGTCTGCGCTCGTCCCGATGAACAGGTGAGCCGGGTTGCAGCACGGCGGGTTGTCGCAGTGGTGGCAGACCTTGAGATCATCGGGGGGAATCTCGCCTGTCAGCGCTAGCGCTACCCGGTGAGCGAAGAAGACGCGATTGCTGCCATGCGGGCCGATCCCGAACCGGCCGTAGCCCTTCGGGTCGGCGGCCTTGGTCCATACCCAGCACGGGCCGAGGTCGGGACAGTGTTCCGGGACACGGCCGTTCCTGTCGACCTTGACCCAGAAGCGCGCGGCAACCCGCTCGTCCAGATGTGCGGCCAGGAATGCGGCCATGCTGCTGCGTGACGTACCGTGAGCCATGTCGGTCTGCCTTCTCAGATCGGCCATGCCCCCGGGCGGTTGCACCCGTCGCGGGGGTCTCTTACTAGAACATTCTAGCGGAACGCGCCACCCGAACACTGCCGGGCGTGCCAGGGAAGGCCTCACGTCGAGTTCGCCGATACGCGGCGCAGCTGGCAGACCGTATCGACCGGGGCGCCGATGATCGTCGCGGGCTTCGTCACCGAGATGACGATGTACGTGTCACCCGTGGCCTGATCGAGAATCCGGTCGGTGTTGAGGACTCCCGCCCACTGGGGCACGTTCAGGTAGATCGCGCGTATCGTCCTCGGCGTCGGCGTGCTGGGGTCCTGCACCGACTTGCCGGTCTCGATCAGGGTCACGGGCAGGTCCGAGATGAACGGCACGTTGCTGTCCACCAGGTCGCCGAACTGGTTAGAGGTCGTACCGCGATAGATCGTGATTACACAATTCTGGGTCTCGGCGCCCATCAGGCCCCCGGCCCGCCCTCGCGTTCCGCGCGGTGAGCGTCGAACATCTCCAGCCGGACGCGCACCATCGCCTGCTCGGCCTTGATCTCGGCGACGTCCTCGGCGGTCCGGTGGACCACGTCGCGCAGGGAGCTGCCGCCGTTCGGCTTCGTCTCGGCCTTGATGTCGGCGATCTCTTCCTGTAGCGCGGCGACGGCCGCCTTCATCTTCGGCCAGTCGGTGAGGAAGTCGTGGGTGCCGATGAGGAGCCGGACTCCCCACCGTGCCGCCCAGGCCGCGCAGCCTATGACAGCGACGGCGACCGCGACGATCGCCGTGATCCACGCTGGGTCCATGTCATCCCTCCTTGACCTTCTCGGCGGTTAGGTGTCCTTCGGGGTGATGGCGTCGGCACACGACGTACGGGGTTCCCTCGACGGGATGACGGCCAATGCGCCAGCAGTTATGCACATGGCAGTTATGCTTGCGCACTATCGCAACTAGGCCGCCGATGATGGCCACCTCGCCGATATCGCTCCCGAATCCCGAGAAAAATCCGTAGTACGGACCCGACTCGTTGACGGTCCCGGTGTGGACCTCCACCCACCACCACGCCTGCTCATGCCAGATCACCAGGAACGGCACGGCCAGGACTGCGCTGACGATGGCCGCAGTCCTGATGAGCCGCCCCGTCCGCCCCATGGCCTAGCGGATCCCCACCCACGGCTGCGCGGTCACCGCGGCGGATAGGCTCGACGGGGTGATCGCCGACGGGACGGTGCCGGTGGAGTACGTCGCGTTGTTGTACACGTTGGTCGGCAGGTTGTAGTTGATCACCGGGCTGGCCGGGGACGCGGCGATGGTCGGCGCGTCCGTCGCCGAGGTGACCTCGATGCTCGCGTAGTACACGCCGGCGGCCAGGGCGGCCGGGGCGATCCATTCCCACGTGTTGATTCCCACGGCGAACGCGGCGGAGTTCGTGGTCAGGTTCGCGGTCAGCGCCTCGGCCAGCCGCGTGCCCGCGAGATTGAACAGGCCCACGTCGGCGACACTGACGGTGCCGCCGTTGAGGTTAGCGGCCTGCACGTCCATGTAGGTCGTGGTCCCGGCCACCGGGACGTAGACGGCCGCCACGTAGATGTCGGTGCTGGTCAGCGACAGGGTAGAGGTCGCGTGCCACACCGGGGCCGTCCAGCCGAGGTAGCCGCTCGACCCGGGGCCCGGGAACCCGCCCGCGATAGCGGCGATGGCCGTGGCCTCCTGCGCCTGGCTTTCCATGTACGTCTGGAGCCACTCGTAGGTGACCGGGGAGCCCGGAGAGGCGTTCGAGGGGATCGTGAAGGACATGGCTGCTCCGCAAGGGTGAGTCGGTTCGGGTCACCCGTTGCGGGCTATGCGGTGTGCCCCGTTGCGGAGCGGTGGTTACTAGCGGCTGTACTAGCTAGGCGGCCTTCCGGCGTCGCTTGCCATCATTCTGGCACTGGCGGCACTTGCGCTTACCGCTCGTCGGATCCACGTACGCATTCGCCTCGTCGAGAATATGTAGCCCCTTGAGGCAATGCGTCCGCTCGCGCTTGTTCTTTTGCTGCTCCGAACGGGTAGCCCACTTGCAGTTGCCCGGCTCGTAGTTGCCGTCGTTGTCGATCCGGTCGAGGGACAGGCCACGCGGCGGATCGCCCATGTCTTCGAGGAATGCCTCAAAGCTGTCGAACCAGCGCTGGCACATCGCGATGCCCCGGCCGCCGTAGTACGCCCACATGTGGTGGCCCGGGTCAGTGCAACGGTCCCGGGCATGAAACCACGCCTGATAAGCGCGTCGGTGAGCACGGGCGACGCCGGGCGCACTGAGCGTTCCCTTGGGATTCTTGACCAGTTCGGCAGGCCCCGGGTCACCCTTCCTGCGCCAGCGCATGTAGTGAGTTGCGCACCAGCCGCGACTCCTGGCTGACTCATGGCACCCTTCGATCTTGCATTCGCTCATGCAACCAATTTAGCATAGAACCTACCAGTTCACCAATGGTGCAGCTGGCAGCACCCCTGCTACACGAAGGATAGCCAGCGCCTGCGGGGCGATCGGCGGCAGCGCCATGGCCTGCATCTTCGCCGACCGGACCGCCGACACGCCGCCCACGCTCGTGGAGGCGTACTCGCGCTTGACGTTCGCGTCATCGTTCACGGCTATGACGTACTGCGCCTGCGCGCTGGTGGCCCGGACCAGGACGTTGGCGAGCATCGCGTCCAAGGGCATCCCGTCCGCATCCACGCGATAGACCGCGGCGACGAGAGCCACGTCCATCTGCTCCGTCGCCCGCTGCAACGCCACCGTGATCCGCTGTGCGGGCGTCCACGTGTCGCCACTCCAGGCCCGGTACTGCGCCACGCTGGCGTAGACGCCGGGCAGCGGGACCGCCTCCGGGTTCGCTGCGACAGTGGCCGCCTGCGTGTAGGTGACGCTCGTGCTGTCGCTGGCCCGGACGCCGGCCCACGTCACCAGGTACGTGCCCGGAACCTGGCTCTCAGGGACGGACCACGTGTACTGGAACAGGCCCATCCCGGGCTGGGTGATCCCCGCCGACGTCGTGGCTACCGGAGTCCCGGTGCCGCTGTCAGCCGCACCCGACGCGGTGATGCCTATGGTGACGCCGCTGGCCGCGCATCCCAGGCCCGAGTTCATGCTGCTCTCGAATTGGACTTGCAATTCAAGGATGCCACCGGGAAATACATCGGAACTCGCATTTGAATAAACGGCTAGAGTTGGCATTAAACCCCACCCGCCGCTGGTAGAATGCAAAGAGCATTCGAAAGCCCCGCACCTGCGCTAACAGGCCGGGGCACGGCAAGCCTGTATAGGAGGCTCGCGTGCTTTACGTTACGCCTGAACTGCCCTTCCCGGAACCCGAGCCGGCCGAACGATGGCTGCCGGTGGTCGGATGGGAGTGCCTGTACGAGGTCAGCGACCTCGGCCGCGTCCGCAGCCTCGATCACGTGATCATGGTCAACCGGCTCGGAGTCCTGCATCCAAGGCGCGTACCCGGATGCATTCTGGCCGGGGGCAGGCATACGCGATGCAACTACCGCTTCATAGTCCTGTCCCACGGAAAGCGCCGGGACACCTGGAACGTGTATCGCATGGTCCTTGAGGCGTTCATCGGCCCGTGCCCGCCCGGCATGGAGGGACTGCACGGTCCCGGCGGCTCGCAGGACGACAGGCTCGTCAACCTTTCGTGGGGCACGCGATCGAAGAATCACGGCCACGATCAGTGCAGGGACGGCAAGTGCAAATGCGGTGAGCGCGCCCACACGGCCAAGCTGACACAGGCGAAGGTTGACGAGATCAAGCGTCGCCTTGCCGATGGTGAACAGCGCGCACGCCTCGCCCGCGAGTACGGCATGAGTTGGTCGGCTATCAACTGCATCTACAAGGGCAAGACGTGGACTCGGCACGAGCAGGAAGCGGCCTAGCGCGGGCATCTACCCCACCCCCGCCAGTTCTAGCGCGCCCTGGCTGAGGCGGCGGGCGGCCCGCTCGCAGTACCGCTCCTCAAGCTCCACCCCGATCGCCGGCCGACCGAGGTTCCTGGCAGCGACGAGAGTGGAGCCAGCGCCCGCGAACGGATCGGCGATGGTTCCGGGCGGGCACGCGGCGATCAGGGTCTCCATCACGTCTACGGGCCTGGCGTGAGGGTGGCCGTAGCGCCGAGCCATGCCGTTCGCGCCGCTCGCCGCCTGTGAGCCGGTCGTGACGATGCTGTCGCGGCCACCCCAGCCGGTCGGCCACGGGCCGATGAGGTAAATGGCCTCGGCGTTCCGCTGCCATCCGGCCGTCGTGCCGGTCATCCCCGAAAGCCGGGGCTTGCGGTAGACGAGAACCTGCCGGGTGCCCGGTGGCGGGGCGAGCATCAGGTCACCGAACGCCACGCACTGCCGGTCACCCCACAGCGCTAGCGCAGCATCGCGGACGCTCGTGTCGTCATCGCCTGCTATCCCGCCAGCGGTCCGGGTGTGGCCAGGCAGGAGCCCCTGCCGCCAGCCGCGCCCGTACGGCGGGTCGGTCACCAGCACGTCGGCCGCCAGCCAGTCCGTGACCGTGCGGCAGTCGCCGAGGTACAGCGTCACGAGGTCATCGGCGTAATACGGGGCCAGGGTGGGCATCGGCTAAGTCAGCCGTTCAGCATCTCGAACTCGGCGCCGACGGTCTCAGGTGCCGCCTCCGGGTCGAACGCCGGGGCGGTGAACCGGGCACGGATCTGGTCCCGGGTCAGCTCGGCCGCCTCTCCGCGCGTCATTCCCTGCTCGACGGCGTAATTGAGCCACGTCTCGTGGCTGCTATTGCCCTTCGGCATCGCCGCCTCGGGAGTCTGCCCGGCCTCGATCGTCGCCCTGGCCTCATACTGGCCGGCGATCTGGAGGCGGCCCGCGTCAAGCTGCTTCTGCACCCCGGGCGGCAGGGACAGCCACACCTTGTCACCGGGATACCTGGCCCACCCGCGCTTGACGTCGGCCATGTTCGCCTTGCCGGGCCGCAGCCACCGGCCGCAGTAGTCGAACGTGACCCCGGTAGCCGGGTTCACCAGCTGAATCACCGGAAGTCCTTCAGTCCTCGCTGCTGGCATGATGCCTCCCTTGCGTAGTTACCTCTTCCGGCTGCGAGGCGGTCCCGGCCGCCGGAAGGAAACCGGGACCGCCCGCAGGTCTTACGGCCTGTAAGGGCGCTGCAAAATCCAGCAGAGCAGGTCAGTGGGCGTGCCCCAGTCCAGCCATAGCGACCCGTCGGCCTGGGTGAACCGCTCGCTGTCCACCTCGAAGTCCACGACGGTCGTCGCGCTCCCCGTCAGGCTGACGGTCAGGTCACCGATGCTCGCGGTGGCGAACGGCTGATACTGGTCAGTCGTGTACGAGCTGTTCGCTGCCCCCGACGGGACGCCCTGGTAGCCGGACGCGCGGACGATCAGGTTCACCGCCGTGCTGGAATTCGAGACGATGAGCAGCGACCGGAACGGCCCCGGCGAGGCGACGATGTTGCCGTTGGTGGCGTCCGGTTCCACGCCGGCGCCGGCGCTGATGCCGCCGACGTTGGGCAGCTGGGTGGCGGTCAGTGCAGTGCGTGCTGTCATTTCCTGTTACCCCCTCTCTCAGATGGTGGCCGGGCGCTTGACGCCGGCGATGGCGATGTGGTCCGGGCGGACAAGCCGCCCGCCGTAGACGTGCAGTCCGCGAACCGCGTCCGCGAAAGTTGTCTGACCCTTTGTTACTCGGCCCGGAGGCCGGGGGCGGTCATTTCTGCCGCCCTCTCACGCTCTCACGTGAGGCCCGACTATATCTTCACCCGCGTGGGGTGCCACGTACATAGTCTGTGAACCTTCCTCATGGGCATTACTGCCGGTAGAGGCTCGGCTGCTGATTATCCCTGCTAGCTAGTTCTTAAAGCCGTCACGCCTGGGCTTTCGCCCTACGTTGTGGCCTAGCCAGGTGGCTCGGACGTCCCAGCAATTCTCGCGGTTTTCATCCGCCCCTCGCGGGACGGCGGCCCTCAGCTATAAAGGCGAAGTGCTTCAGTCTGCACGATCTGCTCGGCGAACGTGGTGGCCATCGGATGACCCGCCTGGACGACCCAGCCGTTGTAGGTCTGGTCGAACTCGATGCTGTTGTTCGACGTGTAGACATTGAATCCGGAGACGCGGCCGATCTGCCCCTCGCTGAACACTTCCTGCTGCGCGGGAGTGGCCACCGACACGAACGCCTGGGTCTGCTCCAGCAGCGCCTCAGCCCACGGCGGGACGACCAGGTAACGGCCCTGCTTCGGCACGTACGCCTCGTCGAGCTTCACCTTCAGCGGGAGGACCACCTTCAGGTAGAAGTCCGCCGGGGCCGACGAGGAGCCGCCATAGACGGCCGGGGCAAGCTCGTTGTTGGCGATCAGCGACGAAGTGGAGCCGTTGGCACCGAGCAGGATGTTCGCGTTGGCGCAGTTGACGTACAGGCCGGCGATGAACTGGTCAGCCGTGTCAGCCAGCTTGTAGGCCGCCCGGTCTTCCAGGTAGGACTGCATGTCGCCCGCAGCCTGCCTTTTGTCCACGTCGTCAATGGTGAATGCGAAGTACTTCCGCTGGTCGATCAGGAGTTCCTGGCCGGCGTCGTCCAGTTCCTGGTAGGCGATCGACTCGTTCGGCGCGTAGTCGGAAATCTCCGGGTCGCCGAACTGCGTGATATGGACGGTCGTTCCCGGCCCCGAGATTTCGCCCTCGTAATCGTCGTTGACGATTCCCGGGCCGCCGAAGACAAGCGCCTTCTTCTCGGCAGCGAGTATAACTTTCGACCAAGCTTCTGGCTTAAACGAAAGTACACTAATGGTAATCACACCCTTTCAAGGAGTTCGAGAGAATCCCGTTCCGGGTGGTTATGAAATGCCGTTCCGGCAGCATATTTACGGTAGAATTCAAGCCATGAGCAGATGGAATCCGAACCCACCGTGCCCGTGCGGACGGCCAGCGAAGGCCGGAGCTTACCGAGGCCAGGGACCGCCGCTTTGCATGAGTTGCTACCAGGTCAAGCGCTCGAAAGATCCTGATCCTGAAGTGAAGTTCCGATACAGCCGCGACTATGCCGTCAACCTCAAGGAAGGAAAGCCCTGCACGGACTGCGGCGGCTATTTCCCGAAGTGCTGCCTTCAGTGGGACCACGTGCCCGAGCGCGGGCCGAAGCTGTTCAACCTCAGCCGGGGCGACTACGGCATAGGCAAGGTGCTCGCCGAGATCGCCAAATGCGATCTCGTCTGCGCGAACTGCCACGTGATCCGCACGTGGAACCGGAAGCACCCGGAGGCTCCTGTCTCACTACTGGAACCCGTTCCGGGTGCTGATACCGCCGTTACGGCGGGCGTGCTGTTCTAAGGCGAAAGCCGCCAGTCGGGCGTGCAGTGCGGGCGGCGGGTAGCTCTTCCTGCTGGTGAGGTCTGCTACCCGTTGCGGGCTGACTGCTCGCCGTTCCGGCGGCTACCGCGCCCCGCCGCGAGACCTGTGCGGCCTGTATGCGGACGCGGGACGCGTCGTGCTCATGGTATCCCGCGCTAGGCGGGATGTTCTACTAGCGCACCCTCTGTCATGCCGACTTCCCGTTGCCGCTCTGCCTCAAAACGCTGCCTAGTAAGCTCAACGTCCTTCGCGGCGCCCTTCACCTCGGCATCTGATGGCCGCCGATCCGGTGGCTCCTGCAAGGACCGGAGCGAGAGGTCGAGGAATCGCTTCTGGGCCGCCTGAGCAGCACACAGCGCCGCGGCAAGACTCTTCGACGGTAGCTCGCCTGTCCGGGACCAGTGCTGGAGAGCGACGAGGATGTTCTCCTCTTCTCCGGGTTGTACGTACGGGGTTCCGTCCTGGTCGATGGCTTGGGCTGCATAGAGCACGAACAAGGCCCAGTCGCCGAACTCATCGCAGCTGACCGTGATATTGACGGGACCGTCGCCCTGGATGGGAAGAGGCTCCATGTCATAGGTAATGCGGGTGACCACTACTGCGCACCTCCCTGGTCATAGGCTCACTGGCTTATTGAACCGATCGATCAAGATAGGGCGCTCAGGGCTAGGCCAGAACTCGATCTTCATGCGATCTATCTCTGGGACCTTAGTCTCGCCACGGAGGTCCGCCATGATCACCGGTTGCCACCCTTTCGGGTGCTCAATCTCCAGGTCCGCTAGCAACGGCTGTTCGGCATGGAACGTCGATACGGCCCCATTTGCGTGGTCGACGACGATGGTGACGCGCTCAACGCGGTAGGGTTCATCCCCGCGGTAAGGCTCCATCCCGGCCGTCACCGTGCTACCACCTGCGGCTTGCCGTCGCGGACCAGCAGCGTCAGGTCACCCTGCGGCCCGTACGAGTCCTCCCATGGCCCGTAGAAGCCCACGGGACCGGCGAACGTCGACCAGCTGAAGAACTCCGGGCCGCGCTTCCATTCTGTTTCCCCTGCGTCGAGCAGGACATCGCCAGGCTGCGCCTCGGCGGCGGTGATGACGGTCACGGGTGCCCTCACCTCCTCGACGTCCTCTTCGGCCGGCCGATCCCCAGGTTGACGAGCAGGCCGTCCTCGATGGCCTTCGCCATGACCTTCCCGTCCCGGTCCCGGCCCGGTGCGGTCCAGTGGTCGTAGTCCGCCTGGGTCCACAGCCGGTTCCCCCCGGGTGCACCGGAGAAGTCGGCACCGGACGCGGGCGCAGGCGGCTGCGCCGGGGGCTGCTGGAACTGGGCGGCCGGCTGCAACTGCGCCGGCGCCTGCGTCTGCTGCGGTGTCAGCGAGGACGGTTCCGGGGCAGGCGGGGCGGGAAGCTGGTACTTCGCCTGCCCCGACGCCTCCCGCACCAGGTCGGCGACCTGATCGGCGAAGTCCGCGGCCTCCGGGTCGACCTGCTCGGTGCGGGCGATGAACTCCCGGCTGTCGAGCAGGGCGTTCGCGTCAGCGCCGGACTTCGCGGCAGTGAGGTAGATGGCGCGCTCGACGCGGAGCTGGCGGGCCTCGGCCCTGGACTCGGTGAGCCGGCGGTTGACCTCTTCGGGGTCGGGCTTGTCGTCGTACTCGATCTCGAGTTTCTCGGCGATCTGCCGGACTACTCCCTCGAGGCCCTGTACCCGGGTGTGGTTGGCCTTGGAGCGGGTTTCCTGCTGCCGGGACTGGGCTTTCCACCGTGCGGCCTCAGCGCGGGCGGTTTCGAGCTCGGTCTTGGCTGCGGTGAGCTCGGCTTTCCAGTCGGGTTCGGGGGGTGCTTGCGGGACGGCAGGCTGGGCAGGCGCGGGCTGCGCCGCGGGTGGCGGTTGCGGCGCGAACTGGCCGCCTTCGGGCTGGCCGGGAGGGATCCGCGGCGGCTCAGGCGGTGCAGCGGGGGGAGCTGCGGGCGCAGCTGGTTCCGCCGGGGGGGCGGCAGGGGCCTCGGGGGCCTCGACACTCATTCGTTACTCCTGTTTCAGGGTTGGCCTGCCGTTGCGGCGCCGTATAGATGCGGTCAATGGATGATGCTGTTGTAGCACATCAAGAGCTATGTGTCGCTATGGTGTGCCTCGCGAGCCGAACTGCCTCCCGAGGGGCGCCCCTGCCAGAGCAGGCCGGCAGAGAAGCCGAGCATGCCCGCGAGGATGATCCAGCAGATAGCAACCCACCAGGGGATCACGGCGTGCCACCGCCGCGCAGCGCCTCGGACGCAGCCGACCCCGGAACCGTCGTCTGCGGCTCGGACGGCGCCACCGAGCCGCTGTCGTCGTCCCCGTCCCGCATGTCAGCGGTCCGGTCCGCCCCCGAGGCCATCGGCGCCGCATAATGGGCGCCGACCGCCCCCGATGCGTCCCGCGGTCCCTCGCCGGGTGCCGCGGCCGAGGACGGGACGTGCTTGCCGGCGGCCATGGTCAGGCAGCGCTTCCGGTGTCGCCAGCGGCCACGGGAGCGGCAGGCGCCGCAGGGGCGGCGGGGGCCGGGGTCTCCAGGGCATCCACGGCGGTGTCCGCGGCCTGGAGCGCGGCGATCGGCGCGGACAGGCCCGCCACCGCAGCGTTGAGCGCCGTGGTGGACACCGGGACACCCGCCGCGGCGATCTGGGCGTTGAGGTTCGCGATCTCCGTCTGCACGTTCGCCTGCGCGGCAGTGAGGTCCGCGGCGACCGTGCTGATGGTGTTCGCGGCACTGACCATCGCGGCAGCGGCAGCGGTAACGTCGTCCTGAGCGGCCATGATCTCTCCTAGATTGTCGATAACGGTGTTGAGCAGGTATTCAAGCGAGGCGATAGACGGTGCCCCGCCGTTGTGCACGGGGCAGCCGCGTTCCATCCGCCAGCCGCAAATGCAGTTCGTGATGGCGGTCACGCGGCGCGCTCCGGCGCGGTGCAGTGGCTGCACACCCAGCCGTCATGGTCGGAGCCGCAGCCGCAAAGAACGCCCTTGGCGCGGCGCAGCTTGAGAGGGACCCTGGCGTCAGGCCATGCGGCGAGCATCCGCTCGAACGCCTCGTAGATCTCCACGGGGTGCTGGCCGCCATGGTCGAACTCGATGACCGCCCGGGACGGCGACTTCTCGCCGACCCTCATCTCGACTACGCGCGGATTCTTACCCCTGGCCATTACGTCCTCCTGGTGAAGCAGGGAGGCGCACCCGCCGCCTGACGCTGCCCGGCTTCAGCGGCGCGTCGCGGGCCAAGGCAGCAGGAGGTCCCGCCGTGCGCCTCCCTGGTCATAGCGCGGCCTCCGGCATCCGGCCGCCGCACATCGCGACGGGAATGCCGTTATCCTGCCGCCACCACGACTCCAGGAAGCAGGCGTCCATGTCCACGCCCTGCCGGGCCAGCAGTTCGGTGATGGCCTCGAACAGGTCAGCCGCCCCGATCTTGTCCTGCTCGCCCTCACCGAGGTAGATGCACGCCGTCAGGGACGGCTGGGGCCTCACCTCGCCGCCCCGCGCGAAGTTGGCGTGCACGGCCCCGGAGAAGTCCCCCGGGCCGCCTCCGGCCGACGACGGGACCGCCTTGCCCGCGCTGGCGGCCACCTTGCCGCCCATCATGACGAACCAGCCATTACCGTCACCCAGGCCTTGATCACGGCGGACACGAGCGGCGCTTCCTGGCTCAGCAGACCGTCCGCGTCAGCCGGGACTGGCTGGTCATCGTCATCGACGAGATTCCAGGATTCCAGCGAATAGGCAAACGTGGTCGCCACGTGCCGGGTCGCCGAGGGGTCTTGCGTGGCAACCGCAGCCGCGATGTCAAGCATCAGCGACATGGGGACCGCGCGGGCGGTGATCTCTAGCCCTTCGTATTCCGTCCCGGAAAAGCTGAGCTTGAAGACCGAGCGCTTAGGCCGGTAGCCCATCACGCCTCAGCCGGCCACGGGGTTCTCGTCGTCCCGCCGCCCGGCCGGGCTGCGGTCATCGTCGCCGTCGCCGTCCGCGTCACCCACCGACGGGCCCGGCTTGACGACACCGCCCCGGCCGCGGAAGTGGGCGCCGACCTTGCCGTCAGCGTCCTGCGGCCCCTGCGCGGGTACAGCCTGGGAGGGAACATGCTTTGCCATCACGACGCCTTCTTCCTGCTGTTCTTCGCCGCGGTCTTCCGGCCGGCAGCGAGCATGCCCGTCGCGAGATTCGCCTGCTTCGCCGCCAGCGGGCCGTACTTCCCGGCCTTAGCCGCAGCCATCTTCGCCGCCGGGATCGTCTGCCCCTCCGGCACGCCGAGGGACTTGTGCAGGCCACCGGGCTGGAACGACACGTCCTTCTTGCCCGGCGCACCCTTGATCGTCGTCTTCTTGCCAGCCATCAGGTACTGCTCCCTTCGTCGCCCTGCTCGTTCTCCTCGGCGGCCAGTTCCTCATCGGTCTGCGGCGGCACCGGCACCCGGTTCGCCAGGGACGCCTCCGCGTCCTCCAG
>Ga0074044_10003788_pt1 | contig 12732 bp, 10 predicted proteins | sample BogForMeECP23OM1_FD_94443 | JGI IMG/M metagenome (GOLD analysis project Ga0074044, IMG submission 94443) | Bog forest soil microbial communities from Calvert Island, British Columbia, Canada - Bog Forest MetaG ECP23OM1 | ecosystem: Environmental > Terrestrial > Soil > Wetlands ...
GGTAATCCCAATTGCGCACGCCGCCCGGTTGCTCCGGTAACGAGGTCGTGGGCGCCGCAATGATCCCACCCGTGGGCTTGTAAGTGAGCGCCTTCAAGGTAATGAGTGAGCGAACGACGGCCTGATGCCGCAGACCCTGAAGACTGCAGCGAGCGGACCAGCAGCGCCAGTCTGACTCGGTCTGTTCGAGTGCTTGAGCTCCGTCGATTGCCTTCGACGCCTCCAGGTGAGAGGGGCGGTAATTAAGCACAAATGACTGGATATCTCCTGCGCCGACCGTGAACTGGGCGACAGTCTTCATATTCTCGCCGCTGACGGCTGTCGAGGCGGTGAGTTCAAGCGTGTCGGGTCCGGCGGTGATCAACAGCACGGTGCCGCATCGGCGTACCCAGGGGACGATGGATCCGTAATCGAAGCGCACGATGAGTTCCATGCGCAGCATGACACTTCCGCTCAGACCCTCGACGATTCGGACGACGTCCCAGCGTTCATCCGACAGGGGCATGAAATCGATCAGCCGAGCGCTTCCCTGTGCGGTTTCGAAGTATGTCTCGAGAATCAGCGTTTCACCGCGGTATCTGCGGCGTACCGACTTAATGTCCTGGGTGGGAGCTATCTGCCAACGGCCGTGTTCCGGGCCTCCCAACAACGCGGCAAAGCACGCAGCGGAGTCGAATCGAGGAAAGCAGAGCCAATCAATCGAGCCGTCGCGTCCGACCAACGCTGCTGTATGGCAGTCGCCGATGAGCGCGTAGTTTTCAATGGGCAAGGGCATCAAAGACTTCCGGCCCGAGCATTCGATTCGGGGATAATCTCACCTGTGGCTGGGATTTTCCAATCTTTTCGTGGCCTTGCTATAACTCGCGGATGCGTAAGCAGGTTCGTGCGCTCGATCATCGCCACAGCTCTGCTGCTCATCGGCTACCCGCCGGCGCCGTGCGCTGTGGCGGCGCAAACCATGCGCTCGACCGCAGCGGGCATATCATCGCGCGAGTTGACGGGTCCTCCCGGGGCGATGACGATCTTCGTCGCACGACGCGGGTGGCACGTTGATGTCGGCTTCGCTGCCGCTGATCTCGGTGCTCCTCTCGATTCGTTGGCCGCGCAATTTCCGGGGGCCGAGTATCTGTTCTTCGGCTTTGGCGACCGCCGCTACTTGATGGCGAAACATCAGACCCTACCCGCGATGCTCGGCGCGCTGTGGCCGGGACCCGGAATGATGTTGGTCACCGGCCTTAAAGCCACGCCAGCACAGGCCTTCGGCAGACAACAGGTGCTCGAGCTTTGGGTTTCACCGGCACAAGCAGCAGCCGCTCAGGCGTTCATCTGGGGCTCCTTCGCGAGGGACCGCGGCCTCCCTGACGATCAGCCCATGACGGCGTACGCCCCGGGCCCGTACGAGGGCAGCCTGTACTTCAGCGCGGTTTCGCGCTATTCGGCATTTCACACGTGCAATACCTGGGCGGCCGAGGCGCTGAGGGCCACGGGGCTGCGGGTCCGCAGCAGGGCAATAGTGTTTGCGGGACAACTGTGGACACAAACTCTGAAATTAGCGAGCGCCGGCGATACTCAGGCGAGCGCCCCGCGGGCGGACGCCCAATGATTGACGTGCCTCAATTGCAGGGAGGTTGGGATCCATCTTGGCACACGACCGTAGTTCCGTTCTGCGGCACCACGACGGTGGTGTTCTTCGCAGGCGGCGGCGGACTGCTGCTGCTGATGCAACCGGCCATAAGGCAGGCGGCGATCAATGCACTTGCTAATATCTTCATGGCTGCTCCTTATGCTTGCCATCCGAATTCAAATCGCGGCTTCAATGGTGGAATCTCGGCGAACGCCGGGCGATACCCCGCGGCGTGACCCTAGGGCCTACGGCACCCTGGGTCACCCTGGGTCCTACGGCTCGACTGTGACGTCGTTGTGGACCGCCGCGACGCCTTTCGTGTCTTTCGCGATCATGGTCGCGAGATCTACGGCATCTTGCGTGGGTGCTCGCCCACTGAGCCAGACAACGCCATTCTCATCGGTGTCGACCTTGATGCTTGTCAACGTACTCAGATGTTTTGCCGCCAATTTCGACTTTACTTCAGTGGTAATCAGCGAATCCTTAACGAAATGGTGTGATCCGCTAGACTCCATCTCTGTCTCATCGGCGAGAACCGGCGGTATGGCCGTAACACTGATCGCGAGCACACTAGCCATTATGAGGTGTCTCATCACTCATCCTCCTGTTTACGGTTGCTTTCGAGTGCAAGCCTGCACCCGTGAACGCGCTGAAACTGTAGGCGCGGGAACGCATTCTGTGACGGCCGTATCCGACGGGTCGGCGCGCGAGCGCTTCGGGATGCCTTATTTTTGGCCGCCCGCGCTGTCGCGGGTCTTCTTGTAGATGCGCGTGCCGTGAGCCGGAATTGGCTCCGTCATTCCGCCTTCTGTCGAGTGCGAGCAGAGCGCCAATTCCCAGGTGGCGGCGGCCAGTGGGACGCTCTGCGGTTCGGTAGCGAAATTGAACAGTGCCAGCACCCCGGCGTGCTGGAACTGCAACCACTCCGCGGCCGTATCGAACTGCACCCTGGCCTTGGGGTTGCGGTAAAAATCGGGATTACTGAAACGCAGATCGATCAAGCGGCGATGCCAGTCGAGAAGGTCAGCGTGTCGCGGTATCGACAGTTCGGACCAGTCGAGCTTGGATCGCTCGAAAGCCTCCGGTGCCTGCGGGTTCTGCACTTCGCCGGCCCACCGAAAACTCGAGAACTCCTTGGCGCGGCCCTCCGCCACGAGCCGCCCCAGTTCCGGGTCCTGATGGTCCGTGAAGTAAAGGAAGGGCGTGCGCGCGCCCCACTCCTCGCCCTGGAACAGCATCGGCACGAAAGGCGACAAAAGAGTCAAAGCGGCAATCGCCTTGAGCTGTGCCGCCGTGAGCATCATCGAAAGGCGCTCTCCTCGAGCACGATTGCCGATTTGATCGTGATTCTGCGCGTATACAACGAGTTGCTCGGCAGCTACGCCGCGGGGCGCTCTGCCGTGACGGCGCTGCCGGTACTTCGAGTACTGACCTTGGTACACATAACCCGCGCGCAGCGCCTTCGCGATGTCCGCGAGACCGTGGAAGTCCGCGTAGTATCCCGTGGCCTCTCCGGTGAAATAGCGATGGACCGCGTGGTGGAAATCGTCGGCCCAGTGGGCTTGCAGTCCGTACCCCCCACGTCTCGGAGAATGCACCAGCCGCGGATCATTGAGGTCGCTTTCCGCGATCAACACGAAGCTGCGGTCCAATTCCGCGCCCAGCTCACGCACCGCCGCCGCCAGCTCTTCGAGTATGTGCGTAGCTTCGAAGCTGAAAATGGCGTGCACCGCGTCGAGACGCAATCCGTCGAATCCGTAATCGCGCAGCCACATCAACGCATTGTCGATGACGAAACGGTGCACCTCATCGCTGTGCGCGCCATCGTAGTTGATGGCCTCTCCCCATGCGGTCTTCACACGATCCGTGAAATACGGGCCGTAGCAACTCAAATAATTGCCGTCCGGGCCCAAGTGGTTGTACACGACATCGAGCAGCACGCCGAGACCCTGCCCGTGGCAGGCATCGATGAAGCGCGCCAACTCCTCGGGCGTGCCATAGGCGGGCAATGGCGCGTATAGATCGACGCCGTCGTAGCCCCAGCCATGCCGGCCCGGAAAAGTTGCGAGCGGCATCAGTTCCACGTGCGTGATACCTAGACTTACCAAATGAGGCAGATGCCCCTGCGCGGCCGCGTAGGTACCCTCTGGGGTGAAGGTGCCGATGTGCAGTTCGTAGATGACCGCATCGCGCAGGGACTTGGCCAGGAATCCCGGACGCTGCAACCGGCGCAGCGCGCTCGCGTCGACCACATGCGAATTGCCGTGCACCCCGTCGGGCTGCCAGCGCGAGCGCGGATCTGGCAGCGGATCGCCGCCGTCGATCGCGTACTTGTAGCCGCCGCGCTCGCTCGGCGCATCGAGCTCGATCCGCCAATAGCCGTTCCCATCGGCGCGCATGGCGACCCGCATGCTGGTCAATACCAGCTCCACGGATCGAGCCGCAGGCGCCCATACGGAAAATATCATCACACTTCCCGGCTCAACAGCGCCACAGGAAACACGCCAAACAGCTCCTCGGGGCGTACGCTGCCTTCGAGCTCTGCATTGGTGAAGCAATTCTTCCAAGCACCGCGCGGCAAGGGCAGACGCGTGTCGCTCCAATCCCCGTTCACCGTCATATTGAACCGCGGCACCACGGCAATGAGATTCTCGCCGCGTTGAAACGCCAGCAAGTTGCCGAGGTGCGTGCCCTGCGCGACCAGCGGTTGGTACTTGCTCTGATATGAGAAATCCGAGGCGCGCAGACGCCGCAAAGCCAAAACGCGCATCGTCAGCCACAGTTTGGGCAATCCCGAATCCCAGTCGGCGACGGCCTCCGACGCCGAGAGCGAGCGGCAGCGGCGCAGCAGCGCCGCGCGCAATTCGAAATCCACGGGCCGCCGATTGTCCGGATCGACGAGGCTCAGGTCCCACAACTCGGTTCCCTGGTAGAAATCCGGGACACCCGGCGCGATCATTTTGATGAGCGTCTGGGCGAGGCTGTTGATCCGCCCCGGCAGGGTCAGCGGTCCGATGAACGCCTCGAGGCTCGCGATAAATTCCGGACTTTGGAATATTCCCTCGACGAAGCCGCGGATGTTCTCCTCGTAGCCCGTGTTCGGCTCATGCCAGGAAGTCCTGATTTTCGCCTCGCGGCAGGCCTTCAACATGTACTGCCAACAGCGCTCCTGCGTGATCGGCCATGCGCCGATCAATGTTTGATACAGCAAATACTCCGCGTGTCGATCCGGCGTGCGTTTGTTCCAGGCGGGGGCATTGAGCTGCGACCACGAATGCAGGGCTTCCGCCCAGCGATCGGGAACTTCCGACAGCAGTGAAATCCGGGTGCGGACATCCTCGCTGCGTTTGTTGTCGTGGGTCGAGGTGGCGAGCATGTTGCTCGGCCACCGATCGCTCAGATAGTGGCAGAATTCATGAAATTTCTCGGCCGAGATGCCGATCAAGGAGGCCTGGCCGCCGACCTCGTTGCAAGAAACGAGCCGGTCGAAGCAATAAAACGTCGTGTCCTCCACCCCCTTCGCCATGACTGCGGGCGCCAACTGCTGCCACTGCGCGACGAAATCCTCCTCGCTCTCCTTAAAATGCGCCTTGGTGAACAAAGCCGACAGGAAATCGTAGGCGCCGGCCTCGATCTCGGGTGAGCCGATGCGGGCGCTTTGCACGGCCTCGGTAACGACACGCGTATCGTCTTGATGCAGAACATCCGCGGTGTGGTATGTCCGATAGACGGCGAATGCGGCGGTGATCCGGGCCAACGCTTCGCGCAAATGCCGCGCGCTCAGGTCGCGGGTTCGCCAATCCGCCCGCGCAATCTCAAGCGCCGCTCTGCTCAAACGGTCGAGGTCCGCGGAGAACGCCGATTCGAGGATGGCGAGTTTTTTCTCTCGGACCAGTGCGGTGAAATTCACCGGGTGGCCGGTGAAATCCGAATAGGTCGCCGTCAGCGCGTCGGTGCGCTGATCGTCCATCCATAACCGGTTCACCTTGGAGAGGAAATCATAGCCGACTGTGCCGTCAATGGGCCAATCGTCCTGGAGGCGCTCATCGTTTTCCAAGATCTTTTCGACATACAATCGCCCCTGCGGCAACAACGTGCGCAGGCGCTTGAAGTACGCGAGCGGATCGCGCAAGCCATCCGGATGGTCGATTCGCAAACCCTCGACCTCGCCTTGCACGATCATCGCCTCGATGCGCGCGTGGGTGGCTGAAAACACCTCGGGCAGCTCAATGCTGATGCCGCTCAACGCGCTGACATCAAAGAAGCGCCGATAGTTGGTGAGCTCACCGGCAAGTTTCCAGCCGTGCAGCATGTAGAACTGGCGCTTCAAGACGGCGTCCAGCCGCACCTTGTCGCTTTGAACGCGATCGACGGCGCTCTTGAGCCGTCCCGTCCGGTGCGCATCGGCGAGCATCGCCTGCGCGTGCGTGACCTCCAGCCGATATTTCTTCCGCTCAGCCTCGTTGGCTTGATGAGCATCCTGGAGCCGCATCAGCTCGACAAAACATTCATCGTGCGTGTTTCCGTCGAGAAGCACACCCCAAGAGGCGGGCCCCAGCGGCCAGCTGTTTTCGTGGTGCTTGAGGCGCGGACGGCCTTCCTCTAGGTCGATGGTCAGCTCACCGCTCTCGAGGCATTCTCCATACGCATGTGCCAGCGTGCAGATATGAACGCGAAAAGGCCGCTCCAGCTGTCGTCGAATGTCAAAATACCGGGCGAAGGCGCTGTAAGGTCCGTGCGCCAGCACATCGTCCCACCACGGATTGTGCGCGGAGGCGGACATGTGGTTCGGCACGATGTCGAGCAAAATGCGCAGCTGTTGCGAGCGCGCACATTCGACGAAGTCTGTCCATGCGGTTTCGCCGCCCAGCTCATCGCTGATCCGGGTCGGATCCGTGACATCGTAGCCGTGCTGACTGCCGGGTGTCGCCTGCAGACAGGGCGAGAGATAGACGTGGCTCACTCCCAACTGCGCAATATAGGGCAAAATCCGCTGCGCGGCCTGCAAAGTGAATCCCGGGTGCAGTTGCAGGCGATAGCTACCGATCCAGAGATTGCGCGGCTGCGCAGCCAGGTCGAGCGGACGTTTTGGCTCAACAAACACCGTATTGCCCTCGCTATCGGCCGGGTGCGCCGGGCCGTGGGCGCTGCCCGCCGCCCCGGCATCGGTTGGCGCGAGTCAGGGACTCGAACCCTCTGGTAGCGCAGGACCCCCGACGGCCGGAGCTCCGGCCGTTGCCGTGCGCGCGAGACGCGTGATCGACCTGCGCCTCCACGGCACCGGCACCTCGAGATCCAGGAACCTACAGATGTCGATCCGGCGCGCGATCGCGTCACGGAAGCCTTGGCGCATCAAACTGCTGCAATACCGTCCCTCCGTCAAGAGATAACTCAGGACGTTCGTGCGGTCCTCGCGCATTGCCCCCAGGGCGCGCAACAGCACACGGATTGCGGGAGGAAGGTGGTGCGCGTGCCTCGCCGTGGCGTGGGCGAACGACTTGCTGGGTGTCACGACCAGGGCATCGACCGGGCGCCAATTCATTCCGCTGCGTGAGCGCAGCGACGCGGGGATCAGGGCGACGGTCTCATTGATACGCCGCAGACGCTCCAGGTCCATCTCCAGCGTGTCGGTAAAGATGGCGTCGATTATGTGGCCGCCGATCTGGCCTAAAGTCGGATGCGATGCGACCTCAGCGTTCGAGAGCGGCCCCGTGGCCTGGCCGACGCCGACGATGAAGACGCGATCGGCGCCCAGATGAAGCGCCGGGCTGATCGGTGCCAGTTGTTGCATGGCGCCGTCGCCGAAGTGCTCATCGCCGATCCGCTCCGGCGGGTAGATGAACGGAATCGCCGAGGAGCCGAGTAGGTGCTCCGGGCCCAGCGTCGCGCGGACGCCGACCCGGCGGGCGCGGCTCCATGGTCGCAACTGGTCGTGCCCCTCGAAGAAGCTCACCGAGCGCCCGCGGTCATAGCTCGAAGCCGTGACGCAAAGCGCATCGAGGCGCCCGTTGCGGATCGCGCCGCGAACGGCCGAGAAGTCCACCAGGTCACGAACGAGATCACGAAGCGGCGTATTGTCGAGGAGTGACACGGGTCGCCCGCGGGAACCCCCGGCCATCGCGGCCCATACCCAGCGAGCCACGCTACGCGCCACGACGCCCGGCTCCGTGCAGTGCACGCTCGAGGCTCGCAGGGAAGCCCACGTGGTCATGATGCGGTGGACGCCCAGTGCGAAATCGTCCGCATGCGCGGCCAGAAGCGCCGCATTGAGGGCCCCCGCAGAGGTCCCGCAGATGATCCGAAATGGGCTCGGCGCACCGGGCGGAAGCATGCGAGTGATCGCCGCGAGAACCCCCGCCTGATAAGCGGCGCGTGCACCCCCGCCACTCAGGATAAGGCCGATTCTAGCGCTGGTCCTCGCCCGCAGGGACCTGCGCTTCCAGGCGTTGGCGCTGCGGGTCAGCGCGCCGGAGAAAACCGCAAGGCCCAAACGCATATGCGCGCCGCTCCTGTCTGATGCAACGAAATACCCTGTCCATCATTCTGCCAACGCACTCATCCTACGTCTGTCAGATGTGGCGACGACACAGCACACGGGCGTCCTACACGTCGGTCTGCAGTCGTTACTGCGCAACGAACCGGATCGCAAGCGGCAATCGTGCGAGGCGCTGTAGGACCCCAAATACATTATCCGCCAGCGGAAATAACGATAATCTGCCGCCGCGACCTCGTATGAGGCGCGGCTGCTCGTCGGACGGCTCTGACAGCGCGCATGCGGGGCTGCCTATTTAAACTGGGCTGGCTTCGGCTAAAATAATGAACCGGAATGGCAATCTTATGGCAGGGCTTGATGACGAGTCAGGGCGCAACGCATCGTAGTGCAGAGGTGCGTCGGTTATGCGAGGCGCGCATTCTGCTTATTGAAGACTCACCTCCAGTGCAGATCCGCCTCAAGGACCTGCTGGAGTCGCCTGGCGAATATCGAGTATCAGCCATTGTGGATTCCGCACCCAGCGCAAGAGCCGCCATCGAGACGGAAGTATTCGACGTTTTGATCGTCGATGTGCAGTTGAAGCAGGGCACCGGCATTGAGGTGATCAAGCACGCTCGGTCCCGCTACGGCAAAGCACAACGGCCGTTGATCATCGTGCTGACAAATTACGGCATGCCGACCGTCGAGGCACGCTGCCGGGAAGCCGGCGCCGATCACTTCTTGGACAAGATCAGGCAATTCGACCTGGTAAAACCCTTGATCATGGAGTGGCGCCGAGATCACGCGGGAAATTAGCACGAATCGTCGTGCCCCGGCCCGGCGTGCCGTCAATGCTAACTTGACCGTGCAACGCCACGACGCGATGTTTCATGCCGGCGAGACCGTGAGAACCCATTTTGCGCGCCTTATCAAGCCCCACGCCATCGTCGCGAACGGTAAGCCGATAACTGTCCTGATCGCTGGTGAGCTCAAGATGGACAGTCGTAGCTTTGGCGTGCCGAATGACGTTGGTCAGAGCTTCTTGTGCAACCCGAAAAATGCCTAGTGCGACATCGCTCGGCACCTCGCCGATCGCATCGTCCAAAGTCGCCTGGCACTTAAGGCCGGCCCTCCTGCAGGTATCGTCGTAATAGGCGCCGATCGCGCTCACCAAACCGAAGTGGTCCAACAAGCTCGGTCGCAGGTCCTCGATGACGCGCCGCTTCAAATTCATCGCGCTTTCCAGAAAGAGGCCAATTTCCCGGAGCTTGTTTTTCACGTCCGGCAAAGCGTGGTCCGACCTGGACTGTAACCACGCCAGGTCCATTTTCGCTGCGGTCAGCACACCGCCGAGCTCGTCATGAAGGTTTCGTGCAAGCGCGGCTTTCTCTCGCTCTTGCACCGACTGCAGATAAGTAGACAACTCGAATAGTTCACGCGACCGGTCGTCGACCAAGTATTGCAGCTCCGCTCGATGCTGGTCGGCATTGATCCGCGCCAGCGCCTGTCGCCTCGCTTGATTTACGAGTAGTTGCAGCATCAGTAGCAGCATCGCCAACGAAAGAATGGCCATGGCGACGCCAATATAGTTAGATCGGACCAAGTTCTGCGCTTGCGATCTGCGCGCGGCGTCAACTAAATCGGTGATCCGATACAAAATGCGGTCCGCCGCATCACGAAAGTCCGTCATGACTTGTTGGCCGTCGTTGTGCCGAACAATCGCCAACGCCTGTGGCCGTTCGCCGTCGCTGACTAGCGCTATGGTTGCGGCAAGTTCCGCCAACTTCTTGCTTTGCAGAATTTCCATGCTGGTCACAAACTGTGTCATTTCAGGGCTGACAGCCGCCGCACTATTACGGAATGCAGGCAGGAAATTGACCAGCCTTTGGATTGAATCCCGGTACGGTTGCAGGTACTCGGTGTTGTTGGTCAATAAATATCCCCGCTGCCCGGTCTCGGCGTCGACCACAACGTTGCGAAACTCCAGAACCTTGCTCTGAAAAGTCAGCAAGGACGCAATATGGTCTCCCTGCTCGTGTACCGCTTTAACGGCCTGTTCGTTGGTCCAAAATAAGGCGCAGATGAGGAATCCGATCAGTGCGATCGGAACCCAGATAGTACGCGGCAACAGCGTGAGCGCGCCAAGTGGGTTCGTGACGGACATGCGGCGAGACCTCGACTGCAACTCGGCTTGTTAGGATGAGCATACCATCGTCATCGCCGCTCATGATTAGGGTGCCGACCACGGCTATCTGTGGGACAGCACTGACACGAGTTGGCCAGTGAACCTACGAGCATGCGAGGTCCGGCGGCGGCAAGCGCCGGAAAGTCACCGATTCGCCGAGCATTGTGCGGTACAAATGACAGCCTACAGGGGCCGTCCATCCGTCCATCAGCGCATTCTCACAGCCGCTCCAGAATTTGCAGGAGCGGCAACAGAATGCCTGTTGCCGTGCCGCGATTGAGGCGCTGAATCACGATGTTTTGGGCGGGGATTCGCCGCGGCAGCGGTTCCCACCAACGTCGATGGTCGGCCGAGACGATCGCGCAGGTCCGCTTGCGGCCGCTGACCGCGATTGCGCGCGTCAGGGTATGGTCCAAGAGGGACGGTCCGGGACGAAGCGAGCAAAACTGCTTCGGGATCGAAGCGCCCGGGGCGATTGTCGTCAGACTCCTTAACCGTGATCCGTCGCCGGCCGCCAATACGACGGTCCACGTTGAAGATATGTTCATATGGAAAAAAATAAGACCACGGCATAATGCGACATCGCATTTCTCCTGGTAACACTGGCGGCGTGATGGCTTGCGAGAAAGTGTGCAACGATACGCGTGGGACTCAGAGTCGGCTCTTCCCGTGTACGGGTGTAGTTAACCGCCTACGGATCGGCAATCGAGCCGGTTACACCGAGTCGTAGGAGAACGCTGACAGACATCTGGGCAGGAACGGGCGTTATCTATTCACGCGACGTCCGGCACAATCCGTTGCATGAGTTGTATTGGTTGGGTCGGGTGAAGGAAACATCTGTGCCATAGCCGGGGGGTTAACGTCATGCGGATGGCAAACGTGTTGATCGCTGATGATCACGCCATGGTGCGAGCCGGTATTCGGAGATTCCTAGAGCAGGATCACAGCATTCGGCAGATCGGTGAAGCGTCGACGGGTCGAGATACGCTGGAGAAGCTGCGTGCCGGTGGCTGGCAGCTCGTCATTCTCGACATCAATATGCCTGATAAGAGCGGCGTGGATATTCTTCGCAGTATTCAGGCAAGCTATCCGGACGTTCGCGTGCTCGTGGTCAGCGGGTATCCGGAACGACAGTATGCGACCAACGTGTTCAAAGCGGGCGCGATGGGGTTTTTGCCGAAGGAAAGTCCGCCGGAGGAAATTCTAAAAGCAGTCGGCACGGTGCTCGACGGGCGTCGCTACGTGAGCGCGGCGTTGGCGGAAATGCTGGTGGACCAATTGGATTACGACGCCGATCAACCACCGCATGCTTCTCTTTCAGAGCGGGAATTCCAGATCTTTTGCAAGATTGCCGCCGGCCGGTCGGTCTCGGAGATCGCACGAGAGCTGTCACTCAGCGTTAAGACGGTGAGCACCTATCGCGCGCGGGTCTTGGAAAAGATGCATTTTTCGACCAATGCGGACTTGACGTCCTACGCGCTGCGCAATGAAATCATTCGCTAGTGGGCCGCCTGATTTTCGCTAACCGGTGGCCGCGTACTGTACGCGGTTGCGTCGGGCGTCCTACGCATGTCCCTTACGCCGTTCGGCCGCGGCGAGTTCGATGTCGCGTAGGTCCGCGCCCGGCCGTGTGCGGGGCGTCTGCACGGCGGCCCGCTGTAGACGGACATCCAATATCGCTTGCCGAAACTGTTCGCCCCTCAGGCTCCATTGAAATTGCGCCTTACCGAGAGAGAATGCGCATTCCTGCATCCGGTTCAACTCGTCGAATCGATCGATGTTGGAAACTATGTCCTCGATCAAACCCGCCTGGCTGCTGTTTGCCAGCATCGCCCGCTGCAGTTCATCCGACAGACCTGCAACGGCCTGCGACACCGTTGCGATGGGCACTCGCGCGAAAATATAGTCCAGAAACTTGAGTTTGGAGCCGCCTCCGATCGACTCGTGAACGATGCCAATGCGCGCGCATCTCAAAAGAGGCGCGACATTGGTCACGTAGCCGTGGAAACGTGTTGCCCTGCAACGGTCCCGAAGCGCAACGAGAAGAGCTGGCGGCATCCCGCCGACGAGATCCAGCTCGATCCCGTGTTCCTTGAAAATCGGGTCGGCGGTCCTTACGAAGCGGACGATATTCTCCTGCTTCTCTATCCAATAAAACGAACCCATGATGATCACGCGCCGAGGCGTTGCCGAGGCGATGAGCCGTTCGCGCGCCACCCATCCGTTGAATCCGGGCGTGAGCGTCAATACGCGAATGTGACCGGCACCCTCGCTCAGCGACCCGCGGTCCTCGTCGGTGATCGTGGTCACCAAATCCATGCTTCGCACGATCCGCCGCTCGAGCGCGCCCACTTTGCTTGCATTGCGCCGGAGCGCCCATCGCTTGAGGGCCGATCCGTGGGCCTCGCGGGCCATCGTGCTCCACAGTAATTCCTCATGATTGTGCGATAC
>Ga0074044_10003789_pt1 | contig 12732 bp, 12 predicted proteins | sample BogForMeECP23OM1_FD_94443 | JGI IMG/M metagenome (GOLD analysis project Ga0074044, IMG submission 94443) | Bog forest soil microbial communities from Calvert Island, British Columbia, Canada - Bog Forest MetaG ECP23OM1 | ecosystem: Environmental > Terrestrial > Soil > Wetlands ...
CAGCATACCGAATCTGGTCCACCAGTTGCAGATAAACCGGCTTGCCGGACTTGAAATCAACCTGAAAAATCATGGCGTTCTTTTACTGTCATAGGACAATATGACAGTTGGCGGCGAACGTCAAGAGGAATTTTTTGGCAACAGGAAAAGCTCCAAATTCCAAGCTCCAACATCCAGAGAAACTTCAAACTTCAACTCCCAAATGAAAAACCCCGTGTCGCATGACAATGATGTTTGAAGTTTGGTTTTTGGAGCTTCTCTGGAGCTTGGATGTTGGCGCTTGGAGCTTTTTTGTGTTCAGCAAACGGCTGAAAGCACGGCTTCCACCACGCGCTCGACGGCGATGCCGTTCATGCAACGGAAATCAATCGGGCATTCGCTTCGGAAACATGGCGAGCAGGGCGCGTCGGATTTCAACAGCCGATGCCGCGGGTCGCCCGGCAGCCCCGGTCCGGTCAATTCCGGTGACGTGCTGCCGAACGGCACGACGACCGGCGTGCCCAACGCGGCGGCGACGTGCATTGGACCGGAATCGTTGGTCAGCAGCACGCGGCAAAGCTTCAGCAGCGCCATCAGTTCGCGCAGAGAGGTCTGGCCGCACAAATTCCGATTGACGAATGACGAATGACGAATGGCCGATTCAATTTGGCTCGTGATTTGCGCGTCGTTCGCGCCGCCGAAAATCAGCCAGACACAATTTGTGCGGTTTTGGATTTCGCGGGCAGCGGCGATGAACCGGTCCACAGGCCAGCGTTTGGCCGGACCGTATTCCGCGCCGGGGTTCAGGCCGAGGACCGGCTGCGTGATTTTCTCCAACCCGAATTTCCGTTTCGTCGCCTCGATTTCGTCCGGCGTGACGAACAATTGTGGCGGGAGGGGTTCCGGATTTACGCCCAGCGCAGCGACCAGATGCAGATACTCGTGGATTTGGTGGGCCGAAGCTGGGGTCCGGGGTCTGGGGTCGGGGGTCTGGGAAATCAGCTTTTTAATTTCTGCCGCGGAGCGCTTGTGCATTTTCACCGCGTCCGGTCGCGGGGCGACAGTCTGCGTCAGGAAAAAATTCCGCCACGGCCGCGCGTAGCCAATGCGCTGCGGAATACCGGCCAGCCAGGTTTCGATGGCCGAGCGCGGCGAATTCGGCAGTACCAGCGCCAGATCAAATTTTCCCGCGCGCAGTTTGTTGCCGATGGCGAAAACACCTTCGCCAGCCGTGAACGAAATCGTTTCATTAACCGCGGAATGACTCAGCCACAAGTCGCACAATTTTTCCGGCGTGAGCAGCGCGATATGTGCCTCGGGAAATTTTTCGCGCAGCCACAACAGCGTTGGCGTGGTCATGACGGCATCACCCAGCCAGTTCGTCCCACGCACCAAAATGCGACGAGGATGGAAGATTGAAGATGGAGGATGGCTGTTCATGGCGGTTTTCCCATCTTCTAACTTCCATCTTCCATATTCGCTTTCGTTTCCGCCGCCTTCCAGCGGCGGTGGACCCAGAACCAGTTGGCCGGGTCGCGGCGGACGGCGATTTCAAACGCGCGGTTCACGTCGCGCATGATTTCTTCCGAAGGACGTGTTTTGCCGTTTTCGTGCGTCGGGATTTTCTCGCCGAGTTCCACCCGCCATTTCGCCGAAGCGACGCGGGAGCAAACGGCGGTGTAGAGTTCGCAGTGATAGCGCAACGCGAAAACAGCCGGTGCCAGCGTGGTCGAGCAGTCGTGGCCTAGAAACGGCCCGCGAAAACCGTTGGTGCTCTGGTCGGTGAGTAATCCGAGGATGATCCCCCCACGGAGCATCGCGGCGCGCAGGAGCGGGCCATCGGTGCGGCGCTCAAAAAAAAGACAGCCGGAACACGCGCGCAATTGTTGCAGCAGGCGGTCGAACGCGGGGTGCTTCAGCGCCCGGTAGGTGGTGGCGCATTGGTAGTCCGGGCGATATGGGCCGTACCGTGCATACAATTCGAAGTTTCCAAAGTGGCCGATGGCGACGACGACGTTTGGAGGCGGCTGACCGGCGTTTCTCCCGGGAAGACTCACAAAGTCGGAAAATTCAACGTGTGGTCGCAGGGCCTCGAATTTCATCGCGGCGGTTTTGACGGCGCAGGCGAAATTTTCACCGATCCGCCGGAAATTTTCCCGGGCGAGGGCGCGGATTTCCTCCGGCGATTTTTCACGCCCCAAACACATGGCCAGATTTTTCAACGCCACGTGCCGGTGCCGCGCGTCGAGCCAATACGCCAGCCCGCCGCCCGCGCGACCGAGGCGCGCGACGAAAGTGAGCGGCAACGCCTGAATCACCGCCACGAGCGCGCGGCCAAACCAGTAAATCAGCGTGTCCATCTTCAGCGGAAGCAGATTTTGCGGACGCAGTCCTGAAAGTCGTTCGCGCCGCTGACAATCTGGATCTCGACGCGCATGAAATAAATCGGCAGGTCGCGCCGGTCGAGCTTCGGGAAGCGGACGGCGTCCTTTTGCGTGGTGATGATGGTGTTGGCCTGGCGTTTCTTGCCGCGGTTGATGGCGTTGAGGATTTCCTGCTGCGTGAAGCGGTGATGATCGGCAAAGCGTTTGGAATAAACGAGTTCCGCGCCAAGTTTGACGAGGCTGTGCTCGAAACTTTCCGGCTGCGCGATGCCGCTGAGCGACGCGACTTTGCGCCCGCGCAGAAAATTCAGTTGGCACTGTTCGCCGGTGAACACGTCTTCGAGGTAAAGCGGATGATGGACACATTCAATGATGGCGGCCTCTGGATTCAGCCGGGCAATCCGCTGGCGGAGTTCGGCTGTCTGGCCATCACTCTTGGTGATGAAAATCGTGTGGGCGCGCGCGAGGTGCGACGGCGGCTCGCGCAACGTGCCGCGCGGGAGCAGATGCTCGTTGCCGAACGGCTGCTGGCGGTCAACGAGCACGACATCATGACGCCGCCCGCGCAAATCCCAATACTGAAAACCGTCGTCAAGCAGCAGCGTGTCGCAACCGAATTTTTCAATCGCATAAAGCCCGCTCTTGACGCGGTTCTTGTCCACCAGCACAACGACGTCTTTGAGATTCGACGCGAGCATGTAAGGTTCGTCGCCGGCCATTTCGGAGTCGAGCAACAGTGATTTGCCGTCGGAGACGACGCGCGGCGGTGTCCGGTCTTCGCGCAACAGGATTTTGTTCAGCAGCAACTGGTGGAGGGGCGCCGGTTTGGAACGATAGCCGCGCGAGAGGATGGCGACGTTGCGGCCGGCGTCGCGGAGTTCGCGCGCGAATTTCTCCACGACCGGCGTTTTGCCGGTGCCGCCGACGGTAAGATTGCCGATGGCGATGACCTGCACGCCGAGCGTTTTGTCGCGCAGGATGCGGACATGGTAAAGCCAGTGGCGCATCTTGACGCCCACTTGAAACAGCTTGGAACTGCCGAACAAGAGCGCGCGCATGAACGCCGCTTTCGTGTCGCGGCGTTCGCCGGAGATGACCTCCAGGGCAAAGGTTTCGAGGCTTTCGATCCAGACCCGGAATTGTTCGCGCATCGCGCTTCAATGTGCCAATTCGCCATGCCTGCGGCAAGGATTGGCCACTTGAATTGGCATGCGAGGCCGTTTGCCGGCACTCCGGCAGAACAAAAATGACTAATTCTTAAATCCGAATGACTAAAGAATTCCAAATGACCAATCCTGAATGACAAGTAGGACACCGGAAATCATTCCGTCATTCGAGCCTCATGCTTGTTTCGTCATTATGGTTTAGGAATTAGTCATTCATTCAATGACCTGAATCAAAACCCACTGTCGCCCGATCTGTGGATGCTCGCCCAAGTGCTAGGCAAAGGAATCAGAAACCCATGCGCGCAAGTTCGCTTTGCAATGCGACCTGAAACTGCTGCACGTCGGCAGCGGACGGTTTGTAACCTTGTTGCCGGGGCACAACGCCCAGCCGCCCCGTTTGGTCGAGATACCAGTCGGCCTGCTGGCCGTCGCTGAATATGACCTTGCCGCTGGCAATCGCACCGGGTCGTGTGAGTTGGTCCACGGTGACGGACACACTGCCGGTGGCTGGCGTCGGCGTGGCGGATGTCGGGGAGGCCTTTTTGCCGGCGGGCGATGGTGATGCGCCCGCTGTGGGTGCGGCGCCGATTTGTGCCGCAGCCTTTGGGGGATCCTGGTCTTTCGGGGTCAGTTTCAAATCATCCACGAGCAGCCGAACTTCCATGTAAGTGAGCCGCAGACCGAATTCCTCCGCCAGCCGGCTCTGGATTTCCGAAAGCTTTGCGCCCTGAAGAATCCAGGCGGTGACGCGCTGCCGTTGGGTTTCGTCCAGATTCATTTTATGGCATGGAATGTAGCCGCAAGCTTCAGCTTGCGTCCACTCTCAATTGATTATCAGCGCGCGACCTGAAGGTCGCGGTTACGTTCCGCTTCGCCTTTGGTAAGCCAATCGTAACCCTTCGCTTCGAGTTCGAGTGCGAGATTTTTGTCGCCGGACTTCACGACGCGGCCGTCCAGGAGCACGTGGACGAAATCCGGGATGATGTAGTTCAGCAGCCGCTGATAATGCGTGATGACCAGTTGGGCGTTGTCGGCACGCTTTAGCTTGTTGACGCCATTGGCAACAATTTTGAGGGCGTCAATGTCGAGGCCGGAATCGGTTTCATCAAGAATCGCGAGTTTGGGTTCGAGCACGGCCATCTGGAAGATTTCGTTGCGCTTTTTTTCGCCGCCGGAAAAGCCCTCATTCACCGAGCGCTTCAGCAAGTCCTCGTTCAGTTCCAGTAATTTGATTTTATCTTTGACGAGTTCCAAAAATTCCATCGCGTCCAATTCCGGCTGTCCTTTGGCCTTGCGGATTTCGTTGAGCGCGGCCTTGAGAAAATAGGTGCTGTTCACGCCGGGAATTTCGACCGGATACTGGAAGGCAAGGAACAAACCTTCGCGGGCGCGTTCTTCGGGGTCGAGGTCGAGCAGGTCGTGGCCGTTGTAGATGACTTCGCCGCTGGTCACGTCGTAACCGTCGCGCCCCGCCAACACGGCGGCCAGCGTGCTTTTGCCGGAACCGTTCGGGCCCATGACGGCGTGGACCTCGCCCGCGTTGATGGCCAGGTTGATGCCCTTCAGAATTTGTTTGCCCTCAACGCCCGCGCCGAGGTTTTTGATTTCAAGAATCGGTGTGCTCATTGTAAAACTGGTCTTTGATTCGTCCTCGTCCGCATCCTCGCAATCGACACTGTATGAATCGAGGACGAGAACGAGAACGACGACGAGGAGATATTAGCCCACACTGCCTTCCAAACTCACGCCTAAAAGTTTCTGCGCTTCGACCGCGAATTCCATCGGCAGTTCCTTGAACACTTCCTTGCAGAACCCGTTCACGATCAGGTTCACAGCGTCCTGCGTCGAAAGCCCGCGCTGGTTGCAGTAAAAAATCTGGTCCTCGCCAATCTTGGACGTCGAGGCCTCGTGCTCGACGGACGCCGATGAATTTTTCACCTCGATGTAAGGAAACGTGTGCGCGCCGCACCTGGCGCCGATCAACATCGAGTCGCACTGCGAAAAATTGCGCGCGTTGGCGGCGCTCTTCAGGATTTTGACCTGGCCGCGATAGCTGTTCTGCCCGTGCCCGGCGGAAATGCCCTTCGACACAATCGTACTGCGGGTGTTTTTGCCGATGTGGACCATCTTCGTCCCGGTGTCGGCCTGCTGGTAATTGTTGGTCACGGCAACGGAATAAAATTCGCCGACCGAGTTGTCGCCCTGCAAAATGCAACTCGGATATTTCCAGGTGATGGCCGAACCGGTCTCCACCTGCGTCCAGGAAATCTTCGAGTTGCGGCCTTTGCACAGGCCGCGCTTGGTCACGAAATTGTAGATGCCGCCCTTGCCGTTCTCATCACCCGGATACCAGTTCTGCACGGTCGAGTATTTGATTTCCGCGCTGTCGAGCGCGATGAGTTCGACGACCGCCGCATGGAGCTGGTTTTCGTCGCGCATCGGCGCGGTGCAGCCTTCGAGATAACTCACGTGCGCGCCTTCGTCGGCGACAATGAGCGTGCGCTCGAACTGGCCGGTGTTGGCGGCGTTGATGCGGAAATACGTCGAAAGCTCCATCGGACAGCGCACGCCCCTGGGGATGTAACAAAACGAACCGTCGGTGAAAACGGCGGAGTTCAGCGCGGCAAAAAAATTATCGGTGTAAGGCACGACCATGCCGAGATATTTGCGGACGAGGTCGGGATGTTCCTGCACCGCCTCGCCGAACGAGCAAAAGATGATTCCCTTCTCGGCCAGTTGCTTTTTGAACGTGGTGCCGACGGACACGCTGTCAAACACCGCGTCCACCGCCACGCCCGCCAGTCGTTCGCGCTCCTTTAACGGAATGCCCAGCTTCGCGTAGGTCTCGAGGAGCTTCGGATCAACTTCATCAAGGCTCTTCGGTCCTTCCCCCGTTTTCTTTGGCGCGGAGTAATAAACGATGTCCTGGTAATTGATTGGTTCGTGATGCACTTTGGCCCAGGTTGGTTCCTCCATTGTTTGCCAGTGCCGAAACGCCTTGAGCCGCCAGTCGGTCAGCCATTCCGGCTCGTTTTTCTTGCGCGAAATCAGGCGGATGGTGTCCTCGCTCAAGCCCGGCGGCGCGGACTCGGTTTCCACGTCGGTGTAAAAACCGTATTTATATTCCTGCTTGACCAGGCCCTCAATGGTTTCGGTTGCCGTTGGCATGTTCTCGTTAAATGGCTAAACGGGTTAAATCGTTCGGGCGCCAAGTCTCATTAACACCTTGCTTCAGCAAGGTGTTTTCTGCACTCGGATGAATGGAAACTGTTTCAACAGTTTCCGCCTGGCGCGAAAAACCGTTGAAACGGTTTTGACGTCCGTTCGTCGTTCCGACACCCCGCTGAAGCGGGGTGTTAATGAAAAAGGCTTCGTTCATTTCTTCTTCGCGCATTCCGGGCAAACGCCGTGGATGGCGATTTCGTAATGCTCGGCCTTGAAACCTTTCGGCAAGGCGACCGGAGAGGCCGGTTTTGCGGGTAAATCCACGTCAAAAACCGTGTCGCAGGAATCGCAATAAAAATGGCAATGCTCGCGCATGTTCGGGCAGAAACGCGTCGCGCCGCGGTCGAGCACGACGAGGCGGACCAGCCCGCATTTTACCAGGGCATCGAGGCAGTTGTAAACCGTGGCCATGGAAATGTCCGGCATGGTCTTTTTGGTCCGGATGAACACCTCCTCCGCGGTCGGATGGTCGCGCTTTTGCAGCAGCACATCATAGACGTGCTGGCGCTGGAGCGTGAACCGGAACCCGCCCGTCATCAGGCGCTTGTTCAATTCGCCGTTCAATTTTTTCTTCTCGACCGGACGCATGTCACGGGCACACTAGACCCGTTTCCGGGACCTGTCAATACTTAGAATAATTCCAAATTAACGCGATGCAAATGCACGGGCAACGCTGGCTGCGCCTGATCCCTGTCGCGCTGGTCATGTACACGATTTCGTACGTGGACCGCACGAACGTCGCGCTGGCGCTGGACCCCGGAATTTCGTCCATGATGAAGGACCTGCTCATGGACGACCGGTTGAAGGGCCAGGCCGCCGGCATTTTCTTTCTGGGCTACGTGCTGTTGCAGGTCCCCGGCGGTTATCTGGCCGGCCGCTGGAGTCCGAAAAAATTGATCTCCCTCTGTCTGGTATTCTGGGGCCTTTGCGCGGTCGGTTGTGGTCTGGCTTCCAGTTTTCGGGAATTTGCCGTGATGCGCTTTCTGCTCGGCGCGGCCGAAAGCGGCGTGTACCCGACGATGCTCGTGCTGCTGGCGAACTGGTTTCCGCGCTCGGAACGCGCCCGCGCGAACGCCTACTGGAACCTTTGCCAGCCGCTGGCGGTGGCCGCGTCCGCGCCAGTCACCGGCTGGCTGCTGGGCGGTTGGGGCTGGCAGGCCATGCTGATGATTGAAGGCGCCCTGCCGTTCCTCTGGCTGCCGGTCTGGCTTTATTTCATCAACGACCATCCGCGCGACGCGAAATGGATTTCACGCGCGGAAAAGGATTTTCTGGAAACCACCTTGCAACGCGAAGCGTCGGAACTGGAGCCGGTGAAAAAGATTCCCGTCGGGCGCGCCCTCCTGCAACCGGTGGTTTTCGTCATGCTGGCGATTTGTTTTCTTTACAACTTCGCGTCCTACGGCTGCAACACGTTCCTCACGGAAGGACTCAAGGGTGGCGGCCATCATTTCACTGGCCTGCAAACAGGCCTGCTCTTTGCCGTTCCTTACGTCGTTACCGCCATCGTGATGGTGCTGCTCTCGCGGCATTCGGACCGGACCGGCGAACGCCGCGGTCATGCCGCTTTCATTTATGCCGTGAGCGGCACGTCTCTCATCGCCAGCGTTTTGCTCAAGGAACATTCCTTCTGGCTTTCCTATGCCTTTCTGTGCCTGGCCATCCCGGGGCCGTTTGCGGGACTGGCGCCGTTCTTTGCCATTCCCACGGAGACGATGCCGCGCGCAGCCGCCGGCGCGGTCATGGGCCTCGTGAACGCGCTCGGCAACGTCGGCGGTTATCTTGGCCCGGCCATTGTCGGGGAACTGAAAAGCCGGACTCACGGCATAGCCGTTCCGTTTGGGGTTCTGGGCTGTGCGCTGCTAGCGGCGGCGGCGCTTTGCTTTTTGCTGCCGAAATCCAGACGGGCCGATGGTGCCTCCCAAGCCACTTAAACCAAGAATGAGTTTGGGGAAGCCTGTGGCGCTTCCCCCACCGGCGTGAAATGACCGCATGGCCCGCGAGGCCAATCGAGCCGGCGATGTGGCCGGATTCTTATACAAATTTGGCGGTGTCGGTGTCTATATTCAGTGAAGGCGATGGGGTAAATGTGGTGGCGGCGGACGTCTCGTCTGCCGTAGAGGGCTGGCGTCCCGCCGCCCGGAAAGAACGATGGCCGACGTGTGCGATTCTGAAATGTTCCAGCTCGGTCGGTGGGTTCAAGCGTTTTATCCGCCGGGCGGGACGCCCCGGCTCTACGGCAGGCAGGATGCCTGCCGCTGCTGAACGGCGACGGAGTGCGCCAATGTCAATATGATCTGCTATATGAAAACGACAATCGAGTTGCTGGGGACGCTGATTCTTGGCGCGGCATTATTCATCAACGGCTGTGCCAAAAAGCAACCGGCAACGTTCCAGTCGCTTGAAAATCCGGAGGTTGCGGCGCAATTGAAATCATTCGTTACGGAAAAGGAAGTGCAGGCGAATGCGGCAACCAACGCGGCGGCGCCCGGATTTGCGCCTTTTTTTGCGGCGGCGGAAAGAGGCGACTGGCTGGCGGTCAGCAACGCGTTCGAGGATTTCCGGATGCACGCCGGGCAATACGAACACTCTGGCAAAACCGACGAGCGGTTGCGAGGACCCAAATGGCAGGCCATCATTGAAATCTGGGGCGCGTTTTACTGCTTTGGCGCGGGCGATGAAAAATTCTCGGCGGCTTATGCCAACGACATCATCAATTCCATTCCGCCGGGCAGCATTTATTTTGGCGGCACCGATCCGGGACGTTTCTTAATCACTGGAATGGAAAAATCACAGGTCAATGCCGATCCTTTCTTCCTGCTCACGCAAGATGCCTTGGCCGATAGCACCTATCTGGATTATCTGCGCGGAATGTATGGCGGCAGGATTTACATTCCAACGTCTGACGATGCGGCGAAATGTTTTCAGGATTACACGGAGGACGCACAGAAGCGGCTGCAAAGTCATCAACTCAAACCAGGTGAAAATGTCAGTCAGGGTGCCAATGGGAAAATCCAGGTCAGCGGCCAAGTCGCCGTGATGGAAATCAACGGACTGCTCGCCAAAATCGTTTTTGACCAAAATACGAATCGCGAGTTTTATGTCGAAGAAAGTTTTCCGCTCGACTGGATGTATCCGTATCTGGAGCCGCACGGCTTGATCATGAAAATCAACCGGCAGCCGCTGTCTGAAATGACTGACCAAATCGTCCAGCGCGACCGTGATTACTGGACAAAATACATTGCTCCGATGGTTGGCGATTGGCTGAACACCGACACATCGGTTGAAGAAGTTGCTGCGTTCGCGGAAAAGGTTTATGTCAAAAAAGATTTCAACGGATTCAAGGGCGACCCGCGTTTCATCCGAAGTTCGGACTCTCAAAAAATGTTTTCCAAGGAGCGCAACTCCATCGCCGGGCTTTACGCTTGGCGGATGAAACAGGCTGTGGATCCTGCCGAAAAGGGGCGGATGACATCCGAGGCAGATTTCGCGTTTCGCCAGGCATGGACGCTGTGTCCGTATTCGCCGGAGGCGGTGTTCCGGTATGTGAATTTCCTGTTGGAGCAGAAGCGGGGAGCGGATGCGTTGTTGATCGCGGAAACGGCGGCACAAATGCCGGCCATGCAAGGCCGGGATGGTGAGCAAATACGCGACCTGGTTGAACAACTGAAAAAATTCCAGAAGGCGAAGTGAAAAAGGTGCCGGGGGGCAGCCGGGAACGTCACTTCTGGTAAACGCTCACGCGGGCGGGTGGCAGATTGAACCAGACGATTTTGGAAGCCAGCCGGCGGAAATGGGAGGTGCCATGCAGGTGATGGTTGCCCAAGTGGTAGCTGTACTGAACCCATTTGCCGCCGTGCTCCAGTATCGCGCGGATTTTTTTCGCCAAAGCTTCGGCCTCAGCGGGTGGGAAATTCAACAGCGGCAGGCTGGAAATCACCGCGCCGACGCGCTCGATCGGCTCGCGGCACCCATCCAACAATTCGTCCAGGTGCCAGGCGTCGCCGGTGATGATGTGCGCGCTGGGGAAGCGGTTACGAAGCAAGTGTGCCAGTTTCGAATTCTTTTCAATGGCCACGAGCCGGTCCTCGCGCAGACCGCGTTCGAGGAGGGCCTCGGTGACGGCGCCGGTGCCGGGTCCGAGTTCGAGCACGTAACTTTCCGGATCAGAAGGCAGCCAGCGCGCCATGGCCGCTGCCAGTTTTGGGGAACTGGGCGCGACGGCACCGGTCCGTTGCGGGTTGACCAGCCATTCCTGCAGGAACAGGGTCGTGTCGCCGAGCGCCGCCAAAAGTTTCTTGGCCATGGTTTATGAATCAATCCGGGTTGCGCGATTAATGCGAACAATAACCTGCCGGCGCAGATGCCGCCACAGAAAACTTCCACCAGATCAATGATGGGTTTTGGGCGACTCCGCCGCTTGGGAGGTTTGCGCGAGGGATTGTTCGGCCGCGATCTTGCGGGCGGTCCAGTCTGCCCAGCTCGGTTCCCATGCCTCGCCGACAAAATTCGTTTGCGCCTTCGGCCAGAGCGCGTCGAGTGTTTTCAGTTCACTTTTGGCACCGGCGCGGTCGTTCCAGTTCAATCGCGACTCAATCAGGTTCAGATGACTTTCCGGATAATCCGGCGCGAGTTTTGCGGCGCGTTCCAGCCACTCGCGCGCCTTGCGCCGGCTGCCGATGCTGGTCGGCCAGCCCGGCGCATCGCGATACAACAAGCCGAGGCAACGCGCCGGGCCGGCATAATCAAAATGTTCATCCAGATCATCGGCCGTTTTGAATTCGCGTTCCATTTCCTTGACGATTTTCAGCGCGCCCAAAACTTCCGTGCGGGCGAGCTGGCCGAGGTTCATGCCAAGGTAATAATGTCCCGGCGCAGATTTGGGCTGGTGCGCGAGCAGTTGCCGGCTCGCGGCGATGCCCCGGACGGCAATGGCGGCGCGTTCGGTTTCGTTCGTGGCAAAATCCGCGAAATCAAAACAAGCTCGGGCAAAATGCCACGCGGCGGCGAAGTCATTCGTGTTCGATTGTAATTGAATTTGTGCACGATGAAATTCCGCTTCGGCGCGGGCGGCAAAAACCGGATTGTTTGACGGTTGGGCGACAGCCGCGGTGACCACGCCCGAAAAGAAAAACAACGCGACGATTCTCCAGCCGGCCCCGGACAGGCATTCTGTTTTCAACACCATTATGTGGTCAATTAGAGGTTGCCATCGTGTCGGGCTGACTTATACTAGGCAAGTGAGAATAAACAGGAATTTGCCGGTGCTGGCAATGCTGATGGCGCTCGCGCTGTGCGGCGCCGGTTGTGGCGGTATCAACGCCAGCCAGGGCGTTTCGCCCGCCTCGTTTTTCCTGCCGGGGCTGATGAAGGCCGGTCCGCCTTCGACCAACGCCCCGGCTGCGTTGCCCGAAAATTCCGAGGAAGTTGCGTTGACCCGATAAAATCAAATTTATGCGATTCCCTCTCGCGCTCTCGGCCAAAATCGCCGGACACATCATCAAACACAAGCTGCGCAAGACGCCGAAGTTTGCCATGGTCTTGCAGCTCGAACCGCTGCACACCTGCAACCTCACCTGCACCGGCTGCGGCCGCATCCGCGAATACTCCACGTCGCTCAAGGACATGGTGCCGCTGGAAAAATGCCTCGCGGCAGCGATGGAATGCGACGCGCCGATGGTGTCCATTTGCGGCGGCGAACCGCTGATCTATCCGAAGATTGAGGAACTCGTCGCCGGCCTGCTCCGGCAGGGCCGCGTCATTTACGTCTGCACGAACGCCGTGTTCATGCGGAAAAAAATGAGGGATTACCTCGCCGCAATTTATTCGCCGGAGGTTGAGCCGAAAATCAAAAAGTTGCTCGATCAGAAATTGATTTCCGACAAGGACGCCGAGACCATCCGCAAGTCCGACGAGGCGGCTCGCAAAAAAGTTGTGATCCGCCCGACGCAGTGGATGTATTGGAACGTCCACGTGGA
>Ga0074044_10003790_pt1 | contig 12732 bp, 11 predicted proteins | sample BogForMeECP23OM1_FD_94443 | JGI IMG/M metagenome (GOLD analysis project Ga0074044, IMG submission 94443) | Bog forest soil microbial communities from Calvert Island, British Columbia, Canada - Bog Forest MetaG ECP23OM1 | ecosystem: Environmental > Terrestrial > Soil > Wetlands ...
ACTGTTGCACGAGAATCGGATACTGGAGACCAGAAACGCCCAGGGCAGGGCCTTCACCGCCACACTCGCGACGTCAGCTTTATTGATCGACACATGCGCCGCGAAGGCATACGCATAACGAACGACGATTCCGGACATCACGATCAGCACGGGCATCAGGATCGCCCAAAAAAAACCCATCACCGATTGCTTGTACCGGACCTTGATGTCGCGGTACGTGATCATCCAAAAGAGCCCGCGGTACTTATTGAATTCCCGGAGGTGTTCTCGCATCTGTCCGCGCTGCCTCACTGTGCGCCTTCGACTGAAGGACGCGCGATCGGAAGAAATTCTTTAGGCTCGCCAGGCGTGAGTTCTTCGGGGAGCAGTTGATTCTTGGCCTTACCCACGCGGCTCGCTTTCATCGGATGAGCCAATGACTACTTTCCGAATATGGAACGCCTCGGCGTAACCGCTCGGAGCGTTGCATTCCATGCCCCGCAATCGCATGAGCGAGAAAAATGTATCCTGCCGAAACCAGCGCTTGTTCTGCTGGGACTGAAACGCTTCCAGGATGTAACGAACCTTCTTCTCGCACAACTCGGATTCGAGCGGCACGAACAGATTCGGTTGGCCGAGGTCGCCGTCGTATTTCGGAATTTCGTACTCCAGTATTAAATGATCCCGAAACGTGTTCCAGGTCAGTTCCGCCAGCAAGCGATGGTCCTGGTGGGCGTCGTGGCGGTGGTGAGTGAAAATAAGGTCCGGCGACGTGGCCTTCAATTCCTCAAAGGTTGCCTTCACCTCACTGCCGACAAAAGGCATGAAGCCATCCTGAAACGCTTTTAGCAATGGCCCCCTGAGCGCCGTCGTTCCGGCAAACAGTTCGGCCGAGCGCTTGGCCTCGGCGGCACGCACTCCCACGGCACTGAACACCACCCAGTGGAACACAGCGTTCGGATACTGGCCGGCGAGACGCAGGATTGTGCCGCCGCAGCCGATTTCGATGTCGTCCGAGTGCGCTCCCAAACAAAGGACTTTGAGGGGCGATGCCGCATCCAAAGGCAGCGTTAAAGAAAGCATTGATGAGCCTTGCTCATAGCGGCGCGATCGCTCGCGATTCGTTGAGTTGGTTCAGACACTTGCGAGTTTCTTCCCCTTGTGCCGGACCTCTTTCGACTGGTGGTAGGATTCCAGAACCCTCCCGGCGAAAAACCAGACCGACAGTTGGTGCGTGAATCGTCGCGACCGCTCGAGGGTGAGCATCCATCGCAGGGTGCCAATGGCAAGCTTGCGCAACAGATAGAGCGGAACCCCGCAAATGAACCATTTTGTGTCTGTCGCGATGCCGTTTTCCTGAATGTCAGCACGGCCTTTGTTAAACCACCACGTCAAAAAGTAATCTCTTTGAAGCCCATTTTGCTGCACTGGGTGATAAACGAGGGCCGCCGGCGCATATTTTAGCCGCTCACCCGCTGCAAGCAACCGACGGCCAAACTCGGTGTCTTCATTGTTGCGCACCTTGTTGTTTGGCCCAGGGCCCAAATCAGTCCGGAAACCACCATGCTTCTCAAAGACTCGCCGGCGAAATGCCATATTGGCGCCAAACGGAGCGTCCGTGAGCGGGCGGGCTTCCAGGCCCAAGTCAAAAATTCCCAATGGGGCCCTCCCCAACCACCCTTGCTCCGGGAACCAAGATGGGGGCGCGCAGGGCCACTGGGGAAGTATGCGCCCTCCAACACCAGCCCAGTCGCCACTGGACAAGTCCGCGGTTAGATTCCCGAGCCACGTGGGCTCCATGCTCACGTCGTCATCCACGAAGGCGAGCACGTCACCCCGAGCCTCCTGAATTCCGGAGTTGAGCGCATACGATTTCCCCGGTCGCCCTTCGAAAACATACCGGAACCGATCCGGGTACCGCCCACAGAAATCCTTGGCTACCTCAGATGTCGCGTCGCTCGAGTTGTTGTCCACTATCAGAACTTCCCACTCCGTAGAAGCAGGAACAATCGATTTCGCGAGTCTGTCGAGCGTGCCCGCCAGGCTTTGGCAGCGATTATACGTGCAAACAATGACCGTGGCTTTCATCGTCCTCCGCTAGCAGTATCCCGCTCCAGTTGGTGCGGAACATCTGGGCCAGAACGCTCTCGATACACTAGTCCAAACAATCTTCCCCGTTGTAGACGGGAGTGAGCACGGTAACCAACGGCTCTTGGCCCAGGCTCATATCGTCGCTCTCCGAGGAAATAACTGATCGAATTGAGTTAATAGAGTCTTCTCGTAACAGGCGGCCTTCTCGGCCATCCGGCTCTTGATTTCGTCCCGGTTCGCCACCAGGGATAGGAACGTTTCTTGCATCGTGTTCACGTCGCACGTCCGGATGTCCACGCAATATTTGGCCAGTCCCAGGTCGTTCATCAAACTGGAAACCTTGGGGTGGGACGACAACGCGAGCACCGGCTTATTCAGCAGATGAGCAAATACTACCCCGTGAAAACGGCCGGTGACGATGTAATCCATCGCCCGCATCGTGGATAACAACTCGTCGACTCCCGCGATATCCTCGCGTTTGACCATGTGCCGCAGGTCGCCATTGGCGTTCCCTAAGAGGGCCTTGACTTCCTCGATGGCGTGCGAATCAAACGAAATTTCCGTGCTAAAGAGGGTCAAGCGGTAATGATTTTGGCGGAGCCAGCGGCCAAAGGACGCAATGTCGCGAATGTAGCGTTCATAAACGGCCTGGTCTTTTTTCCAGTAAACCCGGGGATCGCAATACGCCATGGGAGAAAGCCCGACGAGTGGTTCCTGATGTCCTGCGCCATTCGTCGCCAGGGCCGTCGAAGGACTCAGAGCATAGACGCAATCGGCCGAGACCTGGCTTTTGCCAGTGAATCCAACCTTTTGTACAAGGTCTCTCGAGTCGCTATCGCGAAAGGAAACATAGTCTGCGAGGCCGAGAGCGCTCCTGACAAACCACTTCGCCAACGGAGCGTCCAGCGGGCCGGCGCCGACGTTGAGGAAGTAACACTTTGCGCGCGATAACTTGGCCAGCAACGTCCATTTGAAAACCGTGTACGGAAATCGCCACGGGCCGCCCCAGGAGTCCAGCAGTTGGCCGCCGCCGCTGATGATCAATAAATCGAACGGCTTTACGATTCGAAACGACGCACGTAGAAAGGAAATCTCCTCGAAAAGTCTGAGGGGAACTCTGATCGTTAGAGTCTTAAGGGTCTGAAGGAGTCGAAAAAGAAGCGGAACTCTTCGTAGAGTGTCTTTTAGCTTGTTCTGGGCTGGGAAAGCGCTGACACCGTTTCCTTCGGGGCGGTTTCCAAACTCGACTCGAATCGGGTAAGCGGCAACCCCGTGCCGGAAGCGGCTGTCAGCCGGGTTCATCGAGAACAGAACGATCTCCGCATTGGGCCAGCGGTTTCTAATGTGTTTCATGACCGCTACTTGGGTGGCATCATCCCCAAGATTTCCAAAGCCTATGTGATCCACAAGGCCGATTTTTCGAACCGGGACACAAATATTCACGCAGTTGAGCCCTGCCGACATGCCGCTCTCGCCAAAGCCCCCTCCGCAGCGTTCTCTCCGCTTTTGAAACTTTCGTCGGTCCACATGTAGCCCCAGTCTCCGTAACGCCCACAATAGGCGATACCGAGATCATCGAGATATCCGTGGACTGTCTTCAGTGCAGCCTCGCGATCGAGATCGAAAATAACGTTGGCGTAGCGGAGCAACATCGCCTTGCTGAACAACACGCGGTCGTCTTCGCGAAGGAGCCCACAACGGCGGAGATCCTTGATCACGGGCTGAATCCAAGCATCGGGTGAGCCCATAAAAGGCTTGTATTTTTCCGAAAAGTAAACTTCCGCCTGAATACTTCCCGCGCCGGGAGGCGCGTTGCGCGCGGTTAACATATGCGGAAAACCTAGGCGGGAAAAGCATATGTCCTCGTCGTAGAAGTACGTCATGTGGGCATCGGAAAGATCCTCGCGATTCACGCCAACATTCACGAGAACGCAGGTTGTGCAGGACAGGCGCCGGGAGGCATCGAGAACATCTTGCGGTGTGCCTTGTATCATGCGAACGAGATCTGGCAGCGGTACCGAAGAAATCAACGAGTCGTAATGTGTCACTAAGCCATTCGAGAAGCGGAGCTGTCGTGTGCGAGGATCGATGGATATGAGCTCGTGATTGAGGTTCAGGTTTCCTAATGGGACGAACTTCTTCAGATAGTTTGCGAACCCGCCGGCGCTGGGGTAGCGGAAGTGCGTGATGTAATGAACATGGGGAGCGGAGGGCGAAAGCGCACCCCGCAGCACTTCCTCGAGACTGGGTCGGTAGATGCGCGGGCCGAGCCAATCCGTACTCATGTTCTCGGCAGTAGTGGTATGGTACTTTCGCGTGTACTGCATGGGAAAGAGCTCGGCGAAGGTTCGGCCAAAACTTGACAACAACCAATCAGCGTAGTTCAGCACCGGCCGCTCGGGCGCCTGATGCTCCTCCACGAAATCGGTAATGACTTTGACGATGACGTCTTCCGGCAGCCCGTGAAGATGGAGTTGCACAGGATGCTTGGGCCAGTAACCCCGCCAGTAGTTGTTCAGGTTGATTTGTATAGTTTCGTACTGCTGATCGACGCTGTCAGCGAGCAGGTCCTGAATGCGGGTATCTTTCGTGAAGGAAATGTGCGGGCCCATGTCAAACAGGAAGCCGCTCTCGAAACGAAACGATGCCGTATGACCACCGTGATAGGCGTTTTTGTCATACATGATGGGCGCAATTCCTTCGGCATGAAGTCGGTGAGCGGCGCCGAAGCCGGCCATTCCGGTTCCTAGGACAACGACGTTTGGGTTGGACATGAGAGAGCTTCTCCTGTAACTCCGATTTCTACACTGATTACAGTGCTTCTCGCACGCAGTGGTGGGCCAACAAGACCGCCAGGCAAGTGGTGGCGGTGTGACCATTCCAAATTAATTCTGTGAAAGAGCCTCGTATCGCTCGATCTGCGCGCAGGTCAGGCGCCGAAGATCGACCCCATTTTGGAAGCCGCGATACCACTCAACGATCCAGTCGAGAGCTTGGCCTAGCGGAAGCACAGGATGCCAATTCAGCCAGACTTTTGCCTTGGAAGCATCCAACTTGAGGAAGTGGGCCTCGTGCGGGTGCACCCCATCATCCTGGCCCCACGAAGCTTCGCTCCCCCACAACCGCACCAATCTGTCTGCAATCCAAGACACGGGCTTGGCATCCGCGTCGGCAGGGCCAAAGTTCCAGCCGGAAGCGAACTTGGGAGCGTCCTGGGCAAGCCGCTCAGCGAGCATCAGATATCCGCGCACCGGTTCCAGCACGAACTGCCATGGCCGAATAGCGCAAGGGTTCCGGATCAGGCAGGGCCGGCCCGCTAGAAAAGCCCGCATGAGGTCGGGAATGAGTTGATCGCTGGTCCAATCCCCACCACCGACAGCGTTCCCCGCACGAGCAGACCCCAGAGCAACGCCGTGACGTTCGAGGGAATCGGGAGGAAAGAAGGAATCACGATAGGCCGAGGTGACAAGTTCCGCGCAACCCTTGGAGTTAGAGTAGGGATCGTGGCCGCCCATAGGCTCGTTTTCGCGATATCCCCAAATAAACTCGCGATTTTCGTAGCATTTATCACTTGTCACATTGACTACGGCGCACGGCTGTTGAAGTTGTCGCAGGGCCTCAAGGAGATACACCGTGCCCATAACATTAGAGGAGTAGGTTTCGATGGGATCCTCATAACCGCGACGCACGACGGACTGCGCAGCCATGTGAATGACCACCTCGGGGCGACACTCGGCGAGAGCATTCTTCAACCGAGGGAAGTCGCGAATGTCCCCACAAATGGATCTCATAGTGGATGCGATCCCTGCCTGCTCAAACAAATTTGGCTGAGTTGGGGGATCAAGTGCGTAACCGGTTACTTTGACGCCGAGGGCATCGAGCCATAATGAGAGCCAGCTCCCTTTGAATCCTGTATGCCCTGTAACGAACACATTGCGGCCTCTCCAAAACGAACGATTAAGCATGACTGGTCCCGGCGAACTCCACCACAAGACTAAGATTGCGGCCGGCGGAAGTGATGGGGAGACACACGTCTAAAGCTTTGCCACAGGCGCGTGTTGCGCCAAGGAATGCAACTCTGGGGTCGCGAGTGGCCAGCGCGCATTTTGCTCTCTCCAGAGAGCTTCGGTCACGCGGCTGGCAGATGCCTCCACATCCTCGAAGGCGAGGACATGGTCTTTCGAAACGTCGCGACGCATCACGCAGCCTTCAGAGAGGGCGATGGGCAGGGCCGCTGTGGCCCGCGCTGCAGTGGCGTTGTCGATGAGCCCATACGCGCAGAAACCACCGATGCCGTCGAGGCGCTCACCAGCTTTCAGGTCACGCTTGGCAACTGTGACCACCTCGCAAACGGGCCCGCCAATGGGGGCCACTGTCGGGTCGCGATGAATCACGGCTCGGCCAATGGTCGAGGCAATCTGAATGTGAGGCAGGTGAAACGGTGTATAGAAGACGTAGAATGGGCCGTCGCCAAGCTTGTAGTAGGCCAATTGGATCCTCTTGAGCGGCGAGTCCTCGTGAATGATGACGAATGCGCCGGTGTAAGGCGCCGCGCCGAGGGCGTAGTCTACTAGCCCAGTGCTGAGCATCTGATCCGCAGGCAGCAGGTCGGCCATGTCCCGGACTTCCTTGCATGCGGGGCCGTACATGCCACGGCGGCCAGCATGAAAGCCTGTGGCGTTGGCCAAAACGGTTGCCTCCATGGAAAGCTTGGTGGAATCCGCGAAGGAAGTGACTTTCCTGGCGTCCTGATCATTTCTCTCGGCAAATGCCCGTTGGGTTTCGGGGGTTCGATAATAATCGACCATACCCTTGATATTGCCTGCCGCCACAGGACGCAATCCCAACGATCGGAGATAGCGGAGTAAGGTCATCGCTACGCCGGGCTCATCTCCGTCCGTGTGTGTGATTACGACTCCTGCCCGGTCTGCCTTCACCTTTAGAATCGGACCAAGGATCGAATCGAGTTCGGCGTTTACCAGGACGACGTGTTTGCCATGGTCGAACGCCTCGAGGACTACACGGGCTGCCGCATCAACCGTACCCGTCACCTCTACCAGGATGTCAATGGTATCGCAGGCAGTTAACACCGATGGGTCGTCAGTCAGCACCGGGATCCCGCGCGCGATTGCCGTTTCCGCCTCCCGAGCGGACGTTGCACGACTCCACGTCGTGATGCCAGCCTCTCGAAATGCCCGCTCGCCATGCTCCGTCGTCCGATTTGAGATAGCCACCAGACGAATTCCCGGTGCTGGCGTTCCAAGCTGCAGTGCAATAGCGCGCCCCGTTGCGCCGGCTCCAATCATGCCAACTCGGATCGGACGGCCCTTGGCCTCAAGCTCCCGAAGGGCCGTATCTACGTACATGGACATCTCCTCCGCTCGACAGGTGGCCGACTGCAACCGCGTTTGAGAAACATCGAGATTGACACAGGGCCGTTGAACCTGCAGTCAGCGCACAGTAAAATGTACTCTTTTCTGAGTTTATCATCATGCTTTCGCGACACTGTGCTGTCGGCCATCCCCGTTGGTTCTCCACAATTCCCAGGGAGCAACACCGCCTGTGCACAAGCTCTCCAATTGCTGTTTGTCCTTGAAGGTGTCCATGCTCGCCCAGAAACCGTCGAATTTGTAGCCGATCAATTGCTTTTCTTCGACCAGCCTGTGAAAAGGACCGTTTACAAGTTCCTCTTTCTCGCCGATGTAGTCGAAGATTTTCTTCTTGAAAATGAAGTAACCTCCGTTAATCCGTACGCTGCCATTGTTGATGGCGTGAATCCCCGAGACAAGGCTATCACTTCCCTCTTGCAACGAAACCAAGTGATAGCTGAGGTTTGGGCGGACGCAGAGAAAGCTGGCAATTTTCCCGTGTTGGTGGAAGTGTTCCAACTGTTGCGGAAGCGACAGGTTGGTGAGGCCGTCGCTATAGTTGGCCAGGAATTCATCTTCTCCTTCCAGGTACTTCTCGACTGCCTTCAGGCGTTGTCCGATATTGGAGTTGATTCCCGTGTCTGCGAAGGTGATCCGCCAATCATGGATGTCGCTGTTGAAAAGCTCCAGGTTCTTCCCGCCACCAGACAAGACGAAATCATTCGACACGCATTCGTTGTAATTCAGGAAATAATCTTTGACAGCGTCGGCGCGGTGTCCCAAGCACAAAATGAAATCCTTGTGCCCAAAATGCGCGTAATACTTCATGACATGCCAAAGGATCGGCCGATAGCCGAGATTTACCATGGGTTTGGGGATGGTCTCCGAATACTCGCGGAGACGCATTCCTAAGCCCCCGCAAAACAATACGACTTTCATGATGACTCCTTTGCGCCCTGCACTTCTGGCGGAAACACCATCTCAACGGGGATTGTGCTTTGAGTTTCGCGCTAGAATCCATGCGGAAACATCTCTCACGCTGGAATCTCGGCTCGCGCGTGGGGAACGTTTTCGAGTCCAGAGATACCCCAGCACGAAGCTCACACCCCTGTGCGATTCCCGAGGCTTCATTCAACAATCGAGGGGGCGGGCTACCGCTCGACGAGAGGCCAGCTGCGATCTTGCTCCGAGACGACCGTAGCCGCCAAGGGCCATTGAATGCTGAACGCAGGATCGTCAAACCGGACGCCACGCACAGCGCTTGGGGTGTAAAAGGCCGAAGTCATGTAATACATCTCTGTGTTTTCCTCAAGAGTTTGGTACCCGTGCGCGCACTGCTCAGGAACGTACAGCATTCGGCCGTTTTCAGCGCTTAGCTTTGTGGCGTACCATTTGCCGTAGGTTGGGGACTCCGGTCTGAGGTCGAGCGCCACGTCGAAGATAGCTCCTCGAGTGCAGCGCACCAACTTGGCTTCGAGCGCGGGCACCTCCTGTAAGTGCATTCCACGAACTGTCCCTTTCTGTACGCTAAACCCCATATTCGCCTGAACCGGCAAGAAGTCGAGACCGTGCTCCGCAAACTCACGGGCGCACCATGCCCGCATGAACCGTCCGCGACCATCTTCGTGCGGATTTGGATCGATCACTTTTGCACCGACAACGTCGGTCTCTGTGAAATGCATGCAGTCACTACCCTTCACTCCTAAGAGTGTTGCACATCCAAAATGGGCTCCTCCCCAAATTTGAAGTTCGGTGCGTTTTCGGAGTCTCGCAATCACCGCTTCGTGAATCGCGGCGTCACCCAGGTTGCCGTAGCCCATATGATCAAAAAGGCCGATGTCTTTGAAGCGCCATCACGATTCAACGACGATCCCGAATCAAGCTGTCTCGCCGATCTGGAAAACGGAAGCGTAGCGAATCCTCCAGTCAGGCCGGTCATCGTCGAATGGTTCCAGCCCCCAGTATTCTAAGGGCCACCCGCTTCTCAGAGAGGGGTCGCCTTCGTGAAGATTCCTCATCATATCGGTGACCGGTCTCCAGCCCATTGCCCGCGCGACTCTTGTCCGCACGTCCAAGTCGACCCCTGAGACGAAGAGGTATCCGCCCGGTTTGACCAGTCGCGCGATATTACGAAGGCACTCTTCTGCAGCCGCGGGCTTCATGTGGCAGAGAAACCGGTTTGCTACCACCACGTCCTGAGACCCAAGAGACTCGGCGACCTCCGGATTGCCGGCATTCCCGCAGACCCACGTGATACCCTCTTTGAGCCATGCCCTGATTTTCGCTTGATCGCCTTTCAACTCAAACATCGCCTCTATTTCCTCCCTGGTCATGCGCTCGAACATCGACGTCAGTTGGTCTCTGCACGTGTTCCAGGTAACATCTCCACCCGCTGTAACGGCTTCACGGTTTGATGCGTTGAAGACATCGGGGCTAGTAAGCGAATAAACTCCCCTTTCGGCGAATTCAAGGATATCCGGCGAAATGTCGAGTGCGTGCATGCTGATTTTCAGATCAGGACGTGCCGATCGCACTACCCAAAGGATGGAATAAACCTCGGCACCTTTACTACATGCCAACACTGATATGTCCAATTTGGAGCCATGGGTCTCCTGGTCTGCTAGACGCCGCATCAATTCCAACTCTGCCCGGTTCCGTAGAAAAAAAGTGGCGAAGTATTGTTTCCGCTCCGCGCGTCGACGAACCAACGCGTGCAAATGACTGCCGTATGAGCGACCTAATGGAAGACGCTGTAGAGACGCCGGCACATGATTCCAGACCCGCCGGCTTTGAAGAAGATAGACTCCGAGGCACCTTCGGAACATGTTTGAATTTTTCATGCTTGAAAGCGGTTCAGGATCTGTCCTGGCCAACGAGGAACGCAGAATATCTCTTCGCGATCAATGACCACGCTAGCAAATGAGCAGCAGGGTCCCATCAGCGCAAGCGATTCCGACACCAACTTCCCATCCCTCTGAGCTGAATTGTTTGATCGCTGGCGTCGCCGCGGTAAATTCTCGCCTCCGCGTGGGCGCATCGAACGGGAACCGAAGAATTGGGGCTGCGGGAACCACACCAACCGCGGCGATTAGGATTGCACATATTCAAACAATCTTTCGGGCAAAGCTCAGCTTGCCCCGCGTCACCGAGCGGTCAAGCTGTTCCAGACCTCTTTCGTTGGTCAGACCCGCATGACACAGCATAATGGCCAAACCGTTTTGTTGCACAAAGAAAACAGATCATTCCCGATTGCGCCCATGCAGATTCAGTCCCCATTCCTATGAACAATTGCCCCTGGGTACACCGAGGAATTATTCACCAAACAGGACGGCCGCACGGTGCTCACCGTTCGCGTGGCACTGCTCTCACTTGACCAATACGCCAGGCTTGCGTCTCCGGATCGTATTGTCTAATTATCGTCGCGGGCGATCCAAAAACTACGGAGTAATCCGGGATGCTTCCCATCACCACCGAATTGATCCCGACAACACAATTACGGCCTATTGTCAGCTCTCCTCTTGGGCATATGATGGCAGCCCCACGGCCAATCCAACTGCCTTGACCAATTCGAATTCTGCCACCCTCCGTAATACCCTGTTTGAGGACTGGTGTCGTGATATCTTCGTACTCGTGATTATGGTCTAACATAATGACCTGCTGGCCGACGAGCACATCACGTTCTAAATGAATTCTGTTCTTGGCGGATATGATACTCCCATTGCCTATGGTACAATTGTCATCAATCACAATCACAGGCTCACCTGTGGGGTCTTCGGTGGCGACGTTGAGCCAAGCGTCCTTTTTCAGGCCCACTGAGTTACCAAGGCTGATCCTAGTTGCCCGTTGTCTCTCTACCTCACTCGTGAAATGAAACGATATATTACGCCCTTTGGACGCAAATGGATAGGTCAAACTGACCCAGATGCTAAACAGTTTGGTAAGTACCTTCGGCAAAAGTTGCAATGGATCCCCAAATCGCGGGCGATTGTTCGGATGATTCACGTTGTTACTCCTTAGAGGTGATTGTCAGCTATTGGAAGACGGCACTTATTCGTCGACCCCAAGTACACGCAGGGAGGAGGCACATCAAAGCAGTTCTGTCTGGCAATGTGCAAGAGGGAGAAGGTTCCACGGGTGAGTGCAGCTTTTGATCAATGCTACTTGGGTCCGTCTAGCGGAACTCGGGACAAGCTGTATCAGCGCCCACTCGATCGCCAGTTTAGGACCGAACTCGTACTTTACGTGCCTGGAAACTCTCCCCGCACAACGAACCAGTACTGCCTCAATCAATCGAGACACTCCGAAGGCCATGCTTTGGACTACACCTGGTATGTGTGGACAAATCTCCAACACGCTATTTGGAAGAAACGACTGATCTCCATTTGGTTTCTGACCCAGGACGCCAACCCTCACCGACTGTACACGGCATTATCGCTGCCCCTCATAAGCGTGACCTTGCGCGCGATGTCTGGCACAAAACGAGCCATGATCCATTTTATTGCTAACATCAACGTAAAACCGTAACGCAGGGCATTCGACACGGCCTGACGAGCCTCGTTGTATTGCTCATGTGCTAAATGCCAGTTAGCCCAGTGAGAGTGGACTAACCGCAAGTCCAGCTCGACAATTTTACGCACTTCTGGGGGCAATGCCGCACCCAACCCCAGCCACTTTTCATACATACGCTGATGGCTGCGGAGCCGTATATGCCATTTATCCCATGGTCGGCAGGTCGACCCGGGAGGCGAGGCGCTCCGGTCGGTTCGAGCAAGTGGCATGTCTATAAAGGCCAATGAAGTAACGAGTGCTAAACGGAAATAAAAGTCACGGTCCTCAGGCCCCTGAATCTCGGCATCAAACGCACCAATATGCCGGGCCAAGTCGGTCCGAACTAACAAAGTGGAAAGCCAGAAGCCGCAAAAGGCCTTCGCAATAGATGGCAGCGCGTCGGACGCAATTCCAACGGTCTGATCGTAATGTCGCCCGAAACAACGGAAGGAACTGCCATCCATGCCAAGGTTGTTCACCATTTGGGCGTCCGTGAAACAGCCTCCACACTCGTCCTTGAACTGTTGGATAGCCTGCATCTGCAATTCCAGTTTTTCGGGGAGCCAGACGTCATCCGAGTCTAGGAAAGCAATCCATTCACCGCGTGCCTGCTCGATTCCCTTGTTTCGGGCCACGCTTGACCCTCGATTGGGTTGAAAAAAATAGCGAATTCGCTCTCCGCCAGTATCTTGTGACCTGATAATGTCTTGAATAGCTTCGCCCGTTCCGTCGGTGGAACCGTCAT
>Ga0074044_10003791_pt1 | contig 12731 bp, 11 predicted proteins | sample BogForMeECP23OM1_FD_94443 | JGI IMG/M metagenome (GOLD analysis project Ga0074044, IMG submission 94443) | Bog forest soil microbial communities from Calvert Island, British Columbia, Canada - Bog Forest MetaG ECP23OM1 | ecosystem: Environmental > Terrestrial > Soil > Wetlands ...
CGAATACTTCAAGGAACGTTCGCGGGAAATCCAGGAGGTGGCGGCTGGACACGGAATTCCCATCCGCTGCGAAACGCGCCGCGGCCACGCGGCCAAAACCATTTTGCGCTTCGCCGATGAAGGCAGCTACGACCTGATTGTCGTCGGGCACAGCGATCATTCCGAATTATGGGGCCGGCTGTTAGGCGACACCGCCGACCGCATCAGCGACCACGCCCATTGCAGCGTGTTGATCGTGAAGCAATGAAGGGCGCGCTACGGCGGAGCGATGTTCAAGGCGGCCAGGAAATGAAATTGGCCGTGGTTCTTGCAAGACTCGCTTGCCCTTGTTGGTGGGAATGGTAATCTTGTTCAGGCAATGGAGTTTGCCTCCCTGCGGGGAAACCGCCTTCCGGCCGATGACTCCTACCGACTGAGTTTTTGTGCGGTGGAGAGTCATGCAAGTGACAGTTTCAACCAACGATTCGAGGCTCACGATTCCTTTCGTGGGTCGGGGAAGGGAAATTGCGCGGCTCCGCCAATTGCACAAGCAGCGCAAGCACGTTCTCATTCTTGGCCCGGCAGGAGTCGGCAAATCGGCGCTCGTCGCGCGTTTGCGTGAATCGCTCGACCTGCGCGTCTGTCCGGCATCGGAACGTTTGAGTGAAATTTGCGAAGCGCTGGAGCGCGAGTTTGATTTGGAAGCCGGCGATCTCCATATTGTCCAGCGCAAGAATCGCCTGTTGAAGTTGCTCAAAGGAATCCCGCACCGGCGGGACGCCGTGGTCTTTGACGGGGCAAGCTGGACGACACCCAAAATCAGTTCCTTCTTTGACTGCGTGAGCGAGCGTGTACCCGTCTGGATTTGCGCACGTTCGGAACACGCCTGGGATCTCGGCCATTTCTGGCAATTCCTCTGGAAATTCGAGCGCGTGGAGCTTCATCCGTTTCATCCCGGAGAAACCCAAATGCTGGTGGAAGCGGCCGTGCGTGGCGGCAGCGTGCCGGCGGACACGTTGAACATTGTTTCGTGGCTGCATCGTCGGGCGGCTGGAAACCCAAAGATCTTGTGCGAATTGCTGAAGGAGATTGCGCGCGGTCACTACGACTTGAGCAATGCCCATGCGCTTCGGCTGCTGAACTTGGACCGTCGCATCCACGAGCTGTTCCCGACGGCGTGAAATGGCCTTGAACGAAAACCATCAACGGCATCTGTTGAGCACGTTTCAATACGTGGACAACCTGCTTTCCGAGGCGGAGCGCATTCTGGCCTCTGCTGGGGCTGCCTCACCGTTTCAGGAGTATTCACAGGACACCACCCCCATTCAGCGCAAGGTGGCCGGGTCAACAAATACGGCTGCATCGTGACTTATTGCCCGCTTTCGCGGCTGGAGCGGTTCCAAATCAACGAGCGCGGACAGTTAAACATGCTTGAACTGGAGCTTCGCGCCAAACAGGGCGGCGCAAAAGTGGAAGTTCCCTTTCCCGCCGGGCAACGCGAGGAAGTGTCCACGTTCATGGAACGCCGCCTGTCCCGCCGGGCGTGTTATGAGGTGGAGAAGAACCTTTCCCGCCTGGCCGCCGACTGGCGCGACCGCATCACCGTGGCCATTGAGGAATTGCGCGCCCAGGCTGAACGATGCGCCCGGGACGAACTGGCCACGCTGGAACAAATGCTCGTGCAAACCAATACCAACGAACTTCAACTGCGTGAGGCCATCCGGGAACTTGAAGCCATCCGGACGCAGTTGAAGACTGCGTGATGGCGCTTGCGAAAAATGGTTCGGAGGGGCGAGCTCCGCGAGTCCCCATCCCATCAGAAAGTAAGGGACTCCTGTACGACCATGAAATTTGTAAAAACGTCCGCCCTCACGCCGACCCTCTCCCCCAGGAGAGGGAGAATTGTTCGCCGTGGTTTGAGCAGCGCAATATGCCGGGTTATCGTATGTCTCACCGCAAATAATAAGGAATCGGTGACTGCAACAAGAATCGAGAAATTGTCCAGCAGCGTGATGGCGCTCTCCCTCGCCCCGGGGGAGAGGGCCGGGAGGGCGAGCGTAAACAACAATTTTCCCTGCAAATGTTGAAGAACCTGTTTTTCTTTGTTGCTTTGTTTTTTTGTTGTTCAATTGATTTGTGAACGGCTCCATCGGAGAAAAAACCAGAACACGCTGGCTCAACCGCACCGTCCTCGGCATCGGATTGTTTGCCTTTTCAACGCTTGGACTTCAGGCCGGTCCGCCGTTTATTACCGACGACCCGGAACCGGTGGATTATCAGCACTGGGAATTTTACATCGCCTCGCAACACACCCAGACGTCGGACGGCTGGTCCGGCACCGCCCCGCACTTCGAATTGAATTACGGCGTCATCACCAATGTGCAACTTCACATCATCGCGCCACTGGCCTATGACGCCCCGAAAAACGGCTCGGCACAGTACGGTTACGGCGACACGGAACTCGGCGTCAAATTCCGTTTCCTCCAGGAAACCTCCCTGCTTCCAGAAGCCGCGGTGTTCCCCTTGGTCGAAGCCCCGACCGGCGACAGCTCGCGCGGATTGGGCAGCGGACAATGGCAGACATTCCTGCCGCTGTGGCTGCAAAAAAGTTTTGGCAACTGGACGATTTACGGCGGCGGCGGCTACGGCATCAATCCGGGCGCGGGAAACCAAAACTGGGGATATGGCGGCGCGGTGCTCCAGTGCCAGGTGCGGGACAATTTCCTGGTCGGCGGCGAAATTTATCACCGCACCGCCATGCAAACGGCGACCGGGATGACACCGCGTTCAACCTGGGAACGGTCATTGATTTCACCGAACACCAGCATCTGCTCTTCTCCGCCGGCCGTTCGATTGACGGCCCGACGGATTTTCAAGCCTACATCGCCTGGCAATTCACCTTCGGCCCGGAATTTTTCCATTCCATCAACCGTTCATTTCGAAAATGAAAGTGCTAAACTATCGTTCGAATTCGGATGTTGAAAGCGGCAAGGAAAGGTAATAAAAAATAAACTATGCGCGCGCTGTTGGCGTTTTTAATCCTTTCGTTTTGTCTGTTGTTGGCTTCCTGCAACCGACAAACCCTGCCGCCAATCAAAGATGCGGAAACGCTTCGAAAAGAATGCACCGCCTTGTATCAGCAGTTCCCCACTCCGGAAATCCCCACCAACACTTTTCCTCGACCAACACTCTTCAAGATTCCCAAGGAAAAGTGGCCTCCGTCGGTTGTCGCTCTAAATCCGATTGGTGTTAGTGAGGACAGTGTGGGTATTTTCATTTTTTTACCTGAATCAGAGCACAAACGAACTGAAAATGAAAAGGTTGTCGTCGGTTATTTTGTTCACATCAATCTCAATGAAACACCGTTTTATAAGCATCACCTCGGGCTGTTCACTTTCAAAAACACCGAATTTGGTGGAATTTACCAAGTCGAAAAAGCACGAATTACCAATTATTAATTCGTGAATTCTCCGGCTACAGAAAAGCAACCGCACCGCTGGCTCAACCGCACCGTGTTCGGCATCGGGCTGGCGTCGCTGCTCAGCGACTGGTCGCACGAAATCGCCACCACCGTCCTGCCCGCGTTCCTCGCCTCCATGGGCGCAGCCGCCGCGTGGCTCGGCGTGATTGAAGGCGTCGCCGACGGCCTGTCCAGCTTCGCCAAGATGGCGTCCGGCTTTTATACGGACAAATTCCAGCGCCGCAAACCTATCGCCGTCGTTGGCTATCTCGTCACCGCGTGCGGCACGGCGTCGTTCGGACTGGCCACCGCAGCCTGGCATATCCTGATTTCGCGGTCGCTCGCGTGGCTCGGACGCGGCGTACGCACGCCGGTGCGCAAGGCGTTGCTCGCCGCCGCCGTCACCAAGGAAACTTACGGTCGCGCCTTCGGTTTCGAGCGAATGATGGACACCATCGGCGCGATTGTCGGCCCGGCCACGGCTTTTGTTTTGCTCGCCGCGCTGCAACATAATTACCGCCACATTTTCCTGCTGACGCTCATTCCCGGCGTTTGCGCCGCCGGGGTGATCGCATTTTTCGTCCGGGAAAAGGAGCGCAAACCCGTGGCGCACGTCTCGTTCGGCGAACGGCTGCGTTTGCTGCCGCGGCCTTACCGGAAATTTCTGGTGGCAGTCGGCATTTTTGGCGCGGGCGACTTCGCCCCCACGCTGTTGATCCTGCTGGCGACGCAAAAGCTCGCGCCGTTGCTGGGGCCAGCCAAGGCCGCCAGCATCGCCGTCGGGTTTTACGTGTTGCGAAACATTTATTACGCTGGGTTCGCCTACGTGGCAGGCGGGCTGGCCGACCGTTTCAAAAAACAGTATGTGCTCGCGTCCGGTTACGCGCTGGCGGCGGTGATGGCGGTGTTAATTGTGGCCGCGCCGATGACCATCTGGCTGCTCGGCATTATTTTTATTCTCAGCGGCATGCATGTGGCGATTGGGGAGACGCTGGAAGACTCGTTCTGCGCGGAACTGGTGAGCGAGGAACAGCACGGCATGGCGTTCGGCGTGCTGGCCACCGTGAACGGCATCGGCGATTTCCTGTCCAGCATCATCGTGGGCGCGTTATGGACGGCGGCAGGCACCAGCGTGGCATTCGGCTACAGCGCCGTATTGTTTTCCCTCGGCGCATTGCTGGTGTTGCGGACAAGACCGGCAAAGCCGGTGAATTGACGGAGCGGCAACGCTTGTCTAATCTCCACATATGACCATAAGGCACACGTTGATAATCCTCATTATCGGGATTGTGTCTTTCTGGGCCACGCTCTGCCTAGCGGAAGAGAGAATCTGGCTGAAAGCCAAGATCAACGGCAAGCCGGCTAAACTCTGTTTTGATTCCGGGTCTAGTGTGTTGGCTCTTTGCCCGCAAACGGTGCAGAGACTGGGATTAAAGTTCATGCAGGATCCAACGAACCGCTTTCCACCCACAGTCCTGCCCGGACACACCGAGGTCTGCAACATGACGTTGGAAGGAACGGAGGGTAAGACGAGTTTTTTGATTCTCGATTTGCCTGCATACGTGAGTCCGTATGCAGATTTTGACGGCCTAATCGGGTGGTGGAACATACGCCAAAACGTATTGCAGATAAATGCAGTTGCTAAAGAGGTGACATTTCTCCAAAAGGTGCCAACAAAAACCGCTCAATGGGCCCAGCTTTTCTTGCTTACCAATTCTAGCACTCTGGATCTGCAAATGCCCCACAGTGACCGTACCAATGGCGTTCTTTGTATAGATACTGGGGACAACGGCGGATTGGCCTTGCCCGAACAAGCATGGAGGCGATGGAAAGAGACACATCCCCACATCCCCATAACGCTTGAGACGGCTTTCACTCCTGACGATGGCTTTTTTGTCACCGAAGAAGCTTGGGCCGACCAGATTTTCGTTGGTCCGGTAGTCCTGAAAGGCGTGCCCATTGAGCGGGCGGGTCCTGCAGGCGCAACCAAGTGGGGCGCGCAATACGAGGGCACTCTTGGACTCGCAGCGCTCAAGCGCTTGGATTTCATCGTCGATGGCAACAATGGCCTGGCCTATTTGCAGGCCAAAAAGACGCGCCCGCCAGCCCACCCTCACAACCGCTTAGGCGCAGTCTTTGTACCCACGGCTACACAGACAAATCAAGCTGTCGCCCGAGTGGTGGACGGCGGTCCTGCCTACGAGGCGGGTGTGCGCAATGGCGACGTTCTCTTGCAGATTGACGACGTAACTGTCAAAGGTTGGACTTATGACTGGCTAAGCCGTTTTTACATGCCTGCCGGCACGAAGTTGAAGCTGACACTCCAGCGTGATGGGACAAATTTCACCACCACGGCCACCTTGCGTGAAATCCTTCACCCAAGCCCCAACAAGAACAAGTGAGTAATAAGTAGGAGGAGAATCGTTCGCCGTCCCCTTGAAAATGCGCGCGACGGGATTTGCCGGACAGTCAGCCGCAAAACCAGAACCGTCCAGCAGCTATTTCCTCTCCCCGGGGGAGAGGATAAAAGGTGAGGGCGAGCGTAAAACACTCATTCCAGTTTTGCCGCTTCGGTTTCCAAAAAGCAAAGTTAGTTGAAACGAACGTCCTCACCCCGGCCCTCTCCTCCAAGGAGAGGGGGAATCATTCGCCGTCCTCTTTAAAATTCGTGTCCCTTCGTGAAATCCGTGTCGCGTGTCACTTTCTCTGCGCCTTTGCGCCGTTGCGTTAAAATGATTTTGTGTGTTCGTGGTTAAATCCAGTTTTTCTGTTCCCACACTTGCTTTTTCTGAAGCAACGGTAATAATCGCCCCATGTCCCACCCGGTGCTCACCATTGAACATTTGCGGGTGGATTTTCCCGAGGTGGTGGCGGTCAATGACCTTTCCCTGATTGTTGAAGCCGGGGATGTCTGCGGTCTCATCGGCCCGAACGGCGCAGGCAAGACCACTACCATGCGCGCGGTCTCCGGCTTGCAGGAATGCACCCGCGGTTCGGTGAAGGTTGACGGATATGAACTGGCTCGGGAACCGGAGGAATTGAAGCGGCGGCTGGGTTTCATGCCGGATTTCTGCCCCGTTTACGACCAACTCACCGCCACGGAATTTCTGGATCACTTTGCCCGCGCCTACGACGTACCAGACCGTGAGAAACGCATTGAGGGCTGTTTGGAGCTCACCTGGCTGACGGAAAAGCGGGATGCGCTGTGCGAGGAGCTGTCGCGCGGCATGAAGCAAAGACTGGTGCTGGCCAAGACACTGTTGCCCGATCCACAGGTGCTGTTGCTGGACGAACCCGCCAGCGGTCTCGACCCGCTGGGACGGATTGAACTGAGGAAACTGCTGCTGCATCTGCGCGGTTTGGGAAAGACGGTGCTGATTTCCTCGCACATCCTTACTGAGTTGTCGGGTTTCTGCAACAAGGCGGCCATCATGGAACGCGGCAAACTCGTCATGTCCGGGACGATTGCCGAACTGGGACAAAAAACGGGGCGTCGCCAGATGTCCGTCAAATGGCGCAACGCCGACGACCAAGCCCTGCAAATTTTGAAAGGCGCGGGCGTCAAAAACCTCGAAACCGCCGGCCAAGGCGCGACGTTTGAATTCGACGGTGACGCCGATGCGCTCGACGGGTTGTTGAAAACCCTGGTGGTCGAAGGTGTGCGGGTGACCGAATGGCGCGGCAGCGGTGACGATTTGGAACAAATTTTTCTGCAATCCGGTGCCAAGGAATTGATGTGAACATCACCGAAAATCCGATTTTTCTGACCCAGAAGCGGCTGACGCACCGCACCGGTGTGCTGGCGGCGGTGCTGATTGCCGCGCTGATCGGGCTGAGCCTGTTGTCCGGCCTCATCGCCTACCTAGCCGATCCAAAGGCTCTTACTTTTAGGTCGCCACAGGAAGCGGGCAAAGTATTTTACGGCTGGGTGATCGGTGTGGAAATCCTGGTACTGATCCTCGGCGGGTTCAGCAAGATTTCGAAAGTGCTGGCTGACGACCGCAAAGCTGGCCTCTGGGACAGCAACCGGCTCACGCCGTTGAAGCCGGCCGCCATCGTTGCCGGTTACTGGCTCGGTTCGGCCCTACGTGAAATTTACATGGGCGCGGTGCTGGCGGGCATCGGGCTGGTGATCGTGGTGCTGGCGAAATTGCCCGTCATGCTCTGGCTGGGAACCCAGATTCTGATTTTGAGCACGACCTTGTTCTTCGGCTTGCTCGCATCGCTGGCCGGCATGGCGTTCCAGCGGCCACAAAGCGGCATCATCCTGTTGTTGCCCCTCTTTTTCCTCCAGACGTTTTCCTTCGCGTTCCCCAAATTTACCATCATCAACTTCCTGCTGCCGATTTATGGCATCGTCAATCTGTTTCAAGACCCGAATCAGGCCGCAAATGATTACAACGACTTTCGCAACTGGAGCGATTGGCCGGGAATTTTTGCGCTGCCCGTGCCGCCGATTTTGCTGAGTCTCGGGCTGCAGTTCGTTATGGGACTTTTCCTCTGGCGCGTAACGGTGCGCAAGACGGCGAATCCCTTTCAGCCCTTGCTGCTGCGCTGGGAAGCCATCGCGATTTTTGCGCTGCTCGTCGTGGTGCAACAGGGGTTGATCTGGGGAATCTGGCACGGGCGTTTCCCGACAGTATTCGCATCGGACCATAAATTTTACGAGCGGGAGTCGCTGCTCCCGATCGTGCATGGCGGGACGATCCTGGTGGGCGTGTTAATTCTGGCCCTAGCCAGCCCGCTCCCCGAACGGGTGCGGGTGGAGGCATTGCGGACCGGGTTGGGAAATCTGCGCTTGGTCTTTTCCCGCAGCGCGGTGTCGCTCGCGCTCGCACTCATTGCCGTCGCCGCCGCCGCGTCGCTGCCGCATTTTATCTTTTCGTTCGGCCATTCAGGAAAAGCTTGGGCGCTGGCCGTTGGCAATCTGTTCGTTTTTTTCCTGATGTTTTCGTTGTTGCTGGAATATTGCCGCCTGCGCTTCAAACGCCGCGCGCTCGGCTTTGTCGCCCTCTGGCTTTTCGTCCTGTGTGTGCTGCCGTTCATCCTTGCCGGCGTTTTTTCCAGCCAAGCCCTCGCCAAACTTTCCTTCCTGGCACCGGGCACCGTCGCGCTCGCCGGATCGGGCAGCGACGACCTGAAATATCTGTATCTGGTGGGGTGGACTTTTATTCACTTTTGTGTCGTCGTGCTGCTTTTCGTCGCCTGGCGGCGGCAATGGAAATTGTTGCTCGCCACGCCGTCTCCCCTTGCTCCGGCGCGTTAATCAGCATCAATCTGCGCTCCTTGACGGTTTCCGTCTTCGCTGCGCTTCGACGCGACAAGTAACATGCCGTTCCTCCCAAAGTAATTCGCGCCAATTTGTGAAATTCGCGTCAACGTCTTTCCGCCTCCAAAATTGAATTGTCCCCTGCTCCATTTCACGGCAAACTTATGGTTCCTATGCGACAGGTCAACCTTGGCATGATTGGCGGCGGCACGGTGGGCAGCGGCGTGTTTCACGCGCTCCAGCTCAACGGCAGCCTCATGGCCTCGCGTATCGGCGTCAAGGTCGCCGTCCGCAAAGTCGCCGTAAAGGCGTTCAACGAACCGCGACCGTATCAAATCCCGCGTTCGCTCATGACGACTGACTGGCAAAGCGTCGTCAACGACCCGCAGGTGGACATCGTCACCGAACTTGTTGGCGGCACGGGCATTGCCCGGACGATGGTGCTTGCCGCGCTCATGCTCGGCAAACCGGTCGTCACGGCGAACAAGGCGCTGCTGTCCGCGCACGGCGAGGAACTGTTTGCCGCGGCCAAAAAATACGGCACGAATCTTTATTACGAAGCCAGCGTTTGCGGCGGCATTCCCATCATCAAATCGCTGCGCGAAGGGTTTGTCGGCAACCGCATCAACGCGCTCTACGGCATCGTCAACGGCACCTGCAATTACATCCTCACCCGGATGAAACTGGAAGGCGCGGACTTTGCCGACGTGCTCGCCGACGCGCAAAAACACGGCTACGCCGAGACGCCGCCGGATTTGGACATTGACGGCCACGACGCCGCGCACAAGATCGGCATTCTGGCGTCGCTCGCGCATGGCTTTTGGGTGAACCCAAAGAAAATCCACGTCGAAGGCATCCGTCACATCAGCGCGCTCGATATCAAGTTTGCGGGCGAACTGGGCTATACCATCAAACTGCTCGGCATCATCAAAAAGGTCGAGGGTCGAGGGTCGAGGGTCGAGGGCAAATGCGATTGCCGCGTGCAGGTTTCGGTTTATCCGACACTCGTGCCAAACGCACATGTTCTCGCCAGCGTGAACCACGTTTTCAACGCCGTGTTCGTGCGCGGCGACATCGTCGGCGACACGTTGTTTTACGGTCGCGGCGCGGGCAAGGACGCCACGGCCAGCGCGGTGCTCAGCGATCTGGCCGATGCGGCGCTGGATTTGAAATCGGGCAACAAACAGCGTGTGCCGCCGTTTGTGCCGCACGAATGCGCTGGGGCGGTTGTGCCGATTGAAGACGTCGTATCGCAGTATTTTCTCCGGCTCGACGTCGTGGATCGTCCGGGGACGCTGGCGAAGATCGCCGCCATTTTCGGCGCGGCGAAAATCGGCATTTCGTCCGTGATCCAGCCGGAAGGCCATGAAGGCGGGAGTGTGCCGCTGATTTTCATGCTGCATTACGCGACCAACGGCGCAGTCAACGGCGCGTTGAAAAAAATCGGCCGGTTGCCGGTTGTCAAAGGCACCCCGGTGATGATTCGCGTGGAAAATTTTGAGTAATCACCCGTAGCGGCTCCTCGGCAGAGAGCCGCCAACTTCTCTTTTCCCAAACAGCGGCGCTCTGCCGAGACGCCGCTACGATAATTTTTCAGTTTGCGGCTTTCTGGCGAAAGCCGCTACGTTTCCCGCATGCAACCCCCGCCGCTCACCGAGCAGCCGGAAATGCATCATCTGTCGCGTCTCGCACCGGAGTTTTATCGCGGGTTCGCCGTAGTGCAATGGACCGTTACGCTGGAACACCGCGCCACGGGCTGGCTGGACGAAACGTTTCATCTGCATTTCCGCGAATTGCTGCTTCACGCCGCCGCGCGCGAAGGCTTGTTCTGTCCGGTCTATGTCCTCTTGCCCGACCACCTGTACCTGCTCTGGATGGGATTGCGCGTCAGCAGCGACCAACGCAACGCGATGAAATTCCTGCGCAAACATCTGGCCGTGGAACTGGCGCGGCGCTCGCCCACCGGCGTGGAATTTGAACTGCAAAAACAGGCGCACGACAGCGTGCTGCGGGAACAAGACCGGATGCGCGGCGCGTTTGAAAAATCCTGCTTCTACCTTCTCGACAATCCGTGCCACAAAAAACTGGTGAACCATCCTCGCGACTGGCCGCATCTGGGCGCGGTCGTGCCGGGCTATCCCTTTCTGCATCCGCTGGCCGAAGATTTCTGGGAACAGTTCTGGAACATTTACTTGGAGAAACGGGAGCCGATGCCGACGCCGTAGCGGCTTTCGGCAGAAAGCCGCAAACTTTTCCCATTTCAGATGGCGGCGCTCTGCCGAGCCGCCGCTACGCAATTACAGATTGTTTTTAATAATTGACAAGCCGCGTTAAAGGCTCTATATAGTCGATATGACGACGCTAACCATTACCCAAGCCCGCGCCAACCTTTCCAAACTGCTCGAAAAAGCCAAGCGGGGCGAGGACATCGGCATCGTGTCCGGCGACCAGATTGTGGCGTTGCGACCCGTGACGGTGTCGTCCGATGATTATGCCTGGCGCGAATACGGCGCGACGCCGGCAGAACTGGCGCGTTTTGAGAAGCGGATGGAACAACAAATTTCAGCGGAGCGGAAGCGCGGGAAAATCAAACGCTTTTCCGGCAATCTGGAAAAGGATCTGGCTGGTTGAAACCGCTGGACTTAAGCGGGCCGTTCCGTGCGCGCGTCCGGGATTATCCCAAGGAGACGCGTGGGAAAATCGGACTGGCGTTGCAACATTTGGAACGGGATTTCGGCCATCCGCATCGTCATCAGGGTTTGGGCATTCGCAAGCTGACGGGGAACTTTTTTGAAATCCGGGTGGGGCTGGATATCCGGCTGGTTTTCCAAAATCGCGCCGAGTGCCTTTTGGTTGTGATGGCCGGCAATCACGACGAAGTTCAAAAGTTCTTGCGCGGGCTTTGAATCGTTGCGGCATTGGAAGAAGTTGAACGTCTCTTTCGCCCTTTCAGGGCTTGAATCGTTTTTTTGCTTTTACCCAGGGCGTTGCTCGCAGACTCGCTTTGCCCTGGGCTATTATCTGTCAGCCTTACAGGCTTTCAATTTGTGTGAATTCGTGAAATTCGTGTCAAAATCTTCGCGGTTTCCGACCGGAATCAATTCCGTCTTTTCAAACGCCGGCAATCTGACTATGCTCTGGTTCCCGAAAATATAACATGGCTCTAATCGTCCAAAAATACGGCGGCACGTCGGTCGGCAACCCCGAGCGCATCAAAAATGTCGCCAAGCGGGTCGCGGAATATCGCGCCAAGGGCGACCAGATCGTCGTTGTCGTTTCGGCGATGAGCGGCGTGACGGACAACTTGATCAAGCTGGCCAAGGAAATCATGCCGCTGCCGAATGAACGCGAGATGGATGTGCTGCTCGCGACCGGCGAACAGCAGACCATCGCGCTCACGGCCATTGCGCTGCACGCGTTGAATGTGCCGGCCGTGTCGCTCACCGGCCCGCAGGCGGGCATCGTCACCGACGTGGTCCACACCAAGGCCCGGATTCACAACATCACGCCGAAGAAAGTCCACGAGCTTCTGAAATCGGGCAATGTCGTCATCGTCGCCGGCTTCCAAGGCGAGACGCCCGAGGGCCAGATCACGACGCTGGGCCGCGGCGGTTCGGATTTGACGGCCATTGCGCTGGCAGCGGCGTTGAAAGCCGATCTTTGCCAGATTTACACGGACGTGGATGGCGTCTATACCGCCGACCCGCGCATCGTGCCGACGGCGAAGAAGCTGCAGGAGATTTCCTACGACGAAATGCTCGAACTGGCGAGCCTCGGCGCGAAGGTGATGCAGAGTCGCTCGGTTGAATTTGCCAAAAAATTCGGAGTGGTCTTTGAAGTCCGCTCCAGCTTGAATGACAACCCCGGAACCATTGTGAAAGAAGAAACCAAAAGCATGGAAGGCGTCGTTGTGCGCGGCGTCTCGCTCGACAAAAACCAGGCCAAAATCACGCTCGTGGGCGTGCCCGACAAACCCGGCGTGGCCGCGCGCATTTTCAAGGCGCTCGGCGACGCGACGGTGAA
>Ga0074044_10003792_pt1 | contig 12729 bp, 11 predicted proteins | sample BogForMeECP23OM1_FD_94443 | JGI IMG/M metagenome (GOLD analysis project Ga0074044, IMG submission 94443) | Bog forest soil microbial communities from Calvert Island, British Columbia, Canada - Bog Forest MetaG ECP23OM1 | ecosystem: Environmental > Terrestrial > Soil > Wetlands ...
GACGCGCTGGGCACGCGGGCGGACAACATCGGCAAGATCGTCGAAGTGATCGACGATCTGGCGGAGCAGACCAACCTGCTGGCCTTGAATGCCGCCATCGAAGCCGCGCGTGCGGGTGAACACGGCCTGGGATTCGCGGTGGTAGCCGACGAAGTCCGGAAGCTGGCCGAGAAATCCGCGCAGTCCACCAAGGAAATTTCCGAGCTCATCGGAAGCATCCAGAAGGAAGCGCGCAAAGCCGTCGAAAACATGGAGAAGAGCACGACCATCGTCAACGAAGGACTGAATCTGGGCCAGGACCTGAACGCAGCGCTGCGAAAGATTTCGAACGTGGTGACCGAGGTGTACAAGTTCGCGCAGGAAATCGGCGCCGCCACCAACGAGCAGTCGCACGGGTCGTCGCAGATCGCGCGCGCCACCACGCGCTTGAACGAAATCACGCACGAAATCAACTCGGCGGTGGAAGAACAGGCGTCCGGGGCGCAGGCGGTGGTGCAAGCCATGGAACGCATGCGCGAATTGCTGCAGTCGTCCACGTCGGGTTCCACCGAACTGGCCGCTTCCTCCGATCAGATGTCCAAGATGTCGCGGGGTCTGCTGGAATCGATGGACCGCTTTACGCTGCGCGGGAGCGACAGCGCGCCGGGATTCGCGAATGCAGCCCGGGGCGCGGCGGCGGGATCACGTTGAGGGGATTGCAACCATGAGCCGGGAAACACACGTAGTGGGCTTCCGGGTGGGCCGCGAGACTTACGGCGTGCCCATCACATCGCTGCATGAGATCGTCCGCGTGCCGGAGATCACCGCGGTTCCGGACGCGCCCGATTATCTCGAAGGGGTCATCAACCTGCGCGGCAAGATTGTCTCGGTGGTGGATCTGCGCAAGCGCTTCGGCAAGCCCTCCACCGGAATGGACCGGCGCAGCCGCATTCTGGTGGTGGAACACCGGGGCCGGCTGGCGGGCATGATTGTGGACTCGGCGTCGGAAGTTTTGAAAATCCCGGAGAGCGATATCGAAGCCGCGCCCGCCATGATGCAGGCCGGAGGATTGGACTGTGTGACGGGCCTCGGCAAGTATCGCGGACGGCTGATCATTCTGCTGGATATCAGCAAGGTATTGGCCGCGCCCGAGGCTGGAATCGAGCCGGCGGCGGAAAAACCGGCTGCGGCCGGCAAGGGCAAAGCGGGGGCCCAGGGCGCCTCGGCCGGTAAGTAGCGAGAAGAATCAACCTACATGAACACGAACGAGATCCCCGCACTCACGGACGCGGAATTGAAACTCCTGCAGACCCTCGTCTACCAGGAGTGCGGCATGCATTTCGACGATCGGCGCACCCCCTTTCTCCAGGACCGATTGCTGCGCCGGCTGAAGGAGTGCCAGCTGGATTCGTTCTACAGCTACTATCGCCTGCTCATCAGCCAGCCCGGCAAACAAGAGCTGACCTGCCTGGTCGAAAACCTCACCGTCAATGAAACCAGCTTCTTCCGGAACAAGGCGCAACTCGACCTGTTCCAGCATGACGTGATCGACGATATTCTGCGGCGCAAACACGAGCGCCGGGACTACAACTTGAGAATCTGGAGCGCGGGCTGTTCCACCGGACAGGAGCCTTACACCCTGGCCATGCTGGTGGCCGATGCGCTCTCGTACCACCATCTGCGCCATTCCGCGCCCTTCGAATCGCCGCTTCCCAAGCCTCTGGTACCCGCGCCCTGGCGGGTGGAGATCATGGCCAGCGACATCAACTATTCGGTGCTGCGCGCCGCCCAGGAAGGTTCTTACTTCGAGCACCGGATGGCCGGGGTCGACTACGGCTACCGCTTGCGTTTCTTCGACAAAGTGGGCGATCGCTACGCGGTCAAGGCCAACGTCAAGGAACTGGTGCACTTCGACTTTCACAATCTCAAGACCGAATACCTGCCGGAACGCAACGACATTATTTTCTGCCGCAACGTGATGATGTATTTCGATGAAGCCGAGCAGAAACGTCTGGTGGAGAAGTTTTATCGTTGCTTGAATCCTCAGGGATACCTGTTTGTCGGCCATGCCGAGAGCCTGCTGGGGTTGACAAAAAAATTTCAGATGGTGCATCGCAATAGCGGCACCGCATACCAGCGCGTGGAGGTGATCGTGTGACCCTCCCCCCAGAGGATCGGATGACAGAACTCCGGCAGCTGTTCTTCGAGAGCGCGGGAGAACTCGTCCAGAAGCTGAACGACGAAGCCATGCAGTTGGAGAAGTCGCCGGGCGATGCGGAGACGGCCCGCAGCCTGCGCCGGACGGTGCATACCCTGAAGGGGGACGCGGCCGCCTGCGGCTTCCGCGAGCTTAGCGAACTGTCCCACGAGTTCGAGGATGTACTGACGCTCGGAAACAAGGCAGCAGCGGCTTCGGTTCCCGAGATCGCGTTGCGCGCCGCCGACGTATTTGCGGCCTTGCTGGAGGCCTATCGGAAGGGAACCAAACTTCCGAGCATCCAGTCTTTGCGCACGGATATTGCCCGTCTGGCACACCCGGCGCCGGGTGGCGCAGCCAAAACAACGAGGAAGAGGAAAACAGCCGCCAAACCGAGCCGCTGGTCGGAATACGAGCAACTGGCGATCACCCGGGCGATAGCGGAGGGCAAGCACGTTCATCACGTGGCGGTGCAGATCGACCCACAATGCGCCATGCCCATCGCTGGACGTCAGATGATCCAGTTGGCCCTGAACGGACTGGGCGAGGTGCTGGCTCTCTATCCGCTCGAAGGCAGCGCCGAGCCGATGAACCATGTCGAAGCGGCTCTGGCGTCGGAAAAATCCGCGGACCAGATCCGGACCAAGTGCAGCATTCCAACCATCGCGCTGAATGTCCGGGTCACGGCCCTGCGCCTCGCGGCGCCATCGCGCCCGCTCCCGCCGGCCCCCGTAGCCGCCTCGGAAGACCAGAACGAGGTCGAGTCGTCTGCGACTGCCGAGCTTGCGGCCATGGACTCGACGCCGGCCGGAGAACCAGCGGCACCCAGCGCGACTGCCGGCCCGGACAACGTCCTGCGCGTGGATGCGGAAAGAATCGACAGCGTTCTCAATCTGGTCGGTGAACTGATCCTGGCGAAATCGATGTTCCAGCAGACGCTGCTCGAGTTTGGACAGCGCTTCCCGAAAGACGTCTTGCGCGGAAAGTTCTCCGATGCCATGGCTTTCCAGGCGCGGGTTTTGAATGACCTGCAGCACTCGGTGATGAAGATTCGCATGGTGCCGGTCGATCAGCTGTTCCGCCGCTTCCCGCGCATTGTGCGGGACGTCGGGCGGCAGTGCGGGAAAGAAGTCGAACTGGCGGTCCGCGGCGGGCAAACCGATCTCGACAAAAGCATTCTGGATTCGATCGCCGAGCCCCTGACCCACATGGTGCGCAATGCCATCGGTCATGGTCTTGAAACCGCCGAGGAGCGGGTGCGCGCCGGCAAAAAGCCGCAGGGAACATTGCGGCTGGCCGCTTACCACCAAGGCAACCAGGTGGTCATCGAGGTCTCCGACGACGGGGCCGGGATTGACCCGGAAAAAGTCCGGCAGCGCGCCCTTTCCCAGGGATTGCTGAAAGCCGAGCAGGCCGCCCGCCTAACTGAGAATGAGACTCTGGATCTGATCTTGAAGCCGGGATTCTCGACGGCTGAGGAGATCACCGAACTCTCGGGCCGTGGCGTGGGATTGGACGTGGTGCAGAGCGTTTTGGCACGCCTGAAGGGAACGGTGCAGATCGAAACCGTGCTGGGACAAGGCACCACCTTCCGTCTGCGGCTTCCGCTGACGTTGGCCATTATCCGCGCGTTGCTGTTCCGCGTGGAGCAGCGGCTCTACGCCCTGCCCCTCAACGCGGTAGCGGAGATCGCGCGCACGGTCGAAGAAACTATCCATCAGGTCGAACACTACGACGTGCTGCAACTGCGCAACGCCGTGTTGCCGTTGCTGCGCCTGGGACCGAAGCCCCCGGAGGGGCCGGAAACGGCGCGGCGCAAGGTTTTTATCCTCGTGATCAACAGCGGAGACCGCAAGTTCGGGCTGGTGGTCGACGAACTGGAGGGCGAGGAAGAGTTGGTGATCAAGGCGCTCGACGATCAGTCGATCACCACTGACCTGGTCAGTGGGGCTTCGATTCTGGGAGATGGCAGGGTGGTTCTCATCCTGAACATGATTGCCCTGATGGATCGCTTCACGCGCGGGCGGGCGGATGCAGTCGGCCCCAAAATGGCGGGTTTGCTTTCGGGCGTCGAACCGGCAGCGGCCAGCGGTGGTGGGATGCCGACGGCGGAGACGCGGGCGCGCGGGACAGCAGGGGGCCAGGCATGAACAAGGTACGTGTCCTGGTAGTGGATGACTCGGCCCTGATGCGCAAGCTGATTCCTAAAATCCTTGAACGGGATGACTCGATCGAGGTAGTGGGAACGGCGATGGACGGCAATTTTGGGTTGAAGAAGATCGAAGACCTGAAGCCGCATGTGGTAACGCTCGACCTGGAAATGCCCGGACTTAACGGGATCGATACTCTGAAACAGATCATGCGGCACTGGCGGCTGCCGGTCATCGTAGTCAGTTCGCATTCGACCGCGGGAGCGTCGATCACGCTCAAGGCGCTGGCGCTGGGCGCATTCGATTTCGTGGCCAAGCCGAAGGATGTCGCGGCGCGCATGCCCGAAATTGCCGACGAGTTGATCAGGAAAATCCAGGCCGCCGCCCAGAGCGCGGGGCCGCAGACGCAGTTCCTGCTGGGGGACACACAGGGGCCGCGGCCACGCAAACTCCAGCCCGTTGCACCGACGCGCATCGTCGCCATCGGCGTTTCCACCGGGGGTCCGAGTGCGTTGCAGTACCTGTTTTCGAAGCTGCCCGTGGAATTTTCGGGCAGCATCCTCGTGGTACAGCATATGCCGGACGGCTTCACGGATCTGTTTGCCAAGCGACTGGACGAGTGCTGCCCCATCCGGGTGAAGGAAGCGCATCCCGGCGACTTGCTGGTAGCCGGGCGAGCGCTCATTTGTCCGGGAAACCGGCACATGAAAGTGAAGAAATTGCCCCTCGGCAACGTGGCGGTGCTGGCCGACGACGCCCCGGTCAACGGGCATCGCCCTTCGGTGGATGTGCTGTTCCACAGCGTAGCCGAGAAATTTGGTCCGCAAGCCGTGGCCGTGTTGATGACCGGCATGGGAGAAGACGGGGCAACCGGCCTGGGCGAGATCCGGGCGGCAGGGGGATTCACCGTGGCCCAAAGCCAGGAAACATGCGTGGTTTACGGCATGCCCAAGGCGGCCATCGAACGCGGTTATGCCATCCGTATCGCGGACCTCCAGGAGATACCGAACATTTTGCTGGCCCAGTGCGCGCCCGACCGCAGCCGGGGAGACTCGACCGAGGTCAAGCGGGCGACTGGTGCCGGAAGTAACTAGAGTTATCTATCGAAAGTATGTAGATTCGTGATTAAGTGCTAGTTGTGGAGGAGTGTCATGGAAAAGTTTGCGCCCGTAAAACGGAGCGAAGACGGACAACCGGTGCGCTATCTGATCGTGGATGACTCCGTGTTTGCCCGCAAGAATCTGGCCCGCATGGTGGAAACCTTCGGGGGCCAGGTAATCGGCGAGGCTGGCGACGGAGTTTCGGCGATCAGCGAGTACGAACGGCTCACCCCCGACATCGTTCTGATGGATATCACCATGCCGCAGATGGAAGGCATTGAGGCGGCGGAGAAGATCGTGCGCGACCATCCCAGCGCCCGCATCGTCATGGTGTCGTCGGTTGGCTACCAGGAGAATATCGTGGCCGCCCTGCAGCGCGGTGCCCGTCACTTCGTGCAGAAACCGGTGAAGCCTGAGGTTCTCTATGAAGTCATCAAGTACGTGATGCGTGACGACGCAGTTGCGACGCGCGGCGCCGGAGCTGGAGCCTAGTCATGCGGATGGACCTGATTCAGCCCTTTATCAACTCAACCGACGCCGTTCTGGCGCAGGGGCTGGAGTCGCCCGTTTCCATCGAGAACCTGACCATGGAAGAAGAGGCGTACCGGCGAAAAGGGATCGCTGCCGAGGTTTGCCTGCTGGGCGAGATCGAAGGCCGGATCATTTTTGATGTCGACCTCGGAACGGCAGTGCAGCTAGCCACCCGTCTGGCCGGTGTGGAAGTATCCGAGACCGACGATCTGGTGCGAGAGGCGGTCTGTGAGCTGGCCAACCAGATCATTGGCAATGCCGTCACTTCGCTCAACGACCAGGGATTCCACTTTCATGTTCATCCTCCAACTCTGCACACCTCCGAACAGGGGAGCAAGACCAGTGAAGACACCGAAGCCCTGGTGATGTGCTTCAATACTTCCCATGGAAATGTCTTCATGAATGTGGCGTTGCGCCACCACTGCCGCCAGGCGGTGGAACGCTCTGTAGTCGCGGGATAGAAGCAGCACTTAGCATTTAGCACTTAGCCCTTCCGTTCAACCGCCAAAGCAAACCTGTGAGATCGTTCCCAAACATGCAAGTCAGGGAAATCCTTCATGCGTCCTTAGGAACGCGACCGGTTTGGTTAAGTGCTAAATGCTAAGTGCTAAATGCTGCCTCTTAGGGCCCGGCGAACAGAAACACCGGATTCTGCGGCGGGTTCAGCGGATTCGGTGGAATCGGCGGGCGTGAATTGCTGGCGGGGGCGGGTAGATTCTCGATGTAGGTGTCGTTGGAAGTATCGATGAGGTTGACATTCCCGCCATCGCAACTGGACAGGTAGGTGCGGGAACTATCGCCGGCGGCCGCCATCATGAAGCGGAAGGTCGCACGGTAGGGGGTTGGAGGAGCGCAGACCTGAGCATAGTACTGGGCTGTACTCGGGTTGGTAGCGTCCGGAAAGCCGGGAATGCTGACGGTGGTCTTGATAGTGTTCGACGTTACCTCCACCACGGTGACCTGCGGAAAAATGTTCGTGCCCGTGCCTGAGCCCGACACGGAAGTCGCGGCGAGTATTGTGGTGTTGGGCGCCTGGAAACACGTACCCGGGCAAGCGGCTGTACCACTCACCATCGCCCCAACGAGAAACGTTCCGTCGAACCCAGTCGCCGTGTCCGTGACGGTTATCGACACACCTGGAGTCAAGTCATGACCGGCCGTCAAGCTGTAAGCATACGTCGCGGTGGTCCCGTCGCCCGTAACAGAAGTGACATTGAATTGGCTGGGCAGAACAGCATAAGAAGCAACGTACGCGCGGCTTCCGTCAGGCAGGGCTGCGGCGGCGGTGGCGGTGGCGGGAGCCGACGACCCAACCGGCAGCACGGGAAACGGTGGGATAGCAATCATCGCGAGAGGCTGTGGTGCAGATTGCGAAATATCGACAATCGCCATCTGCGCTCCACCGGGAATGTACAGCCGGTTCAGATTGCTGTCGTAGACCATTGTGGTTGCGTCCGGTACGCTGATCGCGGTCTCGGTGAATGTGTCCGGGCCAGCAGTCGAAGTGGTATCGAGCCACGCAAGAGTGCCTGCCTGTTCCAGAACATACACCCGCTGGTTATCCGTGCGCGCCACCAACCAGATCGGTGGCGACGTGGTGCTGACCGGCGAACCCACCCGCTGCGACCGATCGACGGTGTTGAATCCGTTAACTGTACCGTCGCCCTGGTTCGCCACGTAGAGTTTGCTCTTGTCGGGCGTGACCGCCAGGGCAACCGGATTGACGCCGGCAGTAATGGTTGCCACCACGTTGTTGCTCTGAGTGCTGACCACGCCGATCGAAGGAACGATGACACCGGGGTTGTTGATGGGATCCGGTACATAGTCCGGCAGCGTCACATATGCCGTCGTATCCGTCGGAGCAACGGCCACAAAACTGGGCGCCGAGTTCGCCGGCAGACTGATGGTGGTGCTACCGCTGATGATCGTGCTGCTGAAATTCAGCTTGGTAATCGAATCGGCCTGCCCATTGCTCGCGGAATGGTTTACGACCAACACCTGGTTGGCGGTTTGCTGCACGGCGTGAACCGGAGCATAGCCCACGTCCTTGACGCTCACATCCGTGTCACCGGAGACATCAACCACCATGGCGGTGCCGTTCACGGCGCCTCCGTTATCGTTGATCGCCACCACGCTGTGGGCCGCCTTCGGGTTCGGGAAAATCGGAGGATTCGGGATGATGATCGGGCGAAAGGTATCGCCGCAGCCACTGCAAATCACATAAATGAGCAGTACGAACCCCAGCCAGAGAAACCGCTTCATTCAAACTCCATGGAAAATATCAGTCTTACGTGGAATTCGTTATTGTATCGGGAACCGGGTCGAGAGGGGAAATGAGGTGGGGCAGGAAAGCAGGTTTCAAAGTTTCAAGGTTTCAGAGTTTCAAGGTGAGCACCTGGTTTTTCGACTTTGAAACCTTGAAACTCTGAAACATTGAAACCTTGGGTCCAGGACTTACGCCCGCCCGCGGCGCGTCTTCGGCTGGCTCGCGCCTGGCATCTCGGTGACTTTCTCCGACCCGGCCGGCTTCTTCGTCTGGGCCAGGCTTTCCTTAAGCGCCGCCATCAGATCCACCACTGGAGCCAATTTCTTCGGTTGTTCCACGGCCTGGACTTCGCCGCCCTCCAGCTTCGCCGCAATCAGCTTCTTCAGATTTTCCTGGAATGTGTCGTGATATTTCTCCGGGTCCCACTCGCCCGCCAGCGCTTCAATGAGTTGATGCGCAACTTTAATCTCGGCGTCCTTGATCTCTACCTCGGGAGCGCCGAAGGACTCGACTTCGCGCACTTCCTCGGCGTAGTACATGGTGTGCAGCATCATTCCGCCTTTATGCGGACGCAGGAAGACCGTGTATTCCCGGTTGTGCATGGTGAGTTTGGCGATGGCCACGAATTCACTCTCCTCCAGCGCCTTGGTCAGCAACGCATAAGGACGGCGGCCGGCTTCCTCCGGAACCATGTAATACGACGACTCGAAGTACACGGGATCCACCTCGTTCGACTTCACAAATTCCAGGATCTCCATCGTCTTCGCCGTCTTCGGCTCGATCTTCTTGATCTCCTCGGGGTCAATGATGACGTATTCGTCTTTGCGATACTCATAGCCCTTGATGATGTCGCTGCGTTCGAGGACCTGGTTGTCCGCCGGGCAAATGAGCTGCTGCTTGACCCGAACGTGGTCCGTGCGGTGAAGCTGGTTGAACGAGATGCCGCTGCTGCGCGCGCCTGAGAACAGACGCACCGGCATCGAGATCAATCCGAACGTAAGATATCCAGACCAGACTGAAGCCGCCATTGGTTTCCCCCCAAGTAAAGACGAGGCTCGCCTCGTCTCGGCAGACGCGGTGGTCCGCGCCGCCAAAAGATCCGAATCCACCCAAGCGTACAGAAGTGTAGCCTAAACTGGGCGGGAGTGGGACCGCCAGATTACGGGGCGAATCCAAAGGTCAAGCACTACATGGCGCGGTCCCCTGCCGCAGGACACCGAATATAGTGTTATCGAGGCTGGATCGTGCAGATCAGCCGTCAGCTATCAGCCATCAGCCGTCAGTTTGTCAGGAACATGAGATTCTACTGATGGCTGATGGCTGAAAGCTGAGAGCTGTCTCAATCATGCTGAACCCTTTTCTGGCACACGGATGGGCGTCATCCCCGGAACGGCTGGCCATCGCCGCTGCCGTGACCCTGGGCTTTGCGGTGCTGGCTCGCGCCCTGCGCGGCGTCAATCGGTCCGGAGCTCTGGCGGGCGGTCTCGCCTGCTTCCTGCTTTTTGCCGGCGCCGGTCCACCGGCGTTTGCCACGCTGACAGCACTGTTTCTGATGACCTGGGCATCCACCCGCCTGGGATACCGCCGCAAGCTGGCGCTCGGGGTCGCCGAGCGCCGGGAAGGCCGGAATGCCTGGCAAATCCTGGCCAATCTGGCTGTGGCCGCCCTCGGTGCGATTGTCTTCAGCGTTACCGGAAATCGGCTTTGGCTGCTCGCGGCGCTGGCCGCTCTGGCCGAAGCCGCGACCGATACCGTGGCCAGCGAAATCGGGCAATACCGCGGCCAAGACGCGCGAATGATCACGACCTGGAAACGCGTCCCTCCGGGCACCGACGGCGGCATCACGCTACCCGGAAGCCTCGCCGGCATGGCTGCCGGTTTGGTGATTGCCGTGGTCGCGGTTATGAGTGGGATGCTTCTTCAGTCGCAGCTCTGGCTTCCCGTGGCCACCGGATTCGCCGGAATGCTGATCGACAGTCTTCTGGGCGCCACCCTGCAACGCCGCGGCTGGATCAGCAATCAGGCAGTGAACCTCTTCTCCACCCTGGCGGCGGCTGCGCTGGCGTACGCCGTCCTGAGGTTCACGTAGGGACAGCCGCCCTCGGCTGTCCGACGGGGCAAACCCCAGCTACGCGATTGAGCGCGAGGGCGGACCAACGAAAACCGAGGCGCGCTGCGCTCCCCCTGGACAGCCGAGGGCGGCTGTCCCTACGCTACGTTCGCTGCTTGACGTGGTCGAGCAGCAGGAAGATGAACACACCCAGCAGGGCATTGGCCATGCCCGACAGGAATTCATGGGGCCAGTTCCACGCCATGTGCAACCCAACCAGGCCGCGGGCAATCGTGAAGTAAACCACTTCGTGCACCACGTAGAAAAAAATCGTAAGCAGGAACCGCGCGCCGGCATTTTCCACGTCCAGCTTGATCCCCAGCGAAGACGCGCCGAATCCCACCACCGTCTTCGAAATTCCGTAGAGCCCGATGGGGTGATGCGTCAGCGCGTCTTGCAGGATGCCGATCAAGCTGCCCGTAAACAGGCCCGCCAGTGGACTACGCCGCGCCGTCGCGAAACCGATCGTGATCAGCAACGGCAAATCGAAGAACGAGAAAAAATGAAAGCGCAGGGGCAGCCACGCCTGCAGAAAAACGGCAGTGAGGGGAATCAGCACCGTCGCCGGAATACTGAACCGGTAAACCTCAACCTGCGCTCCCGATGTGTAAGTAATGGCCACCTTAGTGCGGACTGTCCTCGACCGCGGGTTGCGGTTTGGGTTCGACCACTGCCTTCACGGGCTTGGGAGGAACCTTCGTAGCATCGGTTGCGCCGGAACTCCCGGAACCTGCGCCAGGAGAAGACGCCGCCGTTTTTCGCGCAGCGGTCGCGCCACCGCTGGCGGAGGCCGTTGGGGACACAGACTTCGGCTTGGCATCCGAGCCTGCGGTCGTTGGAGTTGGTGCGACCGTCCCAGGCGCACCGCCGTTCTCAGCATTCTCCGGCTTGGATGGAACGCCCGGCAAGCGCCCGGCCAGTATATCGACGGCGCGCGCGGCTCCGGTCTGCTCGGGCAGGGCCTGCCGCTCATCAATCTTCGTTACCACCAGCACTTCTTCCAGCCGGCCGAGATCGGCCGCGGGGCGCACGCGAATGTTGAGAAACAGATCGCTGCCCGCCCCAGCCTTGGTCACCCTGCCCACCAGCAGGCCCTTGGGGAAAATGCCGTCTCCGCCGCTGGTAAGGACCATTTCTCCGACGGGCACACTCTCGTCGCTCATTACTTTTTCGAGCGCCACTTCGCCGGCAGACGTTCCCTTGAGAATGCCCTGCAGCCGCGATTTCTCGAGAATCGCCCCGACACCGCTGCTTTGATCGTTAATCAGAAGCACCTGCGACGTCGAAGGGTACGCGTGCAGCACCTTGCCCACGATGCCGTCCGCGGTGATGACTGCCATGTCGGGCCGGATGCCGTCGTTTTCGCCTTTGTCGATGTAGACCGAGCGCGACTGCTCGCTGCCACTCGATCCGATGACCTGCGCCGCCATGGTCTGCGAAATGAATTGTTCCTTGAAAGCCAGCAACGCCTGCAGCCGCCGCGCCTGGTCGGCGTCCTGGCTCATTCGCACCTGTTCCAGATTCATCCGCTCGATCTGCTGCTTGAGGTTGCGGTTCTCGGCGCGCACTCCGCGCAGATAGAAGTAACTGTGCCAGACGTTGCTGGTGGAGGTTTGCGCCCAGACCAGCACTTTTTCCAGGGGAGTCACGGCCCCGACGGCCCAGATGCGGATCAGGCGCGTCGGTTCGTTGTCGCTCGGCCGCCTCACCTGCACGGCCAGACCAAGCACCTGGGCGAACAACACTCCCACCAGCACAATCAGGTTGCGGTAGCGTCCGAGGACGTCCATAACACCAGTTCTCAGTTCTCAGTTGTCAGTTCTCAGTGAACCCGCTATCCCTGAGATGGTCATCCCGCCCCAGATTGTCATCCTGAGCGAAGCGAAGGACCTGCTTTTCGCTCGTAGCTCGCACCTTTACTCGATCGAAATCTTGCGCAGCAGCTTGAAATCCGAGAGCATCTTGCCGGTGCCCAGCACCACGCTGCACAGCGGATCGTCGGCGATCGAGACCGGCAGTCCCGTTTCCTCGCGAATGCGCTTGTCCAGATTCTTGATCAGCGCGCCTCCGCCGGTCAGCACGATGCCACGGTCGCTGATATCGGCAGAAAGTTCCGGCGGCGTGCGTTCGAGCGCGACGCGAATCGCGTTCATGATGGTCGAAACGCATTCGCTCAACGACTCGCGGATTTCACTGTCGTCCACGGTAATGGTTTTCGGCACGCCTTCGATCAGGTTGCGGCCCTTGATTTCCATGGTCAGCGGCTTGTCCAGCGGATATGCGGAACCGATTTCCATCTTGATCTGCTCGGCCGTGCGCTCGCCCACCAGCAGGTTATATTTCCGCTTCAGGTAATTCATGATGGCCTCATCCATCTGGTTGCCGGCCATGCGCAC
>Ga0074044_10003794_pt1 | contig 12728 bp, 10 predicted proteins | sample BogForMeECP23OM1_FD_94443 | JGI IMG/M metagenome (GOLD analysis project Ga0074044, IMG submission 94443) | Bog forest soil microbial communities from Calvert Island, British Columbia, Canada - Bog Forest MetaG ECP23OM1 | ecosystem: Environmental > Terrestrial > Soil > Wetlands ...
GCAAGTCCGCAATTCATTGGCCACAGCCTGCGCCAGATCAGGCCGGTTCAGATGGTATCGCTTCGGCATGCCCTCTTTTACCCACATCCCCACAATGGTGCAATATCAAACTGGAATTGGTATAACGGCGCTCAAATTCTGTCACCATTCCCCAGGCATCTAAAAACGGGCCATCTTGGGCTGAATTGTCATACGGCCACTTGAAAATCCGGTCATCGGCAGTCAAAGAATTTGAGAAACGCGGCACCTGGAAAAATCCGTAGCGCAAAGCCCATTTCGGCTGGTTTAATTCCACGGCAATACCCGTGGTATAGCCAATGGCATCCGCCGGATAATCCCAGGCTTCGTTGGCCATCAACGCCCAGTTCATGAACTGCGTGCGCGGATCGTTTGCGTAGGCGTTGTTGTCGAAAATATCCTTGGCGCTGAAACGGCCTATTGTGAGGGTGAGCCGGGAGATATTCTGTTTTCCAGCGAGGGTGAATTGGTCATCGGGCACGTCCTCCTGCTCGCCGCCCAAGCCGATGGTCTGGCGGATGAACAGGCGCGAGATGGTGCCGTTGGGAACCCCGGTGCCGAGACGAAAGGCTTCGCCATTGGGAAAGCCTTCCACGCCAAGCGTGTTATTCACACCATACCCCTGCCACATCATTCCATCAATATGCGCCTCGGCTCCCCGCCACAAGCGGACGCCGGCCATCAAATCCAGTGAAACCGTTTCGCGCGTTTCGCCGCCGGAGGGCAGGCTGTTTGGCCCGGAATACTTTGAGGAAAATCCGGGATAACCCTGCACGATGTCGGTGTTCTGGACGTGCCAGTTCCAGTTCTGCGGCTGGTCGGCGGACGGTGTGATAGCCGATGCTGTCAGGGAATTAGTCATAGTTTCCGCTGCCATAGCGACGGACATTGTGGCGCAGGACAGCGCGGTGGTGACACCGACGGTTTTCAGGTTGTTTCTTTTCTTCGACTTCATGATCAACCGTGGCAACGACTGGCATGATTCTACAACCTTGGTGGTCGGAAGATTACTGAAGACTCGCTGAAGTTTTCTTAAGAGTGCTATGGCCTGGTTTCAGCGGTTGGCTGGTTGGTTGCGGCGGTCGCCGCCGCCGGGGGGCTTGGGGCAGCATTTTCTTGCTTTTGCGAACTGGAAAAGACGCGTGCGAATTTGATGCCGATCAGTGTCAGCAGGATCAACAGGTAAATCCGCAAGGCCCACAGAGCAAACCGGGCCATGGGTGTTGTTCTGATGCGTGCCATAAATTAATCAGCTTTGGATTCAAACTTTGTGCCTTTCATGATGTCCCGGTTGCGGACAACGCCCAGCAGCCGGTCCTGGGCGTCCACCACCGGCAGCATGTGGAACTGGTATTTGGCGAACAGCGCCACCAAATCTTCGCGCAGGCAGTCGTGGTCCGCCGTGACCACGGGCGAAATCATCAGGTCCCCGAGGCTGGCATTCTCCGGCGCAACCACCAGATCCCGCAAGTCCACCACGCCTTGCAGGGTTTTTCCCTCGCCTGCCACGATGTAGAGGTAGGAAATGTTCCGGTTATTCCCGGAAAAACTGCGGAGCGAATGCAAAACGTCGCCCGCCTTCGCCTCTTGGGTGAACGCGAAAAATTTCTCGCTCATCAACGTCGCCGCCGGCACGTCGGCATTGGACATGATGGCGTTGACGCGCGTGGCCCGGGCCAGCGGCAACAGTTTCATCAGCTCGGCGGCTTTGGCGTGGGGCAATTCGGAGAAGAAATCGGCGATTTGCAGCACGGACATTATGGCCAGCACCTGGCGCGCTTTCTCCTCCGATAAAAAGGCGATGAGCTGCCGTTTGGCACGGGGTTCGGCTTCGACGAGCACTGCGGCGGCCTTGTCCGGGTCGAGCGCGGAAAACATCGCCTGTTGCTCGTCGCCGGAAAGAACTTCGAGCGCGTCGGCCAGGTCTTCGCTGGGCAGTTCCAGCGCCTGCTCGCGGGCGACGGAGAGCGTCACAACGTCCGTGGTGTGGTCTTCCACCGAAAGTGGTTGGACATAGCGCCACGAGATCAACTGATCCCTGGCTTTGGCGAAACGCTCCAGACCCCATTTGCGGAGAAAGCCGTTGAAGGAGATGTCCACGTGAACCAGAATCATCCGGCCTTTGGAAAAAAGGAGGTGCACGTCGTTGACCACTTCGGTGCGCCGGCCGTTGGTGTCCAGAATCGTCTGGCCCATCAGGTGTTCGTTGAGCAGAATCCAGCCTTTCTGGTCCACGAACGGCGGATACGGATTGCCGGTTTCGGACGGCGTGATGAAAATGGCTTCGTCTTCAATCCGCGCGACCTTTTCCCACGGAATCAATTCGGTGGGAAGGCCTTTGCCGTGTTCGATGTAAATCCCGACCGCTTCCGGATACGGTTCGGAAAGCCGGAAAACCAAGTCGGTGAGACGGCCATTTTTCCGGTTGGTCTTGTCGAGGCGAATCCGGCGCTTGAGCAGATTGGAGAAGTACAGGAGTTGAAATGCTTCAAATCCGGCCGGCCTGGAACTGATGTTGTTTAAGGGATTGTTCATGGCAGATTCTCCTAATTGCTAACTGCCCGCCCCGAACCATTCGGGGAACAGCACGGAAATGCCGTAGGCGGTCGAGATGACAATCACGAAGGCGGCTATGCTCCAGTTGGCGATGTTTTGCCAGCGGGTATTGACGTAATCGCCCATGAGCGGTTTGTCGTTGAGCAGCAAAATCAAAAACATCAACGCCGCCGGAAGCAACGTCACTGCCACGACCTGCACAAAGATAGTGATGATGTTCTGCACGTCAATGCTGGCGACAAGCGACACGACGCCAGCCGACATCAGCATCAGCACGTAAGCCACGTAGAACCACGGCGCTTCCCGGACACCGCGGTTGAGGGAATGTGCCCAGCCGAAGACTTCCCCGAGCGCCCAGCTTGTCGCCAGGGAAATGCACAACGCGCCGAGCAATCCGGCGTCAAACAGGCCGATGGCAACTAGAGTCCTGGCCCACTGGCCCCAGTGCGAACCGGTGGGCATGACCGCGGGCATGGCCGCAGCGGTTTTGGCGGCAGAATCCATGTCCCGCCAACTGTGAAACGAGGGATCAACGCTTGACCAGGGACCGGTGGTGGTATGATTGGCTGCACTGTCCGCCGCCAGGGTGGCGGGGCTGGGATTGGCCGGGTTGAAGTGGAAGACCCCGGCAGTGGCGATGATGATGAACGCCGCGACCACGCAGGTCATGAACGAACCGAAGAAGGTGTCGAATTTCCCGTATTTGATCTGCTTCACATCCATGCCCTTGTCCACCACGGCGGATTGCTGGAAGAAAATCTGCCACGGGGTGATGGTCGTGCCGATGTTCGCCATGATCAGGGTGAGCAAAGCCACGCCCGACATGCCGAACTTGAAATCCGGATTGTAAAAGCCCTTTCCCACCGCGCTCCAGCCTTCCTGAACGTTCCCGGTGTGCATCGCCCAGATGGCGGCGGGGATATAGACCAGGTTGAACAGGCAGAAGAAGAGCGTGATCTTTTCAAACGTCCAGTATCGGCCAGTGATGACGATCCCGGTGAGCAAAGCCGTCACAGCGAAGAACGTGAACCACGGCGGGATGTTGAAGATGCTCATCGCCTGGGTCATGCCGATGTATTCGGTGACGAGCGTCAGCCAGTTAATGACCGCCAGGTCGAAAATGGAGAAACAGCCCCAAAATTTTCCGAAGCCGTCGAAGATCGCTTCGGCGTGGCCGCGTTTGGTGACGGCACCCAGGCGCACCGTCATCTCCTGCACATAATACGCCATCGGAAGCAGGATGACCATGGCCCAGAGCAGGCTGAAGCCGGTCTTGGCGCCGGTTTGGGCATAGGTGGAGATGCCCCCGGCGTCGTTGTCGGCAATCATCGTGATAATGCCCGGCCCCAGCGCGGCCAGAAACAGGAGGGTGCGGCGGTTGAGCCGCCGGACCTGGTGAATGCTCTTGCTGATCCAATACATGATGACATTCCGTCAATTGGCCGCTGCGTTTCGTGGTTCAAAAATTCGCGGGTAGCGGCAACAAAGCTGTCTCACCGCATCCTAGTCCTTGGGTGGGGAAGACCGTTACTTAAGATTTCTTAAGAATTCCATCCCGACGAAGCGACCCTCAGAAACTATCAAACATCAGGAAACTGCGCCCGGCAACCGCACACGAAAGACACTGCCACGTCCAACTTCACTTTCCAGTTCCACCGTGCCGCCGGTTCGCTCAACCGCCCATTTGACAATCGCCAAACCCAGGCCGACACCACCTTCGGCCCGTGTCCGGGCCTCATCCACACGGTAGAACCGCTGAAAAATTTTCTGCTGATGTCCCGGCGCAATTCCGGGGCCTTCGTCGGCAACTTCGACAACCACCGTCCGGTCTTCAGCCGCGGCGCGCAAATAAATCGGTTTACCGGGCGGGCTGTAGCGGATGGCGTTTTGGGTGAGATTCATCAATGCCAGCCGCAACAGCGCGGGATCAAAAATCGCGCGCAAATCATCCGCACAATCAATCTGAAGCGGTTGCTGTTTGTCCGTGGCCACCATGCCCAAGGTCTCGCTCACCTCCATTAACACGTTCCGCACCGGCCCGGACTTCGGGCGGACCGGCCACTTGTCGCTGTCGCCCCGGGTCAACAGCAGCAGCCGGTCAATCAACTGGTTCATCCGCCGGATTTCCTCCAGCATGCTGCCGACGGCATCGTAAAGAATGGCCGGGTTCCGTTCGCGCAAGGCGACTTCGCCGACCGTGCGCATCGCCGTCAATGGGGTGCGAAGTTCATGGGAGACATCCGCGGCGAGCCGGTCCAGTTCGACAAACGAACCTTCAAGCCGTCGGAGCAATTCGTTCAAAAAAATTTCCAATTCTCCAAGTTCATCGTGCGGATTAGTCACGGAAATTTGTTTGCACCCGGGTTGGGTCGAAAGGCGCCGCGCCAGTTCGACGGTTTCCCGCAATGGCTCCAGCGCAAAGCCGGCAATGAGATAACCGATGAAAACAAAAAACAGCGTCACGACCGCTCCTCCCATGGCCAGCATAAGCGACAGATCGTGGCGGTTTTCTGGCTTCCAAACACCGAGGCCGATCGTAGCCACGATGCAAAGCGCCAGCACAAAGTCCCCCGCAACCGCATACCAGAGGGCCAGGCGTAAGCGCGCAGAACGACGTTGCCACCATGATTTCATGCGGAGGTCTCCTCGCGCAGCACAAAACCCACGCCGCGCACGGTGTGAACGAGTTTGATAGCGTGGCCGTCATCCAGTTTCTTGCGCAGATGGGCGATGTGAACGTCAATGACATTGTCGAGCGGCGTGACGCGATTGGTTTCCGCCCACACCTCTTTCGCCAGCATTTCGCGCGTCACCACCTGGCCGGGTTGCCGCATCAGGTAAGCCAGCAAATTAAATTCGCGCGGTGTCAGTTCAATGATTTTTCCCGCGCGCCAGACGCGTCGTGTCTCCAGGTCCATGATCAGATCCGCAAGGGCTTTTTTTAACGGTTCGGCGGCAGTCGCCCGGCGCAGCAGCGAATGCAGCCGTGCCACCAGTTCCGGGAAGGCAAACGGTTTTACCAGGTAATCGTCCGCGCCGGTTTGTAATGCCAGCACCCGGTCATCCACCGCATCGCGCGCCGTGAGAAACAGAATGGGTGTTTTGATGCCGCGCGCCCGCAAGGTCTTCAACACGTCAATGCCGGCGCGCCCCGGCAGCATCCAATCCAGCACCACCGCGTCAAACGATTCGGTGTTAAGCAGAAAAAATCCGTCCTCGCCGGTGCGGGCCACCGCGACCGTGAAGGCCTCCTTCTCCAGGCCCGTTTTCAGGGCGTCGGCGGTTTTCGCGTCGTCTTCAACAATGAGCAGGCGCATAGACGTCTTGCAGTTGGAGGGTGGCAGAATTCATCGGGCGCGGCGAGTCGCAATCGGTTTAAAATTTCACGGTCCACGGCCCAAACCTGCTAATCGCGACAAAGTTTTTGTGCAAGCTTGCTTGCGAACTTCCCGCCGGTAAAACTATTCGCGCGATTTTTAATACGTGCATCATTTATGCCCGCACCAACCAATTCAAACAGCCCGCGCGCGAGCGATTTGTTGTGCGACGCGGCGACGCAGGAAACTGCCGAACTTTTGCAACAGCTCGGCACTTCACCGGCGGGCTTGAGTGAAGAGGAGGCGGCGACGCGGCTGGAAAAATACGGCCCGAACGAAGTCGCGCAGGAAAAACAGCATGGCTGGTTGCGGCGGCTCTGGATCGCTTCGCGCAATCCACTGGTAATTCTGCTGACGATCCTCGCCATCATCACGTTTGCGACGGCGGGAGGCGCCAGCGACTATATCGACGGCTCGCTAATGGCGGCGATGGTGCTGCTCGCGCTGATGCTGCGGCTGATTCAGGAAACGAAGGCCGACAACGCGGCGGCCAAACTCAAGGCGATGATCAAGGTCACCGCGACAGCGTTGCGCGATGGCGAGCCGAAGGAAATTCCGCTCAAGGAACTCGTCCCCGGCGACGTGGTGATACTTTCCGCCGGCGACATGATTCCCGGCGACGTACGTTTGCTTTCGGCAAAGGATTTGTTCGTGATTCAAGCCACGCTGACCGGCGAATCCCTGCCGGTTGAAAAATCTGACGCGCGCGATTCGCGGCCAAACCTTTCCGTCATCGAACACTCGAACCTTTGCTTCCTCGGCACAAGCGTGGAAAGCGGTTCGGCCACGGCGGTCGTGGTTGCCACCGGCGCGCAAACCTATTTCGGAAAAATGGCGAGCAGCCTGGCCGGCCAGCAGGTCGAGACGGCGTTTGACAGGGGCGTGAAAAAATTCACCTGGCTGATGATTTGGTTCATGGCGGTGATGTCGCCGATGGTGTTTTTCATCAACGGCCTCACCAAACACAGTTGGGGCAAGGACACTTTTCTGTTCGCGCTCGCCGTCGCCGTCGGCCTGACGCCGGAAATGCTGCCGATGATCGTTTCGGTTTGCCTTTCCAAAGGCGCGCTGGCGATGGCAAAAAAGAAGGTCATCGTCAAGCGGCTCAACTCGATCCAGAACTTCGGCGCGATGAACGTGCTCTGCACCGACAAGACCGGCACGCTCACGATTGACCATGTCATCCTGGAAATCTACTGCGACGTTTTCAAAAACGAGAGCGCAGAAGTCTTGCGCGATGCCTACCTCATCAGCCATTTCCAGACCGGCTTGAAAAATGTTCTGGACCGCGCGGTTTTGAAATACTCGGAACTGCGCCGCGAACTGTCCGTCGAAAAAACCTCCAAAGTGGACGAAATCCCGTTTGATTTTTCGCGCCGCATGATGTCGGTCGTCGTCGAAGGGCCGGACGCCCAGCGCCAGTTGCTGACCAAGGGCGCGCCGGAATCGGTGTTCAAAAAATGCACGCACTTCGAGAGCGACGGTGAAATTTTCCCGATGGAGCCGATTCTCGTGGGCAATTTGATTGAACAGGTCAATTCGTTGAGTGAAGACGGCTTTCGCGTGCTGGCCATTGCAAATAAAAAAGTCGGCGCGCAGGTCGCCTATTCCAAGGCCGACGAAGAAAACCTTGTATTGACGGGCTATCTGGCGTTTCTCGACCCGCCGAAGGACACGGCCAAAACGGCGATTGCCGCGCTCCGGCAACACGGCGTGACGGTCAAAGTTTTGACGGGCGACAACGACCTGGTCACGCGCAAAGTCTGCACGGAGGTCGGCATCAACGCCGAAAAAATCCTGCTCGGCAATGACGTGGAAAAAATGTCGGATGAGCAACTGGCCGGGGCGATTGATGGCACCGACGTTTATGCGCGGCTTTCGCCGGCGCACAAGAAGCGCGTCGTGCAGGCGCTCCAGAAAAAAGGCTACGTCGTCGGATTCATGGGCGACGGCATCAACGACGCGCCTGCGCTGCGCGCCGCCGACGTGGGCATTTCCGTGGACACGGCCGTGGACATCGCCAAGGAATCCGCCGACATGATTCTGCTGGAAAAAAGTTTGATGGTGCTCGAAGAAGGCGTGCTCGAAGGCCGGAAAGTGTTTGCGAACATTGTGAAATACATCCGCATGGGCGCGAGTTCGAACTTCGGCAACATGTTCAGCGTGCTCGGGGCGAGCGCGTGGTTTCCTTTTCTGCCGATGCAACCGCTTCAAATCCTGACCAACAATCTGCTTTACGATTTTTCGCAGGTGCCGATTCCGACGGACAACGTCGGTGCGCAATACATCGCCAAACCGCGCCCCTGGAACATCGGGGAAATCGCCAAGTTCATCATTTTCATCGGCCCCATCAGTTCGATTTTTGACTACACCACCTTTTCCTTGATGTGGTTTTTCTTCAAGTGCAATCACGTGGGCATCACGCCGGATTTGGTCGCGCGTTTTGGCGAGGACGCCGCGAATCACACCTACGCCGCCGCGCTGTTCAACAGCGGCTGGTTCGTCGAATCGCTGATGACACAGACGCTCATCGTCCACGTCATCCGCACCAATCTGATTCCGTTCATCCAATCGCGCGCGAGCTGGCAACTGACAATGACGACCATTTTAATCATGGGCATCGGCGCGTATCTGCCATTTTCACCGCTGGCCAAATCGCTGGGCTTCGTGCCGCTGCCGTGGCAATTCTGGCCGTTCCTGGCGCTGACGCTGGTCTGTTACGTCGCCCTGACCCAGGTCATCAAAACGTGGCTGGTTCGCAAAGCGTGGGTTTGAGCCGGTGACAGGTGACAGGTGGCAAGTGACAAGCTCTTTGCTGGAGACACACCCCCCTTCTTCTGGTCACCTGTCACTTGCCACGTTTCACCCGTAAAGAAAAGCCGTCCCGCATCACACGGGACGGCGTTGTCAGGCTCGCGCGGGTTGATCGTGTCCGCTCAAGCCTCAAAGGATTTTCCGCAGCCGCAACTTTGCTTCGCGTTCGGATTGGAAATTTTGAAACCGCCGCCGGTCAGGGCGTCGCTGAAATCCACGACGGTGCCGCGAAGATATTGCGCGCTGATCGAGTCAACCAGAATGCCGACTCCATTCTGTAAGGAAACAAAGTCGCCATCGCGCTTTTCGTCGAAGACCATGCCATATTGCATACCGGAGCAGCCGCCCTGCTCCACAAAAATCCGGAGCGTCTTGCCCGCGTTCTCCGGCAAGGCGAGCAGCGATTTGACTTCCGCCGCGGCATTCTCGGTAACGTTGACAACCGGTTCAGTTGCAAGCATCTCTGCCATATCCATTCCTGGTTGAAGCTAACCGTGGCGCACGCCCGTGTCAAATGGCCGCCTCAACTTTTTGCCGACGGCAAGGCCGTTCTGGCTTTTTCGAGAGAATCCTTCAACTGCGGCAGCCAGTTTTCCATCCGATTGAAAAAGTCTTCCGGCGGCGATTCGCCGAGTCCTTCAATCAACGGCAGCGCCTGCAGTCCGGCCTTTTTGGTCCAGAACGCGTCCGCCTGCTCGTCATTGCGCAAGTTGTTTTCGTAGAACACATCCAGATAATTCTTTAACGCCAGTTCGAGCAGCCCTTTCTGGTCGCCGCCAGCCGCCGCCGCCGCCTTTTTTTCGAGCGCCTGGCCCAAACCGATTTGCGCCTGGCTGCGCGTCGCGATGTTGGCGAACGGGGAGTTGACGACTTGCGCGAAGGCATTCGTGGACGCGTCGTAATTGGTGAGTTGCAAATTGCATTTGCCGATTTCGATCCACGCCAGCGCGCCGAGTTCATTGGTGGGGTAAAACAGGCAAATCTGGCTGAAGTCGTTGGTGGCCAGTTGGAAATTGGCCAGCGGATTGTTCGTAACGGTTGAATCCATAAGCATCAGCGCCGCGCCATGGGCGAACGTGGCCTGCAGCCTCAATTCCGTCTGGCAATTAGTGTCGCCCTGCAGATCCAGGAAATAATCAAGGGCGTCCAAATACCCCTGCCGCGCCACAGCGGCGCGACCGGCCATCATGCGGGCCTGATACGCCAGATCGGACGCCGGCCAGGTCTGAAACAGCAACTTGTAATTTTTCTCCGCGCTCGGGTAATCGCCGGCGTGGAAAAAATGATCGGCCACCCACCACTGCGCCAGCGGCGCGAGGTCGTTCGTCGGGAATTGCGCGACAAAATTGGTGAACAGGATGAAGGCGTTGGTCTCGTTTCCCGCCTGGTAATTCGCACGGGCCAGCGCGTAATCCGCCTGCGGCTGCAGCGCGTTGGTCGGGAAATCCGCCAGCCATTTTTCATATTTTTCGATGGCCACCGGCCAGTTTTGCTCCTGTTCGCAGGCGTGCGCAATGGCCAGTTCCACTTGGGGCTGCTGTGGTGAATGGGGAAAGAGGGCGTCAAATCTTTGAAACACGGCCAGCGCGTTCGTCGGCTGGCTCAAGTCCGCAAGATATTCGCCCATGAGCAGCAGGCTGTTGCCGGTTTCCTCACTGAGCGGATACAGCTTCAGAATCCGCCCCATCGTGTCTTCCGCCCCGGCCGTGTTCGTCATTTCCATGCACGCCCGCAGGCTCTGATAAAGCGCGCGGTTGCCGAGGGATTGCATGACGGCCGGGAACCGGGTGAAATCATCAATCACGGCACGGTAATTTTCCAGCGCGCCCGCGTAATTTGTCAGCGCAAACATCGCGTCGCCCGTTTTGAACCGCGCCACGGCCAGATCCTCGGACGGCGGCAGCAGCTTCACGGCGGTTTCGAAAGCGGCGAGGCTGTTGGTCGTATTTCCCACGAGCCAAAAACACCAGCCGCGGTCCAGATAAGCTTTTCCGAGCAGCGAACTGTTTGTGTACGCGCCGAGAAACCGGTCGAACACCTCGGACGCCGCTTGCAGTTGATTCGTCGCCGATCCCGCGGGGCGGGACGCAACGTAATCCTGCAAATACAGTTCGCCGAGCGACAGCAACGCAATGTCGGCCGCCGGTGAATCCGGGAATTGGGCGATAAAATTCCGGAGCGAGTCCTCGGCCGTCGAAAACCGGCCTTGCGCGACGGCCAGTTCCGTTATTTTCAGGATCGCCTGCCGCTGCCGTTCCACCGGCGCGTTCGTTAGATTCTCCTGGTACGCGGCCAGGGCTTCGGCTTTCAAGCCGGTTTGTTCCAGCAATCCCGCTTGCAACGCCACGCTTTCCCCGCGCAGGGCTGCGTCATTTCCAAGCCGCGCAATCTGGAGCAGATTGGCGGTGGCCGCCAGCGCCGCGTTGGTGTCGCCCGTCGCCAGCTTGACCTGGTAAACCAGATAAGCCAGTTGCCAGCCCAATTCCGGTTCGAGGGCCTGTGGATTCACGGACGCGAGCGTCGCCGCTGCGCCGCCAAAATCCTTCTGCGCGAGTGCCGCCTGTGCCAGCAGCAGGCGCCCGCGGGTGACCAGTTCATTCGCCGGGTCCAATTGCGCCGCGCGCTGGAACACGCCATTGGTTTCCTGCAACAGCGCGCCCACCTGCGCCCATCGGCCAAGCTCCGCGCGCGCCGCCGCCGCCTCGACCACCGCCCGGAGTCGCAAGGGTGAGTCGGGGAAATCGCGCGCCAGAGCAATGAACGTCTCCGCCGCGTTTGCCAGGTCCACGTTTTGAAATTGCGCTTCGCCGATCCAATAGACGTATTGGTCGGCGAGATGGCCGGCCCCGGCTTTGCGCGCGTTCAGCAGCGCGATGGTCTGCGCCAGCTTTCCTTGTTTGAATTCCGCCTGCGCCTGCAGCAGCACGGCCTCCGGCGCGTTGGTGGCTTTGGGATATTTTTGAATGAACTGCGCGAACTCCATCTCCGCCCGGCCCCACATTTCATCCTGAAATGCGGTCACGGCGGCGGCATAAGCGCGTTGTTCCTTCGAGCTGGCGGCGGAAAGTTGTTCGCCGCTCAAAATGAGCGCGAACAAAATCAAAAGCCATCGCCGGTAAAAAGCCATGCAAGAATTTAGGCTATTCGACGCAGTGACGAAAAGCGAAACCTATCTGCCCTTCCGATTCTTCCATCGTTCCTTCACCAGCTCGAACAACGGAGCGATTTCAGTTTTTCGGAAACGGTCCGCAGGAACGTTTGTCTCAATTGTCGGCAAAACTTTGGGCGGCAGGGAAAATTGCAACTGCTTTTCCCACTCCACCGTCAACAGGATGAATTGCTGGTGGCCAAAAACAGTTCCTTCCGACACGGCGACTTCGCTGATTTTAGCCCACGGTATCAATATGGGAGAGTGACAGGCAAAAGACGGACAAATGCGCATTCCTTCCTGAATCAACTGCACGGTAAATCCCCGCTTAAATTCCGTGCTGCCGATCCAGCCGGACTGATTCTTGAACGTGTCGCCCGGCCTTTCAATTTCCGTCGCCGGAAATTTTTCAACCAGATTTTTCCAGCCGGCCATTTGCGCCGCCATCGCTTTTGTAAACCAAATCCAGATAAACACGGCTGCAACCAGCCCAAGCACCACCAACAAAACTTTTGCAAACTCGATCGTCATGAATGATTTTGCAAATTCGGTCATCATGTTTGTTTGTAATAATGCCAAGCTTGTTAGTTTGTCAAAATACTTTTCAAATACCATCCGTTGTAGCTCGCCCATTCCGCGATGTTTCCCGGCGGATGCCTACTTGTTGAACCGGAAGTTGGTCAGGTCGTAGTCCTGCATGACGTATTGTTTCGTCTCCAGCCGCATTTTATTGGCCCGCTTGGCCTGGGTTTCGCCGCCCGCCGCGATGAAATCCGCATAGCTGATGATCTCCGCGCGGATGAAACCCTTCTGGA
>Ga0074044_10003796_pt1 | contig 12710 bp, 9 predicted proteins | sample BogForMeECP23OM1_FD_94443 | JGI IMG/M metagenome (GOLD analysis project Ga0074044, IMG submission 94443) | Bog forest soil microbial communities from Calvert Island, British Columbia, Canada - Bog Forest MetaG ECP23OM1 | ecosystem: Environmental > Terrestrial > Soil > Wetlands ...
ACCGCCGCAAGGGAGACGCGGTGCGGATGGAGATCGAGTCCGAGGCCGACCCCGAGATCATCGAGCGCCTGGGCACGGTGTTCGAACTGGAGCCCTGGCAGATTTTTCCGGTCAACGGCCCGGTAAATCTTTCGCGGCTGTTCAATATTTACGACGCAGCGGCGCGGCCGGATTTGAAGTTTCACGCGTTTGTGCCACGGGAGCTGCGCCTGACCGCAAAGTCTCACGATCTGTTTGAGGAGTTGCGCCGCCACGACATTCTGCTGCACCATCCTTACGATTCTTACGATGCCGTCCTGTCGTTCGTTCAGGCGGCTGCCGAAGACGAGCGCGTGCTCTCCATCAAGCAGACGCTGTACCGGACCGGCGAACATTCGCTGATTGTTTCGTCGCTGATGGCCGCCGCGGCGCACAAGGAAGTCACGGCTGTCGTGGAACTGAAGGCGCGCTTCGATGAAGCGTCGAACATACGCTGGGCGCGCGATTTGGAGGACTCGGGGGTGCAGGTCTTCCACGGGCTGGTCGGGTTGAAGACGCACTGCAAGCTTTGTCTGCTGGTGCGGCGCGATCCCGATGGAGTCACTCGCCAATACGCGCACCTGGGTACGGGAAACTACAACGCCACGACGGCCCGCATCTATACCGATCTCAGCCTGCTCACGGCCGACCCGGAGATCACCAGCGCCGTGCACGATGTCTTCAGTTTTCTGACTGCCTATGCTGAGCACCCCAGCTACGGCCCGCTGCTGGTGGCGCCGCTGGATTTGGCGGAAAAGTGCATGAACTTGATTGATCGCGAGGCCGAGCATGCGCGGATGGGGCGCCCGGCGCGCATTATCGCCAAGATGAACGCCCTGCTCGAGAAAAATGTTGTCCAGTCTTTGTACCGCGCTTCGCAGGCCGGAGTGGACATTGAACTGCTGGTGCGGGGTATGTGCTCGCTGCGGCCGGGAATTCGTGGCCTCAGTGACCGCATCCGTGTGCGCAGCATCCTGGGCCGGTTCCTCGAGCACAGCCGCATCTATTACTTCGAGAACGGCGGCGAGCCGGAAGTCTACGTCGGCAGCGCCGATTGGATGAATCGCAATCTGCACGAGCGCGTCGAAGTCTTGTTCCCGCTCAAGAACCCTTTGCTGCGCGACCGCGTGGTGCATGAGATTCTGGCCGCATATCTCGCGGACAATGTGAAAGCAAGATTTCTGCAGCAAGACGGCCGCTACCTGCGCCCCTGGCAATCGCCGAAAGGACGCAGCAAGAGACCTCCTAAAGGCCCTGCCGCCTTTAGCGCCCAGGATTTTCTCATTGGACTAGCGGAAGGCACGAAGACGCCGGAGGAGATTCCGGTTGCCGTCCCGCGGCGTGCTTCTGGATCGTTGACCGGTCGATCCTTGAATGGCCGAGCTTCGAATGGACGAGCCGTGATCGGAAAGGTATAGTCACTCCGAAATGTTTCTCTATTTCTTACGCCACGCCAGTGCCGGGCAAACCTTGAGCAGCGCCAGGAAGGACGAAAAGCGGGGCCTCGATAAAGACGGCATCGAGCAATGCGGATATATCGGCCGCGCCCTCGCCGCACTGGGCGTGCAGGTGGACGTCATCGTCTCCAGTCCGCTCAAACGGTCCACGCAAACCGCAGCCTTGGTGGGAAACGAAATGGGGCACGAAGGCAAGCTGGTCACGGAAAACGCACTGCGTCCGCAGGCGGGCTTCTCGGATTTTCAGAAAATGCTGGAAAAGTACGCCCGCCAGGACTCCGTGCTGCTGGTGGGGCACAACCCGAACCTGCGCGAATTCCTGGGACGCGTGATCAGCGACAGTGGGTGCGAAGCCGTGGTTGAACTCAAGAAAGGTGCCGTAGCCAAAGTCGAAATGCGGCGCAATTCCGGGTCGCTAAGCTGGTGCGTCACGCCCCGCATCCTGCGCACGCTTCACGCCGCGGCTACAGAAAGCTCGCGGCCGAAGACTTCGCGAAAGTAGGCGCGGTCCTTCTCAATCGACCATACTTCCAGGTCCACGCTGGCCTTTCCGCGCGGAGTCAGCTTCATTGCGACTCTGCCGTTGCGCGCCGAAACTGCAAACTTCTCGACTGACTGGCTCCTCCCCATATTCAGTGCGCGCGCGATGCGGAGCAGAACCGACGCTTTCGTGACATTCTCCCGTTCTTCGGGACTCAAGGTGCTCATCGGACCCTCTCCGGTTGTGGGGCGCGACTTTCCCAGGTAGCGCGCGATGCAGCCAATGATGCGCCGTTGTTGTGGGGTGTATCCCAGAATTTCCGCGTTGGCGATGATGTAGTAAGTGTGCCGGTGGTGTCCGTTGCGGTTCACATAGTCGCCCACTTCGAACAGCATAGCCGCGGCCGAAAGCCATTCGCGATATTCCGCGGGAAGCTGGTGTACCGACTTCAACGAGGAAAACAGCAGCAAAGCCGCGTCGCGCACATGCAGCGCATGATGCAGGTCGACCCGGTAATGTTCGACGGCGCGCTTGATTGACTCCCACCGTTCCGATTCAATCGCCCGGCCCGATCTCGTGCTGCGATCGTAGTCCGCCGCCATCTGGGCCAGGATGCCGTCGCGCAGACCCAGCGCCGAGCAGCGAAAACCGGCGAGGCGGCAACGCTCCAGCAATTCGGCAAACACGACCGCGCCGGCACAAATGATTTCAGCGCGGCGCGGACCGATTCCGGGAACCTTGCGCCGCTCGTCCAGGGGCAGGCGCGTGATCTGGTTGGCAAGGCGGCGTATCGTCTCATGCGTGGCATAAGTCGCCGGCCGGCTCTTCCTGGGACGTGACAGGTGGCTGGCGGCGGCCACCAGCGCGGCCGCCGTGCCGGAGGTGGCGATCACGGCGCCCACGCGCGCGGCCTTGATCCGGTTCTGAATGCGCGCGATCTCCCGCGCCACGAATTCCTGGAGCCGCTTCAGTTCGGCCTTGCGCGGCGGATCGTGCTTGAGGAATTCGCCCGTCAGGCGCACCGCCCCCAGCGGCAGGCTCACCGTCTCCCGCAGTTGTCCTTGGCGCGAAAGCGTGAGCTCGCAGCTGCCGCCGCCGAGGTCCACCAGCAGAAGGCTGTGGGCGTCCAGGCGGCCGGCGGAGACGATACCCAGGTGAATCAGCCGGGCTTCCTCCAGTCCGGTAATAATTTCGATCGTCCAGCCGGTGGTCGAACGCACCCATTCCAAAAATGCGCGCGAATTGCGGGCATCGCGCAGCGCCGCGGTTGCCACCACCCTTACCGAATCCGCGCCGCATTCCTGCATGGCCCGATTAAAGCGCCGCAACACTTGTACCGTTTGCGACATCGATTCCGGCGAAAGTAGTCCCCCGCTGAAGACGCCTGCGCCCAATCGAGTCACTTCACGGTCTTCGTGGACCTCTTTCAGGCGTCCGCCTTGCAGGCGTGAAATTTTCAGACGAACCGAGTTCGAGCCGATGTCGATGGCGGCAAAGGTGGGCATGGAGGTGACGATCGAATGTCAACGATCAGTATTCTCACAACCGGGGCCGGTCGCGCAACTCTACCGCCGCGGGAGCAACCGATCTACCGCAGTGGTGGTGGAGTGCGGCAGCCCTCAGAAAGCGAACTCAGTGTGCTCGACCTCTCGCCCAGGCGAGTGGTTGGTGTACATTGGATAACCGTTGATAGCGTTAGCCGTCTAAAATTTCTGATTCCACGCAAATGCCGAAGCAAGTTCGTCGGCGCTTTTGTTGTAACAAACCCGCGAAGGCTCAATGAGAACCGGAGCACTGCGTACTGGGTAAAGGCCATGGAAAGAGCGACGCGCGAGGAGCAAGGTGGAATGTCGGCAGCGACTACTGGCGGGAATCTGGCGCGGGAGCATCCGTATTCTTGGGCTGACACAATGGCGCTCGCAGGAATCGCAGCGGCCATTGCACTGGTTCATCTCTTTACCAACGTTCGCTATGGTTTTCATCGCGATGAACTTCAGACTTTGAGCGATGCTCTCCATCTCGACTGGGGATTCGTTGCGTATCCACCCTTGACACCCCTGCTCGAGCGAATCGGCCTGGGGATCTTCGGTGTTTCATTGGTCGGCCTGAGGCTCTTCTCGGTAATTGCGCAGGCTGTGGCCGTGTTCATGGCTGGGCTCATGGCACGAGAGCTTGGTGGCGGGCGGCTGGCTCAGGTCGCAGCGGCGGTTGCGGTCGCGCTTTCGCCCCTGTCTCTGTTTGAGGGAACGGAGTTTCAATACACATCGTTCGATTACTTGTGGTGGGTGCTGATTGCCTATTTCGTGATCCGTCTGCTGAAGACGGAGAACCCGCGGTGGTGGTTGGCGATTGGAGCGGTTGTTGGCGTCGGCTTGATGACCAAGTACACGATCGTGTTTCTTGTGGCTGGGATTCTGGGTGGATTGCTGTTGACGCAAGCCCGCCGTTTTCTCGGAAGCTGGTGGCTCTGGGGAGGCGCCGTGCTGGCACTGCTGATTTTTCTGCCGAATCTCATATGGCAGTTGCGCCATGATTTCATCTCGCTGCACTTCCTCAGGCATATTCACGCGCGCGACGTGGGCGAGGGGCGGGCGAATGGATTCCTGCGCGATCAGTTCGTGATCTGCGCCAATCGGCTGGCGGCGCCGTTGTGGATCGCGGGCCTGGTGGGCTTCTTGCGCGACCGGCGCTACCGTCTACTGGCCTGGATGTACTTAATCCCACTGGCGATCTTCTGGTTTGCGAAGGGACGAGGATATTATCTGGGAGCGGCCTATCCGATGCTGATGGCGATGGGTGCGACCGCGTGCGAACGCTGGTTGCAGCCTCTGCCGCGAATGTGGCGATGGACCGTGGAGACGGCGTACCTCACCGCGTTGGTGGCTTGGGGGCTGTATATCTGCACAATCGTCTTGCCGCTGGCGTCGAGCGGTCCGCTTAAGGATTTTGCTCTGAACAACAATGGCGACATGCGCGAGGAGATTGGATGGAACGAGTTGGTGAAAACGGTCGCTGGCATTCGCGATTCCTTGCCTCAGGAACAGCGGAAGACCGCGGGAGTGTTGGTGGGAAACTACGGCGAGCAGGGAGCAATCGAGATTCTAGGCCCGGCGTACCACCTGCCTCCGCCCATCAGCGGGACCAACTCGGCGTGGCTGCGCGGATATCCTGCGACACCTCCCTCACCACTGATCGTGCTCGGTCTATCGCGTGAATACGTCGAGAAGACATTTACCGCGTGCCGGCTAGCCGGCCATAACGGCAATCCCGATGGCGTTCACAACGAGGAGAGCGAGGATCATCCCGACATTTTTGTGTGCGGTGGCCCGCGCCTGTCTTGGCCCGAGTTCTGGAGGAAATACCAGCGTTTCGGCTGAAGGCAAACCATCCAAGCCTGCGGGCCCGCGCCGGTGGAGGCTGCCGAGAGACGCGGTGTCCCCGCCCGGTTGAACGGGCGAGACGCGCCCGTCGCTCCACCGAAAAGATCTGAAAGCTCACTGATTACCCCACAATCGCGGTAGTGTCTTAACACTTTTTTAAGACGCTACCCCACCCGTTTTTTAACAGATTTGTAACAACCCCCTGTTAGCCTCTAGCGGAATGTCCAATCAAGCCCTGCCCCGGCCGCGTTTCAACGCTCCCGAACCGGAGCGGGGGGCAAAGGCTGCTCTGAAAATCGAAGCCAGAACGGCGCCGCTGTTGCAGGGGAAGGTCAGCGAAATCCCCGACGCTTTTTTTGGCTGGGCCATGCGCCTTTGCGGCGTAACGGTAGTTGCGCTTCTTGGCTTGATTGTTTACCAACTGGTGGTGGGCTCCACGCTCTCCTGGCATGCTTTTGGCTGGAAGTTCTTTGGGCAATCGGACTGGAATCCGGTGTCGGATCAGTACGGCGCGTTGCCGTTCATATACGGCACGGTTGTGTCTTCGCTGCTGGCGCTTGTAATCGCCGTGCCGCTATCGCTTGGGGTGGCCGTTTTCATCACCGAGATGTGCCCGGTCGGGTTGCGCGGAATTCTTTCTTTTACCACCGAGCTTCTGGCCGCCATCCCCAGCGTGGTCTACGGACTATGGGCGATCTTCATTCTGGTGCCGGTGCTGCGCGAATATGTTCAGCCGTTTCTGGCCACGACGCTCGGCTGGACGGGCCTGTTCAGCGGGCCGCCCTACGGCATCGGCATGCTGGCCGCGGGCGTGATTCTGGCGATCATGATCATTCCCATCATCTCCTCGATCACGCGCGAAGTGCTCACCGTGGTTCCTCAGCACCAGCGCGAGGCGGCGTTGGCGCTGGGTGCAACCCGCTGGGAAATGATCCGCATGGGTGTGCTGCGCAATGCGCGGGCGGGAATCGTGGGCGCCATCATCTTGGGCCTGGGCCGCGCGCTCGGCGAAACCATGGCAGTCACCATGGTGATTGGCAATCGTCCGGAGATCGCCAAATCGCTGTTTGCTCCGGGATATACCATGGCCAGCGTGCTCGCCAATGAATTCACGGAAGCGACCGGCGATCTCTATCTTTCCGCGTTGATCGAGATTGGCCTGGCGCTGTTCTTTGTCACCATTGTGGTCAACGCGCTGGCACGGCTCATGGTGTGGAGCGTTACTCGAGGTCAACCGGCAAGAAGTATTGTCTGAACTAAGAACGCTTGAGACGAAATTGCCCGACACGAACTCCAATTCGGCAGCGGTCGCGATGCCGCAGATCGGCATTCCGCCCATCAGCTTGCGGCGGCGCGTGGTGGACCACGTGATGACCGGCGTCGCCGTGCTCACCGTCGCCCTCGTGCTCTTGCCGCTGTTCGCCATCTTTGCCTATCTGGTCTACAAGGGGATCGGCTCGATCAATCTTGCCTTCCTGACCCAAACCCCGAAGCCGGTAGGCGAACCGGGTGGCGGCATGGCCAACGCCATCGTCGGCTCCATGGTGATTCTCGGTATCGCCAGCCTGCTCGGCGTGCCGCTCGGAATTGGCGCGGGCATCTTTCTCTCCGAGTATGGACGAAACCGCTATGGCGACATTGTGCGCTTTGTCTCCGACGTTCTGAACGGCGTGCCCTCGATCGTGATCGGCATTGTGGCTTATGGGCTGGTCGTGATGCGTCAGAAGCACTTTTCGGCCCTGGCCGGCGGCGTCGCGCTGGCCATTATGATGGTTCCGACCATCGCGCGCACCACCGAGCAAATGCTGCTGCTGGTGCCGCAGGCCATCCGCGAAGCCGCTTACGGTCTGGGCGTTTCCCGCTGGCGCACCACCCTCTCGATTACACTGCGCACAGCGACCTCGGGAGTCATCACCGGCGTCATGCTGGCCTTTGCCCGCGTCGCCGGAGAAACCGCGCCGCTGCTGTTCACCGCCTTTGGAAATCAGTTCTGGAATTGGAAGTCGGACCAGCCCACCGCCGCGCTTTCCTTGCAGATATTCACCTATGCCATCTCGCCTTTTGACGAATGGCACCGGCAAGCCTGGGCGGGCGCGCTGGTTTTGATTATCCTTATTGTGAGTGCGGTCGCTGCGGTCCGCATTGCGGTACGGCACGGAACTTTAGCAGGAGCTTAGTCGACCGCGGTGTTTAAGTGCGATTTGTATCAGGGTATGCCTTTAGGCATACCGTAAGTCAGGTTGAGGAGAGCGCCTTTAGGCGCTGCATTGGGGTGCTGGAGTACGCTGTTTAGGGCCTATGACGAAAGTCGATTTTCTTGGCCCAGCCCCTAAAGGGGCGTCCAGTTTTGAAGAAGTTACGGCACCGCTAAAGCGATGCCCTGATACGAAACTCAGTTGCACCACGGACTGTTAATTGGGGCAGGAGCTTAAACCGCTATGGGCGTCGGAATCACAGTCGAGCACCTGAACGCGTTTTACGCCAAGACGCAGGCCTTGTTCGACGTCAACATCACCGTGCAAGCCAACCACGCGACCGCGCTAATCGGCCCTTCGGGCTGTGGGAAATCCACGTTTATCCGCTGTCTGAACCGCATGCACGAAACCATTCCCGAGGCGCGGGTCGAGGGCTCGGTGCGTATCGGCGACCTCAGCGTTTATAACGGAACCTCGGCTACGCAGTTGCGCCGCCGCGTGGGCATGGTGTTCCAGAAGGCGAATCCGTTCCCCACCATGTCCATCTACGACAACGTGGCCGCCGGACTCAAGCTGAACGGCTTTCGCAATCGCAAGCAACTGGATGAAGTCGTCCAGAAATCTCTGCACGCCTCCGCTCTGTGGGACGAAGTAAAAGATCATCTCCACAAGAAATCCGGCGCCAGCCTCTCCGGCGGTCAGCAGCAGCGCCTGTGCATTGCCCGCGCTTTGGCCGTTCAACCGGAAGTTCTGCTCATGGATGAACCATGCTCGGCGCTCGATCCCATCTCCACCGGCAAGATCGAAGAACTGATTTTTCAATTAAAAGAGCAATACACCATCGTGATTGTGACGCATAATATGCAGCAGGCTGCCCGGGTGGCCGAGTTCACAGGATTTTTCCTCCTGGGCAAAATGATCGAGTTCGACAAGACGGAGAAGATATTCACCAATCCTTCCGACAAACGGACGGAAGATTACGTCACAGGCAGGTTCGGATGATGCGCACGCGCTTTCAGCAGGAGATGGAGAACCTCCGGGAGAAACTGCTCCGCATGGGCGGTCTCGCGGAACTGGCGGTCGATCGCGCCTGCCAGGCCTACACCGAGCGCGATCTCACGCGTTGCCAGCTCGTCCTCGAAAACGAGAGCTACATCAACGCCGCCGAGCGCGAGATCGATGAACTCGCCTTCGACATCCTCGCCACGCAGCAACCGGCGGCCGTGGATCTGCGTTTCATTCTCGCGGTCACCAAGATCAACGCCGACCTCGAGCGCGTGGGCGATCAGGCGGTGAACATCGCCGAGCGCGTCATGGACATGATTGAATTGCCCGCCGTAGAGTTGCCGGTCGATATCGCGCGCATGGCTACCGCCGTCAGCGCCATGGTGCGACGCGCCCTGGAGGCGTTCGTGGAAGGCAAAGCCGAACTTGCCCAGGCCGTGCTGGAAATGGATCATGTGGTCGACCGGATGCGCGACGAAGCTTTTATCGTGCTCGTGCGAAAGATGAACGAAGAGCCGCAAGCCACTCAGCAGGCGCTGGATGCGCTCCTGGTGGCACGCAACCTGGAACGCGTCGCCGACCACGCCACCAACATTTCCGAGGACGTCATCTTCTGGGTTCTGGGAGCCGATGTCCGTCATCATGCGCAGGCAGCGTCCGCCGCTCCGCGCCCGGAAAGACGCGAGCAAATCTAAATATCGGTTTCGATTGCCTCGCGGTCCTGTTGTGCTAACCCTGCCAACGACGCGGCGAAATCGCCGTTGAATCCTCCCCGCGCTATAATGCAGCCGTTCCGGGGGGGACAACATGAAACCACAAGAGTTTAGCCGTCTCTTTCGCGACCAGACCCCATTAATGACCGCGAGGCTGACGCTGCGTCCACTTCGGCCGGAGGATGCGAGCGATATCTTCCAGTTTGCGCACGACCCGGAAGTCACGCGCTACACCACCTGGGACGCGCATCGCACGGTGGAGGACAGCCGCACGTTCATTGAGCAGACGATCGCAGGTTATCAGCGCGGCGAAAACGCCGAACTGGCGCTGGAGCTGAAAACCGACAAGAAGGTGATCGGTACCTGCGGCCTGGTTGGCGTCTCGGCGGACCATTGCCGTGGCGAACTTGCGTTTGCCATGGCCAAGGAACATTGGGGCGGCGGCTTGATGACCGAGGCGCTGAAGGCGACGCTCGCGTTTGGATTCGGACCGCTGCAGTTGAATCGTATCTGGGCGAAGGTGGATCCGGACAACATGAAGACCATTCTCGTGCTGAGGCGCGCCAGTTGGCAGTTCGAAGGCACCTTGCGCCAGGATGTGAAGGTGCGCGGCATGTTTCGCGATGTAAACCTGTATTCGTTGCTGAAGAAGGAGTTCGCCACGTCGTCGATGGCGTAGAGCTGCGGTGCTCGGTGGGATTTCGCGTCCTACCAACAACGCGTTCATTGGTGTAATCGCGTCAACAATCCACACTTCTCTCCCAGCCTAGCTTTCGTTGTGGATTATTTCCGGTTTGCCCGTCAGTCGTTCCCAGCAGCAGCCGCTCGCCGGTCGTCGGACTATCGATCAGTTTGACTTCGGCGGGGGCGCTCACTTCACTGGTCCCTCAAGGAGCAGTCACGATACTTCCAGCTTTTGCTACTGCGGCGGAGTCTGGGTCGCGGTGGCCCCTGGCATCATGGGCGCGTCCAACATTCCCTTCACCGTGTATTCAATAGGGACGACGCGATAGCGATAAATCATGCCGTGGTCGCCGACGACGTAGCCCCGGTCCCTGGCTGGCAGACTGAAAGCGAGTACCGGCGCGGGAAAGCGCACTTCCCGCGAAGTCCAATGTTTTCCTCCGTCGACCGTGTAGGCCAAAGTTGTGCCCAGACACGACCAGCCCACCTCGTGATCGACGAATTGAAGTTTCGATCCAGGCAATTTGGCGGCCACGCCTTGCCAGGTTTGGCCCCCATCGCTGGTTCTGTACAACCTAAACCAGCGCAAGGCATACCCGGTATTCTCGTCGACGAAAAATGCGGCCTGCACTCGTTGGTCACCAGGTTCCTCCGGGCCAACCAACACCGCCCAGGTTGCCCCGCCGTCCACTGTTTTTACAGTGATGCGCGGGTCACCCATCCCATAACCCACATTGGCGGATGGGAATTGAAGCACCCCAGCGTTGCAGTCCCTCTCCTGGGTCGGTCCTTCGACCTCCATTTTTGCATGGCAGCGGAAACTCTCTTTCCAGCTCGTACCGCCATTCTGGGTTACAGATATTATGCCGCCGTAACTTTTGAATCCCTTAACGTCAGAGACAAAGACTGCGTCTCCCCGAATGTCCCCAGTTACCTGCTGCCAATTTTCACCGTCGGTTGTGCGAAACATGGTACCTTCGACCTGAGCCCAGCCGTGCCGGGCATTGGTGAAAAATAAATGCCTGAGCTCTTGGGCTTGCGCCTGCGGATCGCCGCCAAGTTCTGCCGTCCAACTGTTCCCTCCATCCTTTGTGTGCAGTACGGTACCGGCTGTGCCCGATACCCAGCCTTCCTCTTTGCTCACAAAGAACACGTCGAGTAAACTCAGGTCCTGCTTGTAATTCACCGGCTCGAAAATGGCTTTAAATTTTGGCGGTGACGCTTTTTGTGCGGCAGTCGCTGGTTTGTGCGCGGGCGTTCCAGTTCGCGGCGTTTGAGCCAAAGGGGCACCAGTACCATAGAGAACCAAGGCAAGAATCGAGACAAATCGTTTCATAAGCCTTCCTTGAAACTCGAGATGTCGCCTGGCGATACAAACATCAAACCAATGGGCGACTTCATCCGGCCAGAACTTGAGGGCGACAAAGCGGTACAGGCGCGTGTCCTCGGCCTTATAGATAATGCCATGCCGCCGCCCAGACCTCGACAATGCGGTAATGCCAGATGGTTGACCCGATCACTGGCGCGAATCTTACGTCTCCAAAACTGGCAAGTCAATGAAAACCGTGAAGTTGGCAGCGTCTGAAAAGGATTGTTGGCGCAAAATCGCCATTGCACTCATCGAGCGCGTTCCGAGCGCTAACGCGTTGTCGTCATCCCCCCAACCTCTCCGGGCGTCGGTGCTGTACACTGATTGACGCCCGGCGGTGAGGAAGTGGGTACTCATTCCCGGCCCCAGCGATCACACTGAGCATGAGCCAGAGAATCCGCGTTTTTGCCACCTGCGACATCGGAGACGCCCTCAACCTGCTTGACCACAAGGGATATGACCTGGAAGTCTATCCCCACCCCGAAGCTCCGCCGAAGAGTTTGATCGTCGAAAAGGTGAAGTCGGGCGTCGCCGGCCTGATCACTACCCTGCGCGATGCGATCGACGCCGAGGTTTTCGCCGCCGGAGAAGGCACCCTCAAAGTGGTCGCGCAGTACGCTGTCGGATTTGACAACATCAACCGCGCCGATGCCAACCAGTACAAAGTCCCGTTCACGCATACCGCCGACGTCCTGACCGAAGCGACCGCTGAATACGCCTTCTTCCTGATGGGCGCGCTCGCCCGTAAGCTCTGGTCCGCCGAGCATCTGACACGGGAGAATCGTTGGAGTTATTGGCATCCCTACCTGCCGTTTCTGGGCGACGAAGTCACGGGCAAGACGGTTGCCGTCATCGGCACCGGTCGCATCGGCCTCGCCTTGATCAAGAAGTGCGCCGGCTTCGACATGAACATCTTGTGCTTTGACCCCGCGTATGAGAATCAGGCGTTCGTGAAAACGATTCAGGAAATCCACGAACTGCGGCATGCGCGGGGGCTGGTGAAGGAAAAGACGTGGATCAAATACGTTGGTTTTGAAGAAGCGCTGCGGGAGGCGGATTTTGTCAGCGTGCACGTGCCGCTGCTGCGGGCGGAGGAGAGCGCGACGCCGACCTATCACCTGTTCAACGAGCGGACTTTGAGTTTAATGAAGTCGACGGCGTACCTGGTGAATACTTCGCGCGGGCCGGTGGTGGATGAAGCGGCGCTGGCGCTGGCACTGCGGGAGAACTGGATTGCGGGGGCGGCGCTCGATGTTTACGAGACGGAGCCGCTGCCGGCGGATTCTCCACTGCGCGATCCGGCGATTGCGGACCGTTGCCGGCTGTATCCGCATTTCGCCAGCGCGGCGCGTATTACCCGGCTTTCGACTGATCCGAACAAGGGCATGGCGGGTCGCTGCGCGCAGGG
>Ga0074044_10003797_pt1 | contig 12709 bp, 11 predicted proteins | sample BogForMeECP23OM1_FD_94443 | JGI IMG/M metagenome (GOLD analysis project Ga0074044, IMG submission 94443) | Bog forest soil microbial communities from Calvert Island, British Columbia, Canada - Bog Forest MetaG ECP23OM1 | ecosystem: Environmental > Terrestrial > Soil > Wetlands ...
GCCCTCGACGATGTCGTCGCCGGCATCGAGGTACTCCTGCACCTCGTCGGCCGACACGGTGATGAGGAAAGGCTCGACCTCGGGTCCTTCACCCCCTTCGCCGGGGCGGAGGATGACATAGACGACCGGCTCGGCCGAGGTGAGGTTGATGCGGTAAGCCTCGGTTTCCCTGGGGAAGAGCTCGAGGGGCAGCGTTGCCGCAAGATAGCGCCGCCACCCGGGCCCTTCGGCGAGGAGACTCCACGCGCTGCTCTCGACGACGATAGGCCGGACCTCGACGGGCAGCCAAGCATGGGCCTGCCAGGGATGGCCGCTCTCGCGCCGCTCCACGATCACGGCGAGCCGCACACTTTCGGCGCCTGGCACGTAATTTCCTCACTTGGCTGCGCTCAGAGCCTGATCTAACAGCCATCCCGGCAAAAGGAAATCCTGCGCTGCAGCAAATCCCGCTCGGCCGGCCCTCCGGGCCGGCGCCGAGAACTCGCCTTTCGCCGGCACCCGTGCTATGCATGCACCCCTTTGGCGGCCCCAGGCCCCCGATTTGTGCGGATTTTCGGCAGGTTCCCGTCGGCCATGAAGCTGAGCGAAATCGCAAGAGCCCTTGATGCCCGCCTGGTCGGCGACGGCTCCATCGAGATCGATCGTCCGGTCAACCCGGTCGATGCGGAAAGCCCTCGGGACCTGGCACTCGCCATGGAACCGGAGACCATAGCCCTCCTCAAGGGCGGCCCGGCGCGTGCCGCCCTCATACGCGAGGAGAAGGAGCTGCCCGAGGACACCTTGAAGGGCTATATCGTGGTCGGCCGCTCGCGCTACGCCATGGCGCAGCTGCTCGAGCTCTTCCCCCGCCCGCCCCATTCGGAGCCTGGCATCCATCCGACCGCCGTGGTCGATCCCTATGCTCGGCTCGCCAACGACGTCCGCGTCGGTCCCTTCTGCTACATCGGTCCCGGTGCGGTGATCGGCGCGGGCACCATCATTCTTGCCCACGTCACCGTGGCGGCGGGTGCGCTCATCGCCCGCGGCTGCCTCCTCTATCCCGGCGTGCGCGTCGGCGAGCGGGTCGTCGTCGGCGAGCGCGTGATCCTCCACCACAATGCAAGCCTCGGCGCCGACGGCTTCAGCTTCGTCACCCCCGAGGAGGGCAACGTCGAGAGCGCCAAGGCCTTGGGCGAGATCCGCGCCAGCACCCAGGACCTGGTGCGGACCAATTCGATCGGCACCGTGGTCCTGGCCGACGACGTCGAGATCGGCGCCTGCGCCTGCATCGATCGCGGCACGGTGAGCGCCACCCGGGTCGGGCGCAATACCAAGATCGACGACCTGGTGATGATCGGACATAACTGTGTCATCGGCGAAAATTGTATGCTATGCGGTCAGGTGGGAATTGCGGGCAGCACCATCGTAGGCGACCGGGTGGTGCTGGGCGGCAAGGTGGGCGTCGCCGATCACCTGAGGATCGGCAGCGACTCGGTCATCGGCGGCGGCACCATGATCGGCATCAACGTCCGGCCGAAGTCGCTGCTCATGGGCTGGCCGCCGCAATCGCCGCGCGACACCTTCACCACGCTCTTGACCATCCGGCGCGCCAAACGGATCATGAGTGACGTGGAAGACTTGAAGCGCCGGGTGCGCGCGCTCGACGGCGGCGGCGGCACCGCGGGCGAGGCCGCGAAAGAGACCGCGGGCGAGGCCGCGAAAGAGCAAGACGAGGCCCAGCCTTGAGCGGCGGGCGTGGCGCACGAGCGCTTGACGAGGGAATCCTATATGGCAAGTTTTGAAGACGATGTCCTAGACATCATCGCGAAGCACGGGAACATCGATCGCGCCAAGCTCACGCGCGATGCCAATTTGGCCGACCTCGATATCCAGTCGCTCGACGTCGTCGAGATCATCTTCGCGCTCGAGGAGAAGTTCGACATCACGGTCCCGTACAATGCCAACGATCCGACGGGTGCCGCCACCGGCGTCTCGTTCAAGACGATCGGCGACGTGGTCGACGCCATCGCGAAGCTCGTGGCCGAGCGCGATGCCCTGAAGACCGCTTGAGCGGCATTCCTCGCATGAACAGAGTGGTGGTGACCGGACTCGGCGCCTTTGCAGCGCTCGGGAAGAACATCGCGGAATTCACCGCGGCCTTGCGCGCCGGTCGCAGCGCCATCGGTCCCCTGACCTTCATCCGCACCGACGGGCTCGTCGTCAAGATCGGCGCCGAGGTCGGCTCCTTCGACCCGAAGCAGTATTTCGACGAGTCGCGCTTGACACTGCTCGACCGCTTCACCCAGTTCGGCTTGATTGCGGCGCGCGAGGCGGTCGCCGACAGCGGGCTCGTCTTTCGCGACGGCCTCGCCGCGCGCACCGCCGTCATCATCGGCTCCGGCGTGGGCGGCCAGACCACCCTCGACGAGAACTATCACAAGATCTACGCCGAGGGCGCCAAGCGCGTGCATCCCTTCACCATCCCCAAGCTGATGCTCAACGCCCCCACCAGCCACATCAGCATGGAGCACGGCATCACCGGCCCCTCCTTCTCGGTGGCGAGCGCCTGCTCGTCCGCCAACCACGCCATCGGCCTCGCCTTCCACATGATCCGCTGCGGCTCGGTCGATGCGGCAGTGACGGGCGGCGCCGAAGCGACGGTGACCTACGGCACCATGAAGGGCTGGGACGCCTTGCGCGTGATGGCGCCGGACACCTGCCGGCCCTTCTGCAAGGACCGCAAGGGCATGGTGCTCGGCGAGGGTGCCGCGATCCTGGTGCTCGAGAACCTCGAGCGGGCCAAAGCGCGCGGGGCGCGCGTTCACGGCGAGATCGTCGGCTTCGGCATGAGCTCGGATGCGGGCGACATCGTGCTGCCCGCCGCGAGCGGCGCTGCCGCAGCGATGCGAAACTGCATCGCCGATGCGGGGCTCCAGCCGGCGGATGTCGACTACATCAATGCCCACGGTACCGGGACGACCGCCAACGACGTGACCGAGACCAAGGCCATCCACATGATCTTCGGCGCACACGCCAAGAACCTCATGGTCTCCTCGACCAAGTCGATGCACGGCCATGCCCTTGGCGCCGCGGGTGCCATCGAGCTCGGCGCCACCTTGCTGGCGCTGCGCGACGGCTTCATTCCGCCGACCGCCAACTTCACCGAGGCCGATCCCCAATGCGACCTCGACTATGTGCCGAACGCGGCGCGCGAGGTACAGGCGGAGGTGGCGATCTCCAATTCATTCGCCTTCGGCGGCCATAACGCCGTGGTAGCGGCGCGACGCTATACGGGCGCATAGTGTTGCGGCTCCAACAGATGATTCCCAAACGCCAATGACGTCATTGCGAGCCGAAGGCGAAGCAATCCAGTTCCGGGCATGTGGTCCTGGGTTGCTTCGCCTGCCTCCGCCGAAGCGAAGCCGCTTCGGCTTCGCGCAGGCAGGTCGGCTCCGCCTCCTCGCAACGGCGGCTTGCGGAATCATGCAACGCCTTGCGCGCCTCGATTGGGCCTAGGCGGGCGCGAGGCGAGGCGCACGAGAGGGCGGCGATGACGGAGAAGGGCGTCGATTTCGACATCGACCAGATCAAGGCGATGATCCCGCATCGCTATCCCTTTCTCATGATCGACCGGGTGCTGAACTGCGTTGCCGACAAGGGCGGCATCGGCGTCAAGCAGGTGACCATCAACGAGCCCTACTTCCGCAACATGTCGGCGAGCGGGCTTGCCATGCCGGGCCTCTTGATCGTCGAGGCGATGGCGCAGACGGCCGCGGTGGGGGCCGTCCACACGCTCGGCGCGCACACGGCGGGAAAGCTCGTCCTGCTGATGGGATTGAAGGAAGTGCGCTTTCATCTGCCGGTGAGGCCGGGCGACACGCTCTTCCTCCACGTGGACAAGGAGCGCCAGTTCGGCCCCACCTCGCGGCTGCGCGGCCGGGCGAGGGTCGAGCGCACGCTCGTGGCGGAGGCCCTCCTCACCGCGGTGATCATCGATTCCGGCCACAATTTCAATGCAAGTGCGGCTTCTTGAGGAAGTCGTCGCGGTTGGCGGAGCCGATCTGCACGTCGAAAGTGTCGCCCTCGCGCATGAGGGTGAGGGGAACCTCGGTGCCGGCGGGTCCGAGCGCCCAAATCTTGCGATAGAAGTCGGCCAGGCCGTCGATACGGGAACCGGCGACGGCGACGACCCGGTCGCCCGGACGCAACTGCGCGCGATGCGCGGGCCCGTTGCGCGCGAGACTCACCACGGTCGGCCCCTCGTTCGTCTCCGTCGTGTACATGCCGAGCCATGGCCGCGGCGGACGATTGCTGCGGCCGAAGCGGAGGAGATCGTCGAAGATCGGCTCGAGGAGATCGATCGGCACGATCATGTTGGCGTCCACCTGCTCGCCCGACTCCGCGACCCCTTGGACGAGGAGCGAGCCGATGCCGAGCAGCCTGCCGTCGCGCCCGATGAGGGCAGCCCCTCCCCATTGCGGATGCGCCGGCAAAGTGAAGATCGCCTCGTCGAGCACGTATTCCCAATAGCCGGCGAATTCCCGCTTCGACGCGATGCGCGCCTGCAGCGCGTGGCGCTGTCCGCCGTGGCCGGCCATGATGACGAGATCGCCGACCGAGCATGACTTCGAGCGCCCGCGGGGGAGCGCCGGCACGCCGAGCCGTCCCAACGCCTGCACGAGCCCCAGGCCGGTCGCCTGGTCGTAGGCCAGCACGTGGGCGGGAGAAGCGCCTCCCTTGCTCGTGGTGAGCCAGACCGTCTCCGCCTCCGAGACCAGATAGCCGATGGTCAGCACGAGGCCGTCCTCGCGGATGACGACGCCGTTGCCGTCCCGCTCGGTGCCGAGGATCGAGGCGGTGAAGGCATCCTCCGGGATCTCGGCGCGAAGGTGCACGACGGCGGAGAGCGCTGTGTCGAGGTCGAACGCGACGTCCTTCACGTTCGGCCTCACCTCGGCAGGGAATTCCCAGTCACGCGCGGCCACGGCCATCAGGCTCCCGTTTTCCGCCCCGGCCCGCAGAGTCTATCACGACCGCCGCGGGAAATTGAGGCCACTTTATCAAGCGCGCCAAGGCGCCCCCGCCGCCGGTCCGCGTCCTCGCGCGCAAGCTCTCCCTATTTCTATGGGTTCCGTCCGCCGCTCGTCAAAGGGCCTCGGGACCGCGCGGGACCGCTCGCAGCCAGCACCGGGCGTTAGCGGATGCACACATCTTTTAGATCGAATGGGCCGACATTGAAGCGCGCCGTTTAATTAATGTCGCTTTCGCCAAATTCGGCCGTGACGGTGTCCCTCGCGCAAAATCGATCGGCGGGAGAAAACATGATGTTACAGGATCGGTCGCGTTATCGGCGGCGGCGTGCTCGCGGCCGTCTCTGCCGTCGTCTTCCTGGCTCCTCCTAGAGTGCACGGGTGAGCCGCAGGAGATCGAAAGCGGCGCGCAGCGCCAGTGGACGGGCCGCGATGAACTCGCGTTCGAGGATTCTGGGGCCCCACTTGAGCTTGTAGGCGGCTTGGCTGTCGGCCGGATACAAGGCCTGACCGTTGCGCCGCAGTATGCGGCCGAGCCATGCCATGGCCCGGCTGAAGCCGGGATACTCCTGGCCGAAGAGAATGAACGGAGTGAAGCCAAAATGCAGGAAACGGACGCCCTCGCGCATCAGCTTCTGCAACGCAAGTGCGTTCAGCGCCTCCATCGTTCCGGCGGGCGCGTCCGGCAAGCGGCGGGCGAGGTCGTGCAGGTAACCCGGCATCCGCCCCCAGGCCGGCACGTAAGTGATAAACCCGACATGGGCCCCCTTCTTGTCGAGGGCGACGAATATCCGCCGGTGCGGATCGCCGGGCGCGCCGAGCTCCCCGATCATGAAGTCGAGCTCTTGCTTCTTCTTTCCCGCAAGCCATCCCGCGGTGATCGTCCGCAACTGCGCGAAGACGGCCTCCCCGCTCGGAACGTCGGTGCCTATCTCGATCACGCGAACGCCGGCCTTGTGCGCGCGGTTGATCTTGTTGCGCAGCCGCATCTTTTCGCTGCCGGTGAGGCTGTAGCCGGCGAGTTCGAGCGTGACGCTGGTACCGAATTGATTCACGGTCATGCCGCGATCGAGGAAAAGCGGCACGGCCTCTTCGCGGATCTGGACGAAGAGCGCGACTTTCTGCTGCCGCGCGGCCTCGGCAAGAAAGGCATTGAGGAGCCCGGCACGCTCGGCCTCAGGCGCATGCACGCCGCCGAACGCAACGAGGTGGCGGCCCTGCTCGCGGTAAGCGACAAAGCCGGGTCGGCCGGGGAGCTCGAAACGCCGGTTGCGCACCGACAGCGCCAGAAAGCCGGAGGGGTGGTCGATCCAACTCGCCTGCGGCAGGCCGGGAGCGTTGACGGTCACCGGCTCGAGCGCGGTCGGCCACGCCCTGGTCCTGTCCATTTGTCGGCCTTGTGGTGCAGCCGGCTCCGACGATGCGCTTCGGCGCCGTGAAACGCAACCTCTTGGTCGAAGGCCATTCGGAGATTTAGGGATCATGCCCCTGCGAGCGATCAACGCGCGGCAAAGCGGTATTATCGCGCATGCGTTGACGTTTCCGCCGCAGGCAGCAGTTCAGTGGCCCTGTGCAGTGAAACCGATTCCGAGCTTTGTGCGGCGATATAGCGCCGCACCGCCACAGGACGCTCCTGCTGCGCCCATCCCGCCAGGGATATCGAGAGCAATACTTGACGCGGTCGAGCGCTGCCCGGTCAGTCGCCGATGGCGGTGCGAGATGCCGTGCTTTCGGCCGCGCGCGCAACCGCTGCCCGCAGCCGCGGTGAAGAGCTCATGAAACGCGCTTGGCACACGGCCATCGTGTCGTAGGTCGCATCGGTGAAATCCAGGCCGTCCTGCTTGAGCCGGCTCATCGTGCCGGTCTCGAACTCCCAGCGATGCGCCGATATTCCCATATTGACCGAGGCGAACATCAAGAACAAGCGCTGCCGTGGATGGATTTGATCGAGCGGCACCTCGCTCAAATGGTCGTAGTAGTAGAGACGTTCGGGCATGCCGATTACTGCCAGCCACATGTTGCAGAGCTCGCGGACAGTTGGGGCCTTGGTGGTGTCGCCGGTCAGATTGAAGATCGATCCGGGATCCAGGCGCGTAAAGGCGGCCTGGAAGGCGTTTTGGAATGCGTCCTGGTGCACGAAATTGACCGGCAAGAGGGGGGCGACCATGTGGGTCTCGGGGCGGTAGTGATCGAGTAGGAGCCGCTCCCAACCGGTCCAATACTGATAGAGACCGTTTGGCTTTCCGCTGTAATGCCCCGTGCGGCTGTCGCCGATCACGACCGACGGCCGGATGATGAGATAGGGCACCCCGCTCGCGGCAACATGGCGCTCGGCTTCGCGTTTGGTCCTGGCATATTCGGTGGGATCCTTCGGAGGGTCTGCGTGCAGCTTCTCCGCGACGGGACCGTCGATGTAGCCCGAGCTATAGGCCGTCGAGATAAAAGTGAAGCGCTCGATATGCAGCTGGCGCGCCAGATCCAGCATGCGATCGGTGAGCAGGATATTGGTTTGCTCCAGCTCCGCCCTGTTGAAGTAGTCCAGGGAGCCGGCGCAGTGGACGATCTCCGTGATCCCGAAGTGCTCGAGCTGCGGTGCCATGGCGGCCAGCCGATCCATCGGCGGCAGCGCCACGGTAGCCAATCGGCCGAACACTTCCGCCTCGTCCTGGAGGTGTACATCATCGCCCAGCTCCGAGCGAATCCGCGCGGCCAAATCCTCAACCCGACGCCCGTTGCGGACAAGTGCCACCACGCGCCGGCGCTCGCGTCCGAGCAACACGGCAGCCACGAGCGTGCCGAGGAAGCCGGTCGCACCGGTTAGCAAGACAGCGCCCTGTGTGCCGGATGCGCGCATGCTCCATTTGCTCATCTGAATGTGCGATTGTACCTCAGCCCGGCCAGGCATTTGCCTTACAATGTGAGTCGTCACATTGGTTCCCCTTATCTGCCCGCCAAATACCGGATTCGCGTCCTGGCCCCATCTGCGTCACCTAGTCCGACATTGCCCCGATGACTGTTCTTATCTGACATTCCCCAGATGACCCATGTTTCGGCGCCAGTGGTGCAAATCTGATTTTCGAGTCGCACCGATGGCGAATCAAATCAAGGGTGTAGTGACTACCGACTGGTACCAAATGTCGGACTCGATCCACTAGGATACGCCAAACCAACCTTGTGGGCAAAGCATACGGACCGCGGGTAGTGGTACCAAAAAATTACAGGCCTGCAAGCGGGAACGGCGGAAAAGTTATTGCTGGTACGATATTTTTCGAGATGTGTGCATCCGCTAGCGCCGGACCGGGGCGGTGCTTGGCCGGCATTCATTCGAGCGGGATCATCACATGGCTCTTGAAGGGCTTGCGCTCGCACAACCGTTGGTACCACGCGGCGAGGTTGGCCAGAGCGGGCCGCTCGATGGGCATCACGTACCAGCGATAGGCCCAGATGCCGAGCGGAATGTCGGCGAGCGAGAGCGCTTTGCCGTTGAGGTAGGGGGCGGCGGCGAGCTGGGCGTCCACCATGCGCCACAGCGCGATCGTACGCTGGCGCGCCGCCTCGATCGCCGCCATGTCGCGTTTCTCGGGCGCGGTTCGAACATAGCCGAAGAAGATCGGCACGATCGCCGGATTGAGATGGGCGAGCTGCCAATCCATCCAGCGCTCCGCCGTCGCCGCCGCCGCCGGCTCCTGGGGATAAAGCTCGCCCCGCCCGTATTTGCGGGCGAGATAGCGGATGATGGAGTTCGACTCCCAGAGCACGAGGCCGTTGTCATCGATCGTCGGCACCAGTCCGTTCGGATTGCGTGCCCGGTATTGCGGGTCGTCGTTGCCGCCGAAGCGCCCGCCCAAGTCGATACGCTCGAAGGGAATTCCGAGCTCGTCGCAGCACCACAGCACCTTCTGCACGTTGGAGGAACTCTTGCGTCCCCAAATCTTGAGCGTTGCCATGATCATCTTCTCCCTGGCGTGGTGACTTGACGGGCGCCGTGCTTACGTGGCTGACCCAAAAATGAGAGCGTTATTTTCAATGCACTATCCACCACTCTGCGTCATTCCCGCGCAAGCGGGAATCCATTGTTGGTCCGATATCGGGCTGCAAAGATGGACCCCCGCTTTCGCGGGGGTGACAAATACCCCATTGATAATAAACGGTTCATTTCGAGTCAGTCTCTAAGGAGTCAGCACCGTGCGTCCGACGACGCGGCCCGCCTTGAGATCCTCGAGTGCGGCGTAGGCGTCCTCGAGCGGCCGGGTGCGAATCGGGATGGGCGGCACTTTCTGCTGGCGGACGAGGGCCAAGAGCTCGGTGAGCTCGCCAAGGCTGCCGACATAGGAGCCCTGGATGGTGAGCTCGCGCTGCGGGATGGACGGCAGCGGCAGCGTGATATCGCCGCCGAAGAGTCCGACGATGATCAGCTGGCTGCCCTTGCAGAGGCACTCGAGAGCAAGCGATGCGGTCGCCCTCGAGCCCACCAGATCGATGATGGCCCATACGGGTCCGCCCACTGCGTCCTTGATCGCGCGTGCCGCATCGGCGGCGGCGCCGTCTACGGTCGCGAGGGCACCCGCCGTCTTCGCCGCTTGGCGCTTCGCCGGATCGATGTCGACGACGACCGCACCGCGTCCCTTCATCGCCTTGAGCAGCTCGAGGCACATGAGCCCGAGGCCGCCGGCGCCGATGATGACGGTCGGCTTCGCGGCCAGCAGCGGGCCGAACTTGCGCAAGGCCGCGTAAGTGGTGAGCCCGGAGCAGGCGTAAGGGGCTGCCACGGTTGCCGGCATGTCGGAGATATCGAGGAGGTAGCGCGGATGGGGGACCAAGAGATGGTCGCTGTAGCCGCCCGCGCAATGGACGCCGAGGAAACGCGGCGCGAGACAGAGCTGCTCCTCCCCTGCGCGGCACACCTCGCAGTTCCCGCAGCCGATCCAGGGATAGACGAGAACGCGTTGCCCGAGCGTGAGGCCCCTGGCCTCGGGGCCGAGCGCCGCGACCTCGCCGGCGCTCTCGTGCCCGAGCGTGTGCGGCAACTTCATGCCGCGCTCGACCATGGTAAGCTTCCTGCCGCCGCCGAGATCGAAATATCCCTCCCAGATGTGGAGATCGCTGTGGCAGACCCCCGCGGCGGCCACGCGTATGAGCACTTCGCTCCCCGCGGGCTTCGGTGTCGGGCGATCGAAGCGCTGCAAAGGAGCGCCAAAGGCCGCAATGTCGTAGCTTCGCATCCTGGTCCCCCTGCTATTCCCCGCTCGGCCGCCGGCCGCGTGCTATCGAGTGCTGAAGCGCCGGCCGCAGTCAAGGGCGAAGCGCGCAGAGCCAGCGCATTCGCCCTGGACTTGCCGGCGCGCTCGACCGCAGGATAAGCGTCCGGTGGAGACGCCGAGGCCAAGGGAAGGGTCGAGCCATGACGGAGCGCCTGGGGTTCATCGGCATGGGAGCCATGGGTGCGCCGATGGCGCGCCGGCTCAAGGCGGCGGGGTATCCCCTCACGCTGTGGAACCGCTCGCGGGAAAAGACGGTGCCGCTCATCGAAGCCGGTGCCGCGCGAGCCGGCAACCCCGCGGAAGTGCTCGGCGCAAGCGACATCGTCCATCTCTGCGTCTTCGACACCGCGGCCGTCGAGGAGGTGACGTTCGGGCAGCATGGGCTCGCCGCCGCGGGGCCTTCGCAAGGCAAGCTCATCGTCGACCATTCGAGCATCGAGCCCGAGGCCACGCGGCGCATCGCAGAGCGCTTGCAAAGCGGGTGCGGTGCGCGCTGGGTCGACGCGCCGGTGACCGGCGGCGTGCCGGGTGCCGAGGCGGGCACGCTTGCGCTCATGGCGGGCGGTCAAGCGGAAGACGTGGAGCGCCTGCGCCCCATCCTCGCTCACGTCTCCCAACGCGTCACGCATATGGGTCCGGTGGGCGCCGGGCAGCTCACCAAATTATGCAACCAGATGATGGTGGGCGGCACCATGGCCCTCGTCGCCGAGATGCTCCAGCTCGCCGCGGCCGGCGGCCTCGAGATCGATCGCCTGCCCGAGTGCCTCGCCGGCGGCTACGCCGATTCGACCATCCTGCAGAACTTCGCCCGTCCCATGGCCAAGGGTGCGGTCAAGTCGGCGGGACTGATCACCACGCTGCTCAAGGATCTGGGCACGGCTTGCGCCTTCGGGCAGGCCAAGACCGCCCCCATGCCGATGACGGCGCTGGCGGCGCAACTTTACCGCACCTTGTACGTTGATCTTCACGGCGCGCATGACGGGATGGGCATCCTGCGCCTCTACAGGAAAACGCCGCTCGCGAAGTGACCGATCAGTGCTTGACAAGCGTCAAGGTAGGGCGGCCTCGCCCCGCGGCCATGCGCGCGCGGCCTTCGGGCGAAGCGCAGGCAGCGCTCCTTGCCCGTCGTCTGGCGCAGGACGCCACACTTCGCGGCGCATCTTGTGAAGAGCAATTAAAAGGCATCGAGATCGCGAAGCCTTATTCAGGGGTTTGCGTTAAACCCTCCATGAGGCGCCGGCGAACGATCGCGGGCCGGCTCGGCGGGAAGCCCAGGGCGATTGAGAAGGGAGATCGACGAGAGCTTCGAGCCCCTCCCGGTCGCATTGACCGGCGCGCAGCTTTGTCTTCCGCCGTCCTTGCGCAGCCGATCAGCGCTAGGCCCAGTGACCCGGAACCCAGTGCCAGCCGAGGCCGGGTCCGGGCCGCCATCCGCCCGGGATCCAAACCGCACCCGGCCGGGGTGCGCGCCGGTAGTGCCCGCGCGCCCAATGCCAGCGGTGGCCGTCCCACCACCAATGGCCGGGTGTCCAGACAAAGGCGGGACCCGGCGGCGCCGGAATCACCTCGACGCGCGGGCCGGGCGGCTCGAGGGTCACCACTTGGGCCTGAGCGGCATCCGCCATGAGGATGGCTGCCACGAAAAAGATGAATGCCGGGAGCTTCATGATCACCTCGCGCCGAGCGTCGGACGAGCGCTACCTTATCCTATGCAAGGCTCTCAATGAACAGCCGGCGCGGCTCCACGCCCTTAGCGCCTTTATGCCGAGCTACAGCCGGCGATCAAGCGCGGGCAATGCTGCCGGGTCGCCCTAGATGGAAAGGTTGATATATTTTGGGAGGCTCCAATGGAACGGCAACGGAAGACGCTCGGCGTGCGGCGTCGCACCCTCCTCAAGGCCGGTGCTGCGGCGGGTGCCGTTCAGTTTGTTGCACCGTTCATCCTGACCGCACGCGGCGAGGAGCCGATGGGCGAGGGAAGTCAGATGATTTACAGGACATTGGGCCGGACCGGGCTCAAGGTCAGCGCCGCCGGGCTCGGCGGCGGCGGGTTCAGCCGGCTCGGGCTGGCCAAGGGCAAGACGGAAAGCGAGGTCGTAGCACTGATCCGCCTCGCCCTCGATCTCGGGGTCAATATCATCGACACGGCTGCTGCCTATGGCACCGAGGCGGTGATCGGCCGCGCGATCAAATCGGTGCCGCGCGACAGCTTGGTCATCACCACCAAGGCCAGTCCCGCCAAATACGCGAGCTGGGAGCTTTTCACGCCCGAAGAGGTGGTGGCGAGCATCGACAATTCGCTGCGCCAGCTCCAGACCGATTATCTCGACGTGTTCCAGTTCCACGCCGTGGCGCCGCAGATCTACGAGCAGACGCGCGACGTGATCTATCCGGCGGTGCTGCGTCAGAAGGAGAAGGGCAAACTCCGCTTCATCGGCA
>Ga0074044_10003798_pt1 | contig 12702 bp, 10 predicted proteins | sample BogForMeECP23OM1_FD_94443 | JGI IMG/M metagenome (GOLD analysis project Ga0074044, IMG submission 94443) | Bog forest soil microbial communities from Calvert Island, British Columbia, Canada - Bog Forest MetaG ECP23OM1 | ecosystem: Environmental > Terrestrial > Soil > Wetlands ...
AAAGCTGACCGCGAACGGGCTGTGCGTCTCGGCGTGCCGCGCCATACGCGGCGAGTAGACGCCGATCTCGTCGGCGAGCGGTCCCAACGTCGCCAATATGCGCGCGCCGCGCACGACGATGCCCGCATCGGTCTCGCGCACCACTTGCAGTGCCGTGCCCTCTTCGAGGTTGAAGACGCCGGAGACGGTGCGGCTGCGCTGCAGATTGATCAGCGAGTGGGTCAGGGTAAGGTCATTTTCCCGGATGTATTCGTGATAGCGCCGCATGTTCTCGGCGAATTCGGGGCGCCCATGCTCCCCTCCTGCGAAATAATCGGCGGCACCGGCCCAGGCGGCGTAGGTGACGTTCATGAAGTCGGGCGATCGGCCCATCATGCCGCAGGTCGTGCGAGCCCAATTGAGCATCATGACGCGGCGCTTTTCGAGGTCTTCGCGGGTGCGCGGAATGATAAAGGAGAGCCCAACACGGTCGCCCGAGCTCGGCGAGACATAGGTCATCTCGTCGCGCAGTTTGGGGTCGGTCTGCATGTCGTAGAGCGAGGCGATCGCACGCGCGCCGTTCTTGAGCCCGGGATGGGTCGTGACGTCCTTGACCCGCTCGCCGGCGAGCCAGACCTCCCGGTCCTGCTCGCGCAACCCGTTGAGGTATTGCCGTCCCGTCCGCGCTGGCATGACGCCTCCCATACCCGAGGATCACCGCGGGAAAAGTACGACAAGGGCCGGCGAAAGGCCAGCGCTCCTGTGTCCTTGGCCTAGCCTGGCCCCGGTGGTGGCAACGTTATTCTCAGTCGACTAAGCTCGGTTGGTCGTGAACGATAGAAATGGAGCAGCAGCAGCCGATGACCCGTGCGGCCGTGGCAATCGCGGCGGTACTGCTGGTGTGGCCGGCCTCGGCCGACGCCGCCTCTGTGAGCCCAAAGGAAGCAGCTGGTCTCGTCGGCGAAACCGCTACGGTCTGCGGCGTCGTGGCATCCGCCAAATATGCCGCCGATTTGCGCTTGCAGCCGACATACCTCAACCTCGACAAGCCCTATCCGGACCAGCTGTTCACCGTCGTGATCTTTGGCGAGGACCGCACGAAATTCGGGACCCCGGAAACCTCGTTGCGCGGACAGCGTATCTGCGTGACCGGGGTCATCCGTGTCTTTCGCGAACAACCCGAGATAGTACTCAAGGATCCGAGCCAGCTCACGGAGTAGTAAGCTCGTCGAGGAGCGCCTTTACGTCTTTGAGGTCGGGGGTGTCGAAGCCTTCGGTGAACCAGTTGTAGACCGGGGCGAGAAGGTTGCGGGCTTCGGCGCTGCGGCCCTGGTCGCGGCGAAGCCGGGCGAGGCTCGCGGCGGCGCGCAATTCCCATAGCTTGACCTCCTGCTCCGCGGCGATGCTGAGGGCTCTGCGATACAATTCCTCGGCGGCCTCGGTATGCCCCTGCCGCAGCAGCAGCTGGCCTTTGTGCCTGTTCAGCTCCGCCTCCAGCCAGCGCTCCCCTGTCCTTTCGACGATCTGCAGAGCATCGTCCAACAGGGTCGCGGCCTCTTCAATTTGCCCTGCGATCTCGTATGCTCCGGCGAGGAGGGCGATGTGATGGGGCATCCATGCTTCCGCACCGGTAGAGCGGTAAGCGCTCGAACCGCTGCGCAAGAGAGATATCCCTTCGGCCACATCACCATTTTCGGCCTTGATCCGTCCGCGATGGATCGTTCCCTCCGCACCAAAGCGGGGGAAACCCTGCTCGGTTGCCACCGAAACCAGCTGGTCCGCTCGCTCATCCAGAGCTGCTTTGTCTCCGACGAGCGAAAGCAGCCTGCTGCCTAATGACAAGAGACCAGCCAAAGACGGCGGATGAGTCAGCCTGCGAGCCTCAGCGATTGCCGCGCTGCTCCGTGCCAGTGCCTGATCGGGAAGCCGACGCAGAGCAGGACAATTCCCAAAAACCCCTGCGACAACACTCGGGGGTGGATTCCGGCCTGATGGACAAGTGAGCTGTGGGAGATCGGATCATAAAGCGCAAGCGCCTCTTCGAGATGCGATCGGGATGACGCAAACCTGCCGCGAAGCGTCAGGTTTATACCGGAGGACATATGGCCCAGAACGAGACCGCCGGAATCATTGCGCTCACCGCTCAGACGCAGCAAGTCCTCCGCCGAGCGCTGCGCCAGATCGAGTTCCCCGCGGTTCAGGTAATAGATTGAGTGCCCATAGGAAACCTGAAGGAACTCAGAGGGAGAACCCAGCCGCCCCCACAGCACTCCTGCGCGGGCGTAGGCATAGCCCGTTTCCGGCGCCGCGAAGCCTTTGACGGCGTTCAATACCGCGCCCAAGGCGCTGTAAAATTCGAGCTCCTGGCGCTGACGTTCAGTGGTGTCCGGCAACCGCGTCAGCTGGTCCAGCGCCTTTTGGAATTGCGCAGCCGCTTCTGCCATCGCCGAGCGGGCGACAGACCTATGACCTGCCTTGCCCCAGCAGGCGACGGATTTTTCGACGAGCCCGGCTTCGGCATAATGCTGCGCGAAGAGCTCGGGCTGGCTGTCCATCAGCTCGGGGGAATGGGTTTCGAGCGCCTCGGCGATCTGCCCGTGCAATTGTTGGCGAGAGCTGCGCAGCAGGCTGCCGTGAGCCGCGTCCTGCACCAACGCGTGCTTGAAGGCATAGACCGCGTCGGGCGGCGTGCCGCGCTGGAATACCAGCTCGGAGGCAACCAGACGGGCGAGAGCGGCTTGCAGCTCGTCCTCCGGAAGGCGGGAGACGGCATGCAGCAGCTCGTACGGAAACTCGCGTCCGATCGCGGCACCCATCTGTGCCACCTGCCGCACCGACGCCAGGCGGTCGAGCCGCGCCATCAGCGAGTCGTGCAAGCTCGTCGGGATCGCGAACGGCGGCAGCGCGCCGTCGAGCACGTAGCGCTCCCCCTCCTCACGCAGCAGACCGCTCTCCAGCACGCTCTTGGTCAATTCCTCGACAAACAGCGGCACGCCGTCGGCGCGCTCGACGATCTGGGCGACGACTTCGTCGGGCAATGCCTTGTCGCCGGCGACCTGCTCGACCAGGGCAGTCCGGTCGCGCCGGTCCAGGCGGTTGAGCGTCAGCATGCTGACCTGCGGCTGGCCGGTCCAGGGCGGCTGGAACTCGGGGCGGAAGGTCACGATCATCAGCACCGGCAGGCTGCGCACGCGCTCGACGGTGAGGTCGAGCAGCTCGCGCGAGGTCGGGTCGATCCAATGCGCGTCCTCGAAGACCATCACCACGGGCTGCCGGCGCGCCAGACCTTCGAGCTGGCGGATCAGCGCCTCCAGCGTCCTCTCCTTCTTGCGCTGCGGACTGAGGGTCGGCGGCTTGTGGCGCTCCGAAGCCGGCAAAGACATCAGATCGGCGAGGAATGCCACATCCTCCGGCGGCGCGGCGCGGGCGAGCACTGCCTCGAGCTTCTCCAGCCGGGAAGCAGGCGGGTCGTCGCGTGCGAACCCTGCCGCCCGACCGAGCTGCTCGATAAAGGGAAACAGCGCGCTATCTTGATGATAGGGCAAGCAGAAATAGCGCAGGCGGAGATGCGGCTCGGCGTGGAGACGCTCCTCCAATGCTGCGGTGATGCGCGACTTGCCGAGGCCGGGTTCACCGGAGACCAGCACGATTTGGCCGTCTCCCGCCTTGGCACGCGCCCAGCGGCGCAATAGCAAATTGATTTCCTCGTCGCGGCCGACCAGTGGGCTCAGCGCCGATCCGCGCAATGCCTCAAACCGGCTCGCGACGACGCTCGGACGCAGCACCCGCCAGGCCGGCACCGGCTCGGCGATGCCCTTGACCTCGACGGCGCCGAGATCGCGGTACTCGAAGAGATCGCCGACCAGCCGGCGCGTGCCCGCGGCGATGACGACCGCGTCAGGCTTGGCCAAGGCTTGCAGCCGGGCGGCGAGGTTCGGCGTTTCGCCGACGACCGATTGCTCCTGCGCCGAGCCTTCGCCGATCAGATCGCCGACGACCACCAGCCCGGTGGCGATCCCGACCCGCGCTTGCAGCTCGACGGATTTGACATCGAGGCGGCCGACCGCGTCGATCAGGCCAAGCCCCGCCCGGATCGCCCGCTCGGCATCGTCCTCATGCGCTCGCGGGTAACCGAAATAGACCAAGACGCCGTCGCCCATGTACTTCGCGACAAAGCCGTCGAAGCCGGCCACGATCTCGGCGACGGCGCGGTGATAGGTGCCGATGACCTCGCGCAGATCCTCGGGATCGAGACGCGCGGCGAGCGCCGTCGAGCCGACCAGATCGCAGAACATTACCGTCAGCTGCCGGCGTTCCGCATCGGCTTGTGCCGGTGCATCGGCGTGTGCCGCCGCCTCGACCGGTGCCTCGGCGACAAGTGCGACGACCGCTCTGAGCATCCTCTTGCGATGTCCGAGCAGCACGCCGAGCTTTTCGAGATCGGCGTCGGTCAGTTCAGGCAGGATTTCGAGGTCGATCGCATTGTCGCGAAAAATCCCCTCGTACCGCGCGAGCCCGAGACCGTGCAACCAGTCGGCGATGTCCACGGCATGCCTCCGGGGCTTGCATTCCTGGCATGCGGAGCTTACCCCGTTCCCGCATCCGACCGTGTATTCTTTTGACGCCGACCGGGACCAGATCAATATGGCGATGTTGGGAACGGCGCGACGTGAGCTTCCTCGACATGCCGACAGAGGACGTTGCTTGGACCGGGTGTCGGAATCATCGAGATGAGCGAAGGTCGCACAACCGAAACCGGCTGCGCCGAAATCGTCGAACGGAACCTGCCGGCGATCACCGAGCTATGCCGCCGGTTCGGCGTACGCCGCCTCGACCTGTTCGGCTCGGCCGCGACCGGCCGCTTCGATCTCCGGCGCAGCGATCTCGATTTTCTGGTCGAGTTCGAAGAGATGCCGCCAGGCAGCTATGCCAAGGCTTGCTTCGGGCTGCGCCAGAGCCTGGAACGGCTCTTTGGACGACCCATCGACTTGCTGACCGAACCGGCGCTAGCCAATCCCTATCTTCGCCGGCAGATCGAGTCCGAAAAGCGCACCCTCTATCCATCGTCATGATAACCAACGCAGCGGCAAAATATCTCTGGGACGTGCAGCGGGCCGCGGAAAGAATCGCGCGGTTCACCGCAGGCCGGACCCTCGACGATTACCTCGCTGACGAGATGCTCAGTGCCGCTGTCGAACGCCAGTTTGAAATCATTGGCGAGGCGCTGGTCGGCCTGCGGCGCATTGCTCCCGAGGCAGCCGCGATGGTGCCCGATTTGCCCCAGATAGTCGCCTTTCGCAACGTCCTGATACATGCCTACGGAGACGTCGACTCCAAGGAGGTCTGGGGCACTATCCAGGACGATCTGCCGGGACTGCGGGACGCCGTCGCGGATTTGCTCCGGAGCGGACCAAGCCCATAGTCTGCTCCCGGCCCACGATCAGCTGAGCTCGTCGAGCAGCGCTTTTGCGTCTCTGAGGTCGGGCGTGTCGAAGCCTTCGGTGAACCAGCCGTAGATCGGGGCGAGGAGATCGCGCGCTTCCCGCCGCGACCCTGGTCGCGGCGGAGTCGGGAGAGGCTCATGGCAGCGCGCAATTCCCAGAGCTTGGCTTCCTGCGCCACGGCGATGCCCAGGGCTTTGCGATATAGTTCCTCGGCGGCGGCGGTGTGCCCCTGTCGCAGCAGCAACCGGCCTTTGTGCCTATTTAGCTCCGCTGCGAACCAGCGCTCGCCTGTCCTTTCGACGATCTGCAAAGCATCGTCCAACAGGGAAGAAGCTTCTTCAACTTGCCCCGCGATTTCACGGGCGCTGGCCAGGAGGGCGATAAAGTAGGGCATCCACGCCTCCGTCCCGGTGGCGTGGAGTGCGGTCGAACCGCTGCGCAGAAGCGATATTCCCTCTGCCACATCGCCATTTTTGACCGTGACCCAGCCGCGATAGATGGTTCCGTGCGCACGCCAGGGATGGAAACCCTGCTCGGTCGCCACCGCAACCAGCTCGTCCGCCCGCTCAGCCAGGGCTGCGTCGTCTCCGACGAGTGAAAGCAGCCTTGTGCGGAATGCCAAGCTCTGAGCCAGAGACGGCGGATGAGCCAGCCTTCGAGCCTCAGCGATGGCTGCGTTGCTCCGTGCCAATGCCTGCTCCGGAAAGCCGAGACAGAAAAGGACGATCCCCAGAAGCGCTTGTGAGTTTAGGTGGGGATTCATTCCGATCTGATGGACAAGCGAGCGGTGGGAGATTGGATCATAAAACGCAAGCACCTCTTCCAGATGTGATCGGGATGAAGCAAACCTGCCGGCAAACATCAAGTCTCGACCGAAGGAGTTGTGACCCAGAACGAGGCCGAAAGCGTCGTTGCGCTGACGGCTCAGACGCAGCAAATCCTCGTCCAAGCACAGCGCCACATCGAGTTCGCCGCGGTGCGCGTGATGTAAAGACTGCCCATAGGGAACCTGAAGGAACTCAGCGGGGGAACCGAGCTGCTCCCACAGCACTCGTGCGCGAGCATGCGCGTGGCCCGTTTCCAGCGCGGCGAAGCCTTTGACGGCCAGCAAGGCCGCACCCAACCTGCTGCGAAGTTCGAGCTCCTGCCGCTGGCGCTCTCGGTCCTCCGGCAGCAGCGCCAGCTGGTCCAGTCCCTTTTGAAATTGCGCGGCCGCTTCCGCCATTGCCAAGCGGGCGGTGGACCTCCGCCCGGCCCTGCCCCAGCAGGCGACAGATTTTTCGACGAGCCCGGCCTCAGCGTAATGCCGGGCGAAGAGCTCGGGCTGGTCCTCCATCACCTCAGGGGAATGGGTTTCGAGCGCTTCGGCGATCTGCGCGTGCAATTGTTGGCGAGAGCCGCGCAGCAGGCTGCCGTGAGCCGCGTCCTGCACCAGCGCGTGCTTGAAGCTATAGACCGCGTCGGGCGGCGTGCCGCGCTGGAAGACCAGTTCGGAGGCGACGAGGCGTGTGAGAGCCGTTTGCAGCTCGTCCGCGGGAAGGCGAGAGACGGCGCGCAGCAGCGCATAAGGAAACTCGCGTCCGATCCCGGCGCCGATCTGCGCCACCATCCGCACCGAAGCCAGGCGGTCTAGCCGCGCCAGCAGCGAATCGTGCAAACTCGTCGGGATCGCGAATGGCGGCAATGCCCCATCGAGCACGTAGCGATCCACCTCCTCGCGCAGCAAGCCGCTCTCCAAGACGCTCTTGGTCAATTCCTCGACAAACAGCGGCACGCCATCGGCGCGATCGATAATCTGGGCGACGACCTCGTCGGGCAGCGCCTTGCCGCCGGTGATCTGCTCCACCAAGGACGTCCGGTCGCGCCGGTCCAGCCGATTGAGCGCCAATATCGTCACCTGCGGCTGGCCGGTCCAAGGCATCTGAAACTCGGGACGGAAGGTCACGATCAAGAGCACCGGGAGGCTGCGCACCCGCTCGATGGTGAGGTCGAGCAGCTCACGCGAGGTCGGGTCGATCCAATGCACGTCCTCGAAAACCATGACCGCTGGCTGATGGCGCGCCAGACCGTCGAGCTGGTGGATCAGCGCCTCCAGTGTTCTTTCCTTCTTGCGCTGCGGACTGAGGTTCGGCAGCGGGTGGCGCTCCGAAGCCGGCAACGACATCAGATCAGCCAGCAATGCCACATCCTCGTCGGGTGGTGCTGCGCGGGCGAGCAAGGCCTCGAGCTTCTCCAGCCTAGAAGCGGGCGGGTCGTCGCGCCCGAACCCCGATGCCCGGCCGAGCTGGTCGATGAACGGATAGAGCGCGCTGTCCTGGTGATAGGGCGAGCAGAAATAGCGCAGGCGGAGATATGGCTCGGCATGGAGGCGCTCCGCCAATGCCGCGGTAATGCGCGACTTCCCGATTCCCGCTTCGCCCGAGATCAGCACGACCTGGCCGTCTCCCGCCTTGGCGCGCGCCCAGCGCCGTAGGAGCAGGTCGATCTCCTCGTCGCGGCCGACCAGCCGGCTCAACGCCGCTCCACGCAACGCCTCGAACCGGCTCGCGACGCCGCTCGGACGCAGCACCTGCCAGGCCGGCACCGGCGCGGCGATGCCTTTTAGCTCGACGGAGCCGAGATCGCGGTACTCGAAGAGATCGCCGACCAGCCGGCGCGTGCCCGCGGCGATGACGACCGCGTCCGGCTCGGCCAGGGCTTGCAGCCGGGCGGCGAGGTTCGGCGTTTCGCCGACAACCGATTGCTCCTGCGCCGATCCCTCGCCGATCAGATCGCCGACGACCACCAGCCCGGTGGCGATCCCGATGCGGGCTTGCAGTTTGACGGATTTGACCTCGAGGCGACCGACAACGTCGATTATGCCAAGCCCCGCCCGGACCGCCCGCTCGGCGTCGTCCTCGTGCGCACTTGGGTAGCCGAAATAAACCAAGATGCCGTCGCCCATATACTTGGCGACAAAGCCGTCGAACCCGGCGACGATCTGGGCGACGGCGCGGTGATAGGCGGCGATGATCTCGCGCAGATCCTCCGGGTCAAACCGCGTCGAGAGTGCGGTCGAGCCGACCAGGTCGCAGAACATCACCGTCAGCTGCCGGCGTTCGGCTGTCTGGGCGACCGCTGCTGGCACCGGCGCGGCATCTACGTCGCTGCGCAATGCGGCGATCGCAGCGAGCAGCTTTCGGCGATGGCCGACGAGGCTGACGCCGAGGTCCTTGAGGTCGTCGGCAGTCAGCTCCGGCAATACCGCGGCGTCGATCGCGTTGCCGCGAAAAGCCTCTTCGTATTGCTGCATGCCGAGGCTGTGGAGCCAGGCTGCGATGTCCACGCTCGCCTCCCCCGACGCGGTCACCGCCCGCGCAGGTTTACCTTACCGGAGATTGCGGCCCGCGCGCGAGGAATCAGCGCGGCTGATCGCCGGCCAGGGTGACGCGGTGCATGACGCGGCGGAAGCCGTGGTAATCGTTGATCGGGTTGTGCTGGGCGCAGCGATTGTCCCAGAAGGCGAGCGAGCCCGTCTCCCAGCGAAAGCGGCAGGTAAATTCCGGGCGCTGCTGATGGGTGAACAAATACTGTAATAGGGGCGCGCTCTCCGCCTCGCTCATGTCCTTGAAGCGCACGGTGTGGCCGGGATTGACGTAGAGCGCCTTTCGGCCGGTCTCCGGGTGGGTGCGCACGATCGGATGCACGGCGCGACGTACTCCCTTTTGGCGTCGTGCCTGGCGCCGTCGCGCAGCCGGTCCTCGCGCGTCTTGGTGACGTCGGCCTTGGCCGAGGAGTTGACCGCGACGAGCCCGTGGAGCAGCCGCTGCATGCCCGGCGACAATGTCTCGTAGGCGAGATACATGTTGGCGAAGAGGGTGTCGCCGCCAAAAGGCGGCACCTCGCGGGCGATCAGCATCGCGCCCACCGGCGGGCGTTCGAGATAGGCGGTGTCGCTGTGCCAGAGGCCGCCGAAATTGACCCGCTCGTGCTCGAGCTTGACCACCGGGGTGATTACCGGAAAGCCCTCGATCCCCGTGATGAACGGGTATTCGATGACCTCGCCGAAATGTCGGGCGAAGGCGAGAAGGCGCTCGGGCGGCAGTTCCCGGTCGCGGAAGAAAATCACCAGATGGTCGAGCCAGGCATGCCGGATCGCAGCGATCGTGCCGTCGTCGAGATCCTCGGAAAGATCGACCCCGGCGATCTCGGCCCCGAGCGCGCCGGCAATCGGACGGATTTGCAGAGAACGGTCGGCCATTAGCCCATAATATTCTAAGATCGATCGCAGCTCGGCAAGGAGGCGATTGTGGTCCTGGAGGCACAAAAGGCACCGGTGTCGGAGGTCGATCCGTTCTGCCGGGAGTTCTTCGAGAACCCGTTTCCCGCCCACCAGGAGCTGCGCGAGGCGGGTCCCGCCGTACGCCTGTCGCGCTACGATGTCTGGGCCGTCGCGCGGTACGACGAAGTCCATGCCATCCTCAACGATTGGCAGACTTTCTGTTCGAGCCGCGGCGCCGGCCTGACCGACTTCGCCAAAGAGAAACCGTGGCGACCGAAGAGCCTGGTGCTGGAGACCGACCCGCCATTGCACGACCGGACGCGCCGCGTGCTCAACCGCGTGCTCTCGGCGTCGGTCATCACGCGGCTGCGCGAGCGTTTCGCGCAGGAGGCGGACGCGCTGGTCGACGAACTCGTGGAACGCGGCAGCTTCGACGCGATCGCCGATCTCGCCGAAGCCTATCCGCTGACGGTGTTTCCCGACGCCATGGGCATGCCGCGCGAGAACCGCCACTTCCTGCTGCCCTATGGCAACATGGTTTTCAACTCCTTTGGCCCGCGCAACGAGTTCTTCGAGGCGGCGGTCGCCGACGCCGAACCGGTATTGGCGTGGCTGCAGCGGCAGATGCAGCGCGACGCCTTCGCTCCGGGAGGCTTTGGCGCGGCGATCCATTTGGCGAGCGACAGCGGCGAGCTGACTCTGGATGAAGCGCCGATCGTCGCACGATCGTTATTGACCGCCGGTGTCGATACCACGGTCAGCGGTATTGGCGCCGCGGTCTATTGTCTCGCGCGTTTCCCCGAGCAGTTCACCCGGCTGCGCACCGATCCCTCATTGGCGCGGGCCGCCTTCGAGGAGGCGGTACGCTACGAGACCCCGGTGCAGACGTTCTTCCGCACCACCACGCGCCCGGTCGAGCTCGGCGGCATTGCGGTCGGCGAGGGCGAGAAGGTGCTGATGTTCCTCGGCGCCGCCAATCGCGATCCGCGGCACTGGGAGCGGCCGGGCGATTACGACATCACCCGCCGCACCGTCGGTCATGTCGGTTTTGGCAGCGGCATCCATCAATGCGTCGGCCAGCTATTGGCGCGGCTCGAAGGCGAGTGCGTGCTCACCGCACTCGCCCGCAAGGCCGGTTCGATTGCGATTACCGGGCCGATCCGCCGGCGCTTCAATAACACGCTGCGCGCATTGGCCAGCCTGCCGGTGACTGTGCGACCGGCCTAGAGCAGCGTTTCAGCCGTTGTCCGTGCGCCCCTCACCCTCCCGCTACGCGGGTCCCTCCCTCTCCCCGCTCGCGGAGAGAGGGTTAAGGTGAGGGGCATCTCTAACGAGAGGTCCCCATGACCGATCCTTACGCGCCCTACACGCGGCTCAAATTCGATCGCCCGCACGAAAGGGTTCTCCGCATCACGCTGGAGAACGGGCGGATGAACACGGCCGATGCGGCGCTGCATCGCGAGCTCGCCGAGATCTGGCATGACGTCGACCGGGATCCCAGCGTCAATGCCGCGATCATTACCGGCGCCGGCCGGATCTTCTCGGCCGGCGGCGATTTTTCGATCATTCGCGAGAATATCGAAGATTTCGAGGCGCGCGCCCGGCAATGGAAGGAGGCGCGCGACATCGTCTACAATGTCATCAACTGCAGCAAGCCTGTGGTCAGCGCTATGCGCGGGGTCGCGGTCGGCGCCGGGCTCGTTTGCGGCCTCTTGGCCGATGTGTCGATCGCGACCAAGGACTGCCGCATCATAGACGGACACACGCGGCTGGGTGTCGCCGCCGGCGATCACGCGGCTATCGTCTGGCCCCTCCTGTGCGGGCTCGCCAAGGCCAAATATTACCTGCTGCTGTGCGAGGAGGTGCTGGGCGAAGAGGCCGAGCGCATCGGGCTCGTCTCGCTCGCCGTCGATGATGCGGACCTCGACACAAAGGCCGTCGAGATCGCCTCCCGCTTGGCCGAAGGTGCCCAGAGTGCCATCCGGTGGACCAAATACGCGCTCAACAACTGGCTGCGGGCGATGGGGCCGACCTTCGACACCTCGCTGGCGCTGGAGATGCTCGGGTTCGGCGGCCCCGAGGTCAAGGAGGGCCTGGCCTCGCACCTCGAAAAGCGCCCTCCGGCCTTCCCGCCCGGCTCGCCGCTCTGACCGGCGTGCCGCCCACCCGTGTCAAATCTTCATGGCCATCCGTTAAGAATGGCCGCAGAATGCCTGGTCACATCTCGGAGGAGAGCATGAGCGCGCACAAAGAATACCACCCTGAGCAAGTCCGTTCCCGGCTGAACCACCCCATTATCGACGGCGACGGCCATTGGATCGAATATGGGCCGGTATTCGCCGAGCACGTGCGCAAGGCCGCCGGCGACAAGGCGGGCGACGGGTTGCTCAAACATATGCGCCGCATCCCCGACGTGCTGTCGCTCTCCGTCGCCGAGCGGCGGCGCCGGGGCATCGCTATGGAGGGTTATTGGGGGCGCCAGTCTACCAACACCCGCGACCGCGCCACCGCGATGATGCCGCGCATGCTCTACGACCGCCTCGACGAGCTGGGGATCGATTTCGGCGTGATCTACCCGACGGCGGGGCTCGGCATAGCGCGCATCGAGGATGACGAGACCCGGCGCGCCGTGGTCCGCGGCTTCAACATCGTCACCGCCGATTACTTCCGCGATCTCAGCGACCGCCTGACCCCGGCGGCGGTGATCCCGATGCATACCCCGGAGGAGGCGATCGAAGAGCTCGAATTCGTCACCAAGCAACTGGGCTCCAAGGTCGGCATGTTCGGCAGCGGCATCAGGCGGCCGCTGCCGGGAGCCAAGGGTGTCGACCCGGAAGTCGCCCGCTTCGCCGCGCATTATGACCAGCTCGGCCTCGACAGCGATTACGACTACGATCCGGTCTGGCAGAAATGCCGCGAGCTCAAGATGGCACCGACCTTCCACACCGGCGGCCGCGGTCTGGGCTTGCGCAACACCGCGAGCAACTTCACCTTCAACCATATCGGGCACTTTGCCGC
>Ga0074044_10003800_pt1 | contig 12696 bp, 16 predicted proteins | sample BogForMeECP23OM1_FD_94443 | JGI IMG/M metagenome (GOLD analysis project Ga0074044, IMG submission 94443) | Bog forest soil microbial communities from Calvert Island, British Columbia, Canada - Bog Forest MetaG ECP23OM1 | ecosystem: Environmental > Terrestrial > Soil > Wetlands ...
CGCCGCCTTCGATGTAGGCGATATGGCTGCCCTTTACGCCGATCTCCTCGCCCAGCTGCCGCTGGCTCAAGCCGAGCGAGTTCCGCGCTTCCTTAATCACCGTGCCCAGAGTCTGTTTCTTCATATTCGATACTCGGTTAGTAGCGCCCTTCGCAGTTTCGCGTAATGAACCATTCCGGCCAAATAAATCAGATGGTGCCCCGGCTGACGTGGACCTTTGAAATCAATCCCCCATCCGCTCTTCAAGTACTCCAGCAGCTTGCCAAGGTTGCGGCCGCTCACTTCCTGGATCGCCGCGATCTCGGTGCTAAACATTTTACGGGCCGCCGCCCTGGGATACGCGGCGATGCTCACCAGTACATCCGCGGTAAGCTCCACCGGATCATCCAGATGGCTCGAATACGCGGCATCGAAGAAATAATGCACCGGACGATCGTCGGCGCGGCGCAACACGTTAAACGCCAGATGATGGCCGATCTCGTGACAAAAAGTAGCCCCCACGGCCGCAGGATGATGAGCGGTGTTGAGGTAGATCAGGCCGCCCTTGTGATGGGCCTTGGCAATCTCCTCGATCGAACGGACGTAGAATCCGCGCAGCGCCATCCCGTCGCGCTCGCGGCATCGGCGGATCGACAGGTTCAGGGAAAGTTGCTCTGAAATCGCGGCAAAATCTGCTTTGGTGGGGACCGGAAGTTTCTCGTGATTGAGCCCGGGCCAGAGCTTGCTGGCCGCTGCCACCAGCCTGAGCACCTCGGGGCACTCGACGTTCTTGCGCAACGCTTTGTTGTAATCGCGCTTCAGCAATTTCTCCAGATCGCGCAATGGCTGGCGCCAAAAAGCGCGCTGATCCGGGGACAGCCGGGCGCTGGCAAGAATCTGTTGAGCGATTCCGCGCAGCGCTATCAGGCCGTTTTGAGTCTTGGTCGTCATTGCTAACTGCTAACAATCGGTGGCGACCCTATTTGACCAATTGCGGAGCGAAAATGTCAAGGCCGACACCCTGTTTATAAAACAGCTTCCACCGATCTGCCCCAACTGTCCAAGAGGCGCCTGGTTGCGCAACTCTGCCTCTGGCCTATGGAGCGGAAATGGAGCAAATCAACGGTAAGTAAACACTCAGGAGGCGCACTACATGGAGTTACGAATTATTACAGATGGGCACGAACGCGAATATTTCGCCAACCGGATGACCCAGGCGCGGGCCTTCCGCAACGGCGGATTCCGCGAAACCGGCAAGTCCTGCATCGGCAGCATTCACCTGCAGTTCGGCAAGGCCTATGGGCTGTTCGATGACGAATCCTCGGAGCCCGACAAGATGATCGCCGGGTTCATCATGCACGATCTGGCGTCCTTCGCTTTGTCGTACTCGAAGCCGGACTTCAGCCAGTACCCTCCCGAGTCGGTCTTCGAGATCGGCGAGATGTGGTCGCTGGCCAAGGGCGCGGGAATGTGCGCGCAACTCGGCGCGGTCTTGCTCCTCGGCTTGCAGCAGGCGCAGGCGGTGGTCGGCTATGCGATCGTCAAGCCATGGGACCTGACCGGCTTCTATCGCGACCTGGTGCCGGTGGGCGAGCCGATCGAATGGCCCTACGCGCGCACGCTGGAAGGCGGCAAGATTTACTGCCGCGCGATGGTCTCGGAGGGCGAGCATCTGCGGCGCTGGATCAATCGGGTCTGGGCCACCGGGTTCGAGACTCGCGACGAGCATCGCATCGTGCGTTTCCCGGCCAACATTGGCGAGCAGCCGAGCGACACGGTTTCGGTGGATACACACATCCACGGAGAATCCCAGAACGGCACCGCGTCAGCGTGAGGGCGCGCTCGATGATGACGGTGGCCAGATAGTTCCGGTCGCCGCCGTTATCTCTCTCCCTCGCGTCTGCGCAACGGACACGGTACGGCGCGGTGCATGCCCTGCGAGCAAGCACCGTGACGTACCGGTGGCGGTGACGAATCTTCGCGTGCCACGCACCCGAGGAGGTTTCGATACCTCCTCGGCCGGCGATGCTTTGGTACCGGTGCTGAAGCCGAGGGCTGATAGAACCGACCAAACGGGTGTCCCGCGCAAAAGATGAGAAAGCCAACGGCCAAGAGCGAGCTTATGGTGTATACTGGTAGTTAGCGATATTTCCCCATGCAGTGGGAAGGTCTTGAATTACCCAAAGTGCGAAAACAAACCCACTCGGGCATCGCGCGGATAGCGAATTGACGAAACGAAGCCAAATGATCGAGGGAAATCAATGACTATCGATGCGGCCCAGAGTACCAAGGAGGTCGTGGCGCTCGCAGCACCCCCACCGGCCTGGCCAGTCCGACTCCCGCGCGAAAGAACGCGCGGGAGTGCGGGAACGAAAATGCAAAAACAAACCCACTTAATGCTTATAAACAAAGAGTTTTTCGATTTTGACCATCGAGACGACAGAAGCTGAAGCGTGCTCCCTAATGCGAAGAGAATGAAAAAACAAACCCACTTCGACTTCGAGAGCGTGAAATCGAGGTTCTGCTCGCCTGGCCGCTCCGCACGTCCCTCGATTGAACGCTCATTTCGACAAAACAAAGCCAAATGATCGAGGCATCGCAAGCGTTATCCTCACGGCAGTCTGATTGCGCGCGCCGTGACTACTACCGACATAGCGTCGGTAACAGCCATTCACCGCTGCGCCCAGCGCATCTCATTGCAGCGATTTGACCGCCCGTAAAATGCTCTGTTAGCATCGCCATCCACTGCGGAGAGGATTGGGCCATGCCGATCGGAAAAAATGAACTGCGCACCGTGATGGGCCATTTCGCCACCGGCGTCACGATCATCACTACTTTCAATAACGAGGGCACCTTGCATGGTCTGACCGCCAATGCGTTCACCTCGCTCTCGCTGGTCCCTCCGCTATGCATCATCTGTGTCGATAAGAAAGCCGAGAGCTACCCATCATTCGAGGAGAGCAAGGTCTTCACCGTCAACATCCTGCGCGATGACCAGGAAGAGCTGTCGCGGAAATTCGCCGTCAGCGGCGGCGACAAGTTCGCCGGCGTCGCGTATCACCCTGGGGGCAATGGCGCGCCGATTCTTGACCACGTCATCGCCTGGCTCGAATGCAAGGTCTCGGCTGCGTACGACGGCGGTGATCACACCATCTACGTCGGCGAGATCGAAGAAGCCCAGACGCGCGAGGGTAAGCCGCTGATGTTCTTTCGCGGTGGCTATCGCAACCTCGGCGATTGATCCGACCAGCGCATCATCGAAGTGAGTTCCGCTCAACGCCTGCCAGGCATCAGTGTCTTCCTGCCCTCGCACAATGAGGAACCGAACGTGGAACGCGTGGTGCGGGGTTTCCTTGCCGAGCTTCCGCGCGTTGCCGACAACTGGGAAGTGATCGTCGTCAATGACGGCAGCACCGACCAGACCGGCGCGATCGCGGATCGCCTCGCGAGCGAGGACGCGCACGTCAAGGTCGTGCATCATCCAAAGAATCGCGGCTACGGCGGCGCGGTGATCTCCGGCATCCGGGCGGCCACGCAACCCTACGTGGTGCTCGCCGATGGCGATGGGCAATTCGATCCGAAGGAAGTGGCAAGCCTCGCCGCGTTTGTTCCCGCGTACGATGTCGTCGCGGGCAAGCGCATCCATCGCGCTGATCCATTGATGCGGCGCGTCAACGGGAAGGCGTGGACGACGCTGGTGCGCGTGGTGTTGGGGATCGGGATTTCGGATATCGATTGCGGCTTCAAACTGTTCAAACGCGAGTTCCTCGACGGCATGGAACTGCGCGCGCATGGCGCGATGATCTCGACTGAGTTGATGGCGCGGGTGGCGGGAAGAGGAGCAAAAATCAAGGAAGTTGGGGTCCAGCATCTGCCGCGGATGGCGGGAGAACAGTCGGGAGCGAACCTCAAAGTTATCGGGCGCGCATTTAAAGAGCTCTTCGCACTATATGGTGAGCTTAGAAGCGAACATCGTCGCGAGCGACGCTAATCGCCCGCAGTAGTCGTGAAATATAGCCTCAAAGGGGTTAATATCTGAACCGATTGGTTTAGCTGGCCGCGCAGAGATGCTAAAAAGGAGCGGGGAAACCTGTGCATTTTTCAGGGCGCCCGTGGCACGGCATTAGCAAAGTAGTTAAGAACTGGAAACCGCGGTCCTCAACGACCGCACCTAAGAGAGGGAGAAGAAGAAGATGAAGCGTACACTCACCGTCCTGACCGCAGCGCTGTTTGCCGCCGCGATTGCTCTGCCGGCATTTGCACAAGAGCCCGCTGCAGCTCCATCGGCCGGCGCTGGGGCAATGAGCTCGAGCACTGCCCCTGCGGAAGGCGGCGCGGCACCTGCCGAGGCGACTCCAAAGAAGCATCATCACAAGCATCACAAGAAGGCGGCGGCAGAAGGTGGCGAGGCCTCTCCGGCCGCGTCTCCAGCAGCAGCCACTCCGTAGCCGAACTTCGGTAACCGGATCATTTCGGAACGCGCGGCGTGGTCGACGCCGCGCGTTTCTTTTTTGGTCGCCGGCAACCGCGCGCGGCACCCGAAACCGTACAATCCCCTCCATATCGTCGAGTGCATTGAATGCATCGATGAACGCTGTCGTCTTTATTGAAGCAGTCGCCGCCGCAATCCGCATGGCACGCGACTAGCTCCGTTGTTCTCCACCACTACTTGCGCGGTCCCTACTACCGCACCATCCAAGGAGATCCTCATGAAACGCACTCTGACCGCATTCACCGCAGCTATCTTCGCCGCCGCTATCGCACTTCCGGCTTTGGCACAGGTCGGCACCTCCGGCGAGGCATCCACTTCGACCTCCTCGAGCAGCGAAAGCAGCAAACAGGAATATCGCGCGGTCGAACCCGGCGCGATGAACCACTCGATTGAATCGAGCAAGAGCGAATACCGCAGCCAGCGATCCGATACCGTGTCAGCGCCAGTTTCTCCGCCAGAGCAGGAGCGCCAGGTTGAAAACCAGGTGACGACGCGAACGACCACTGCTGTCGTTCCACCGCCGGTGACCGAACAGACGACGACCAGACGCACTGTCACCGATCGCAGCGACGACGTATCCCGCTAACTACGTCGCGCTCGCGCGGCAGCGGTGTCGTTCCCATGAAACTCTCTTGCGCACCGTTGATCGGGAAATCCGTCGAAGAGGTAATGCTATGAATCGCACTATGACGATTTTGACCGCGGCTCTTTTTTCCACCGCGATGGCGCTTCCGGCTTTCGCCCAGGTTGGCGCCGGCGTCGCCGGCAACGCAACCGTAGGTGAGAGCAATAACCATATCGGCGCGAATGCCGACGTCGCCAATTCCGATGCGGAACGCGCCGAGCCGACCGCACCCACTGACACTTCGCCGATTGTTATTCGACGTCACGCGCAGCGGAGCCAAAACCCGGCCGCGAATTCCCCAGCCATTTCATCGAACCAGCGCCGTGGTATCGATGCGAATGCAGCCTTGGGAGCCAACTCACTCAGCGATACGCGCCTGGGGCCGCGCGCCAATGCTTCCACCGATGACAGCCCCACCGGTGGTTACTAAGCGCGCTCTGCGTTGCTGAACCAGGTCCGCGATTCCGCGTAGGCCCGGGTCGTCTGACATTTTGGAAAAAATGCCGACCCGGGCGTACGCTTTTCTACTTCAATCCTAGCCTGCCTTTTCGTCGCCACAGGGCGCTGCAGACCGCTCTGAGAAGTTCCCGCTTTTTATCGGCGAGTTAATCCTGCTACATTCGAGTACGTCCACGCGCGAGGAGTGTCATGCGCGAGGCCACGCATTTGAAAAGCCACCGAGGAATGGGGTTCGCCCTGGTGCTGATATTTGGGCTCTCCCTGCTGGCGCAGGGTAGCGTGGCTGCCGCTGTCGGCGCCTCATCCTCCCAGGACGACGAGGTTTGCGATCCCCTGGCCGACTATTTCCTTGGGATGGAAGACTACCCGGAAGCCATCCGGCGCCATCAGCTCGTCATCAAAGACCATCCCGACAATGCGCTGGCGCACTACCATCTAGGTTTCTCCTACGGAATGTTGGGGCGACATCAGCAGGAACTTGGCGAGTATCGCAACGCCATCGATCTCGGCCTCGATGATTGGCAGTTGTTTCTGAATCTTGGGTTGCTTTACCTTGAGGCCGGAAACGTGCACGAGGCGATGCAGGTGCTGCGGCTGGCCACTTTGCTCGGGCCGGAGCAGCCGGAGACCCATTTCAACCTCGGGGTCGCATATCAACGGCTTGCGATGCTGCCGGACGCCGAGCAGGAGATTCTCGTTTCGCTGCAGATCGATCCCAATCAGGTTGACGGCCGCAATACGCTTGGGACTATCTATGCCGAGGAAGGCAAGTACTCGCGCGCGCAGGATACCTGGAATGAGGTGGTGCAGGCGGATCCCGGCTATGCTCCTGCGCGCCAGAATCTGGTAATCCTGCATCAGGTCGAACGTGGAGAAATCAAGGGCTCGGAAAATATCAGCAATGGGCTGGCTCATGAGCCTTGAGGCGAGGCGGCGGGGGATGGAATGATCGAGCAGTCAGCGCGTCAAACTAACCAACAGACCTTGAGGCAGGGAATCCATCGATGGCTGCCGATTCTTCTTATGGGCGCCGTCGTTGGTATCTTTTCCCCGCCGGCTTCCGCGCACGCGGCGACCCATCATCGCCATCTCAAAGTAATCAAGAGCTTCAAGGCCAAGGGACCGGTCCCGTTTTATCGCGCGGCCCTGCTCGAGGACGCCGATACCGGCAAGGTTCTCTACGAAGAGAATGCCGACATGCAATGGCCGCCGGCTTCGATGGCCAAGATGATGCTGCTGCTGGTCGCCTCCGAGCAGATCAAGGCCGGCCGCTTCAGCGCCGATGATCCGGTGCGGGTGTCCGAGCGATCGGCGCATACCGGCGGCTCGCGCGTCGGTCTCGAGGAAGGACAAATCTACCCGCTCGGCGAGTTGATGAAGGCCGCCATCATCAAATCGGCCAACGATGCGGCGGTCGCGGTCGCCGAAAAGGTCGGCGGTTCGGTCGAGGCCACCGTGCGGATGATGAACAAGCGCGCGCAAGAACTCGGCATGACGCATACCGTCTACCAGACCGTCGACGGGTTGCCGCCGCGGCCTACCCATGATGCCGACATCACCACCGCGCGCGACCTGGCGCGGGTGGCTTACGAAATCATTCACACCACCGATCTTCTCAAATGGTCAAGTCAGGAGCAGGCTCCGTTCGACGGCGGCGTGTGCATGTTGCATACGACCAATCATCTGATTGGACATTTCGACGGATGCGACGGCCTCAAGACCGGGTTCACTTTCCAGGCCGGCTTCAATCTGACGGCGACCGCCAAGCGCGGCAACCTGCGCTTCATTTCGGTGATCCTCGGCGCGCCATCCAACAACCAACGCTTCACTCAAACGGCGAAGCTGCTGGAATGGGGCTTCGAACATTTTCAGTCGGTCTCGGTCCTGCGCGGTGGTGAGCCGCTCCCGGTTCATGTGCAGGTCGGATCTACGGCGAACATTCAGCCGGTCTGTCCGCGCGACGTAAACGTCGTGGTGCCCAAAACCGAAGCCGGACTCCTCCATCTTGAATACAAGGTGCCGACCACTATAAATGGTTCCCTGAGCATCGGAGAGCGCGTGGGCGAGGTCCTGGTGCAGGACCATGGTGAAACGGTGACCGAGGTCATCGTCGTCAGCCCCATCGCGGTGGAGGTCCCGACCGAGCAGGTGGGCGCCACCGAAAACAGCAACCCAGATCCCTCATCCAATCAGGTGAACCAATGAAACAGGCCTCCAAGACCCGTAATCGCCGCAATCGCAAACTTTCCCGCAAGCGCCGGATGGAACCGGTCGCCTCGCGCCGCAAGAAGCGGCGCCATCGCAACGTCACCCGCGTCCGTGGCTAGTAGATTCCGGATTCAGTTTCAGGCGTGCAAAATTGAGTGGACGCCGAGTGGGATGAAAGAAACGTATCTCGAATCTCGCCAAACACGGGATTGATTTCGCTGATGCGGCGCGCGTCTTCGACGGCCCAATTCTGGCGCGAGTGGAACACCGTCCCGACTACGGCGAAGATCGATTGAGCGCGGTGGGCGAGGCGGATGGTCGTCTCCTCTATGTAGTCTATACGCGACGCGGTGGTAAATTTCGTATCATCAGTGCAAGAAGAGCCGGCCGTGATGAAAGAGAAGAATATTACCAGAATCTCTCTCAAGCATCTTGATAAGATCAAAAGCCTGACCGACTGGAAACGCGTCGATGCAATGACCGAAGAGGACATCGAGCGCGCCGCTGCGAGCGATCCCGATGCGCCGATGACGACGGCAGCGGAGTGGGCCAACGCCCGGATGGTTTGGCCGGCCGGCAAAGAACCTGTTTCGATCCGCGTCGATAGAGACATCGTGCAATGGTTCAGTAACCGCAGCACCGACTATCGGGCGAAAATGAACGCCGTCCTGCGCGAATTTGTTGAGGCTCAGGAGCGACGGCGAAAGCCGCTGGCTCACCCTGTATCGGCTGTTACTCGGAAGCACCCGCGAAAGTCTCCCAAGCGCGCTGCTGTTAAAAGCTGACCACCCCTAAATTGACAAAGGGGTTGCGGCACGGTTAACGTTGATCGTGCGGCTCCGCTTTCCACTTCTTCAAGATCAAACAAGCTCAGGGTCCCGATGCCGGTAATCGCCGTCATCCCCGCGCGCTATGGTTCCACGCGGCTACCCGCGAAAGCGCTGGCCGATATCGATGGCGTTCCGATGGTGGTGCGGGTCTGGCGTCAAGTCAGCATGGCGCGTTCGATCGAGCGCGTGATCGTCGCCACCGACGACGAGCGCATCGCCGTCCCGGTGCGCGCGGCGGGTGGCGAGGCGATGATGACTTCGCCCGCTCATCAGAGCGGCACCGATCGCATCGCGGAAGTGGCCGGCAAGGTTCATGCGGATATCTACATCAATGTGCAAGGCGATCAGCCCTTCACCGATCCGCGCGATCTCGATGCGGTGGTGGCGCCGATGTTGACCGACGCGAGCATCGACATGGCGACGCTGGCGACGCCGATCGCCGACCTTGAGGAGTTCCGCAATCCGACCAAGGTCAAAGTGGTATGCGACGCTTCCGGCATGGCGCTCTATTTTTCGCGCAGTCCGATTCCGCATCCGCGCGATTTCGCGGGCGTGCCGCCGGGTGCCCTGCGCCACATCGGCATCTACGCGTATCGGCGCGACTTCCTGTTGAAGTTCGCGTCGCTCGCGCCGGGAAAACTTGAGCAGCTGGAAAAGCTGGAGCAACTGCGCGCGCTCGAAAACGGCTACCGCATCAGGGTGGTCGCTTCCGTGTCGCCGTCGCTTGAGATAGATACTGCCGAGGACCTGGATCGGGCGCGGCGTTCGCAAATGGGGCATCGGTAACGGATCGCGGGCGGGAGGGAATTATGGCGGAGCGCGGCAAAACCAAATTTATTTTCGTGACCGGCGGTGTGGTCTCTTCGCTCGGCAAGGGACTCGCGGCGGCCTCGCTCGGCGCGCTGCTTGAGGCCCGCGGGCTCAAGATCTCCTTCCTCAAGATGGATCCCTACATCAACGTCGACCCGGGCACGATGAGTCCCTTGCAGCATGGCGAGGTCTTCGTCACCGATGACGGCGCGGAGACTGACCTCGATCTCGGCCACTACGAGCGCTTCGTCGGAACCTCGATGAGCAAGCGCAACAACTGCACCACCGGGCAAATCTACGACACCGTGATTCAGAAGGAACGCCGCGGCGACTATCTGGGTGCAACGGTGCAAGTCATTCCGCACATCACCGACGAAATCAAAAGCCGCATCCGGCTGGCGGCGGAAGGATGTGACATCCTGATTGTCGAAATCGGCGGCACCGTCGGCGATATCGAGAGTCTGCCGTTTCTGGAAGCCATCCGCGAATTCCGCTGGGACTTCGGCAAGGAAAACGTCGTCTACGCGCACGTCACCCTGGTGCCCTTCATCCGCACCGCCGCCGAAGTCAAAACCAAGCCCACCCAGCATAGCGTCAAGGAACTCACCAGCCTCGGCATCCAGCCCGATATTCTCCTCTGCCGATGCGACCAGCCACTCGACAAACGGGTCAAGGCGAAAATCGCGCACTTCTGCAACGTCGAAGAAGAAAGCGTCGTGTCCGCGCCCGATGCCGATCCAATCTACGAGGTCCCGCTCATCTATCATGCCGAGGGCCTCGACCAGCGTATTTGCGAGAAGCTGAATATCTGGACCGGCCAGCCGAATCTCAGCAAGTGGAAGCGCATCGTTAAGACCGCGCAAAATCCCAAGGTCACGCTCAATGTCGCGATCGTCGGCAAGTATGTTCACACCGTCGATTCCTACAAGAGCGTGCACGAGGCGATCGCTCACGGCGCCATCGCGAATGAAGCCAAGGTCGTCACCGACTACGTCGATTCCGAGGAGCTCGAAAAGGGCAGCATTGCCGAGCGCCTCGCCAAGGCCGATGCGATCATTGTGACTGGAGGCTTCGGTGAGCGTGGCACGCGCGGAAAGATCAGCGCGATTCGATACGCGCGCGAGAACGGGGTGCCGATTTTAGGCATCTGCTACGGCCTCCACATGATGGTGATTGAGGCGGCGCGCAATCTGCTCAATTTGCCAAAAGCCAACTCGACCGAGATCGATCCTGAGTCACCCGACCAGGTCATCCACATCATGGATTCGCAGAAGGACGTCTCGCAGAAAGGCGGCACCATGCGGCTCGGTGCGTGGCCGTGCGTGATCAAGCCCGGCTCGCTCGCGCTCTCGCTCTATCGCAAGAGCAACATCTCCGAGCGCCATCGCCATCGCTATGAAGTGAATAACGACTATCGCGAGCGCCTCGAAAGTGTGGGCCTCGTCGCGACCGGGGTCTCGCCGGACGAGCATCTGGTGGAAATCATGGAGCTCAAGGGACATCCATGGTTCCTCGGATGCCAGTTCCACCCGGAGTTGAAGTCGCGCCCGCTCGACCCCCATCCGCTGTTCCGCGGCCTCATCAAGGCGGCGGTCGCGCGGCGGGCTGCGGCAGCGCGGCCGAAGCATCCGAAGGTGCGGGAGTTGCGATCCGTCTCTTGAGTAAGGTCGCTCAAGTCAAAGTTGGCGAGGTGATTTTTGGCGCCGCGAAGCTGGTGCTGATCGCAGGCCCATGCGTCATCGAGAGCGAAGACTCGGCGCTGCGCCACGCCACCCTCATCGCGGAAATCGCAAGCAAGGCCGGCTTCCCGTACGTCTTCAAAAGCTCATTCGACAAGGCCAATCGCACCAGCCACGCATCGTTTAGAGGTCCTGGCCTCGAGGCGGGACTGAAGATTCTCGCGCGGGTGAAGCGCGAGGTTGGCGTCCCGATTCTCACCGACATCCACGAGCCCTCGCAGGCAAAGTACGCCGCCGAAGTGGTCGATGTGATCCAGATCCCCGCATTCCTCGTGCGGCAAACTGATCTGGTCCATGAGGCCGCGCGCACCAAGGCCGCCATCAATTTGAAGAAGGGGCAATTCCTCGCGCCCGGCGACATGAAGGCCGCCGTCGCGAAGGCCGAGGACGCGGGCAGCCGGCGCATCATGGTGACCGAGCGCGGCGCGTCATTCGGTTACAACAACCTCGTCTCGGACATGCGCTCGTTGGTCATCATGCGAGGGTTCGGCTATCCGGTGATCTTCGATGCGACCCATTCGGCGCAGCTTCCCGGCGGCGCCGGCGATCGTTCCAGTGGACAGCGCGAGTTCATCGCACCGATCGGGCGCGCGGCAGTGGCGACCGGCATCGACGGCATCTTCATGGAAGTGCACGAGGATCCCGACCGGGCGCTGAGCGACGGCCCCAATTCATTGCGGCTCGATCAGCTCGCGTCGCTGCTCGACGATTTGAAACGTCTCCACGACGTCGCGCACGAAATCATTTCTCGTCCTTAGCGCACCCCACCTTTCTTTCGAAAATACCCCTTGATAGCCTCACTCGCGGGGCAACTCCTTGAGTCCGAAACGGATAGCTAAAGCACTCGCGGCATTCGGCGCCATCGCCTTGGCTGCGCTGGTCGGCGTGACCTACTACGTCGTCCACAATCGCGCCGCTGCGCCATTGCTATCGGCGGTCGCCGGGCTGATTCCCGGATCGCTCTACCATGTGCACAATTTCCATTGGACCCAGATGAAGGGCGGCGAGCAGGAATGGGTGCTGACCGCGCGCGATGCCAACTATTCCAATGACAAAACCTCGCTCATCCTCAACGATCCGGTCGTGACGCTGGTCTCCAAGGACGGTAAACCGGTCACCGTGAAAGCTCCCAAGGCGGTGCTTGATATCGACGGCGGCAAGGTCAAGCGCGCCACCCTCAGTGGCGGGACCAACATCCACTACGGCGAATTCGTAATGACCACCGACGTGGCTATTTTTCTTCCCGACGCCGACCAGGTCGACGCCCCCGGATTCGTCACAATTGAGGGCGAGGGAATCAAGGCCACCGGCGTCGGCATGACAGGCCATACCAAGACCCGTAAGTTCGAGTTGCTCAACCAGGTGAGTACCAATATCGCGCCGCGGCATCCCGCAAGTCCGGCTTCCAAGAAAGGTTGAATCCGAAGGCTGGAATTGATGACCGGGGCCGCCCAGAGAATTTCAGCCGTCGCTGCGGCGATCGTGCTATGTCTTGGACTGGTGCTGGCGCCGCATCTCAACTGCTCATTAGCGCAGGATGAACCCGAGCCGGAA
>Ga0074044_10003801_pt1 | contig 12695 bp, 8 predicted proteins | sample BogForMeECP23OM1_FD_94443 | JGI IMG/M metagenome (GOLD analysis project Ga0074044, IMG submission 94443) | Bog forest soil microbial communities from Calvert Island, British Columbia, Canada - Bog Forest MetaG ECP23OM1 | ecosystem: Environmental > Terrestrial > Soil > Wetlands ...
GTTCGCGATGGGACGTGAGGCCGACCTCCCGAGCCCGCTCACCCATCTCGGTCCGGGTCAGAATCCGTGGGTGGCGGTCTTGGCGGTCGGGGTGGTCGCCACTCTAGTGTCGGCCTTCGCCCCATTCACGCTCGCGATCGCGGTCTCTAGCTTCGGGACGCTGCTGTACTATGTCGTGACCAATCTGTCCGCGTTGCGTCTTCGCCCGGAACAGCGCATGTTTCCTCGGGTCCTCGCCGTGGCGGGACTCTTCGGATGCGTCGGACTCGCATTCTCCCTGGCACCGCTCGAGATCGCGGTCGGGTTGTCCCTGCTCGGGGTAGGTCTCCTGTTCCGGATCCTCTGGCTCAGGGCCCATCCCCGGAGGACCAGCCCCCCTTCCGTCGCGTCCTAAGCAGAACTCGACTCGAAGGCTCGTCCGGAACCCGCGCCGTCGCGCCGCCTAGGCGGCCGGGGGAGCTTCCTCGACGGGGGGTGGGGGCTCGGGCGACTCGGACGGCGGAACCGGTACTTCCGTGGGGGAAACTTCGAGCGACGGCGGGGGCGGCGGGATCACAACGGCCGACGGGACGACGAGCTTGGCCTCGAGGTATTTCCGGATCTCGTCGGGTCGGGAGGAGGGGATCCCGAAGTATTCGGCGAAGCGTCGCGTCGTCGTGAGCTCCAGCGTGGAGGCGTTCGGTTCGGTGTGGACGAGTCCCATCCCGCGCAGGCGCTGGACCTCTTCGTATGCGACGTCCCCGAGCATCCGCACAAGGTGGCTCTGGAGGATCGGCTGGTGGTAGGCGATGAGCGTGAGGGCCTTGACCGTGCGCGCGCCCATCTCGACCGGAGTCACTGCGTGGACGGTCGCGACGTAGTCCTCCTTCAACTGAAGGGCAAATCGGTCGCCGACCCGGCGTACCTCGAGCGACGATTGGCGGTTCTCGTACGTCTGCTCGAGCGTGCGAACCGCCTTCTGGACCGGGCGGAAGTCGTCGAGCCCGAGCGCATCGGTGAGCTCCTTAACACTCAGCGGCTTGCCGCTGGCGAACAACACGGCTTCGACCTGGAACACCAACTCGTCCAACTTGGAGGGCATGGGTCACACCTTCTCGGCGATGCGGGCCCGGACCTCGGCGATCCGGACGACCTCGACCGCGGACTCCCCCAACACTTCTTGATGGAGCTCGACCGAGCGTTCGCGCGAGAGGAAGAGGAGGGCGAGGAAGATCGAGACCAAGCGATCACGCCCGGTCATCGGGCTCCAGAGGTCTAGGAGTGGGAAGGATTCGCCCACCGGATGCCGGCAGGTCGCCTCCCACGTGTCCTCGAGGTCGGTCTCGGGAACATCCCCGTGGACGAGGACCTCGGGAGGAGCGCGCTGTTCTTCGCGGAGGCGCTCCCGCAACTCCTGGATCCGCAGAGAGCGCCGTGCATCCGCCTCGGCCTCCCCGAAGGCGCGTACCAGTTCGAGTAGGGAGACCGGTCGCGTCTCGGGATGGCGTACCATCTCGAGGAGCGGCGGGGGCGCGGAGGAACCGAGGACCGCGCTCGTGACATCGACCGCTTCGGGAGTCTCCATCAGCGGCAGGTAACTGTCGTCGGGAATCCCGTCCGCGCCGTCGAGGCCCGCGTCGGTCGGACCCTCGACGGGGTCCTCCCGAGCGCGGAGGAGCATTTCTGATTGAAGGTAGAGGATGCTCCACGCCATGTAGACGAGCCGTCCGGCGATCGCGAAATTAACCCCGCCCTCTTCCTTGACGCGGTCGAGGTAGGCCTGGGTGAACTTCACGAGGTCGATTTCCCAAGGGTCGAACTCCTGGTCCATGACGAGCTCGAAGAGGAGGGCGGTCGCCTTTTGGAAGGGGTCCGCGATGACGAGGTGGACGCCGTCCTTCAGGTTCTCGACGAGGGAGAGGTACCGTTCCAACAGGGGAGAGGTATCTTCTGCCTCCCCGAGGAGCGAGCGGTGGAACACGAGGTAGCGCAGCACCTTCTCCGCCGCGTCGCGGGGAATCGCAGTCGGTGCAAGGATCACCGGAGTCTCGGACACCGAGAGGCTCATCGGGCCTCCAACGGCGCGTTGGGCGCGGGGGCATCTGCGGCCCGGGCCCCATCCCGCGCCTCCACATCGTGGATGTCCTCGAGGTGGATCCCGACCACGCGCGAGCATCCGTCGCCGCGCATCGTCACGCCGAAGAGGTGGTGGGCGAACTTGAGGGTCACTTTACGGAGGGAGATGACGATGAATTGGGCCCGCTCGGCATTGTGGCGGAGGAGTCGACCGACATACTCCGCGTTCAGACCGTCCAACGACATGTCGACCTCGTCGAAGACATAGAGCGGGCTCGGGTCGTAGCGCTGGAGAGAGAAGATGAACGCGAGGCTCGCGAGCGACTTCTCCCCGCCCGAGAGCTGCTCGAGCCGGGTGACGGTCTTCCCCACGGGCCGGGCCTTGATGATGAGGCCACCGGCCAGCGGGTCAGCGGGATTTTCGAGAGCGATCTCGCCCTCCCCTCCCGCACTGAGCTCGCCGTAGATCTCCTTGAAGTTCGTGTTGACCTGGATGACCACTTCCGAGAGCCTCTCCCGCTTGCGGCGTTCGATCTCACCCACGAGTGCTACCAACTCCGTCTTCTCGCTGGTGAGTCGCGACGCCTCGGTCCCGAACTCATCGAGCCGGCTCTTCTCGGAGTCGTACTCCTCGACGGCCCGCAGGTTCACCGAACCCATCGATTCGAGCTGTCCTGCAAGCGTCGCGATCTTGCGCTTGAGTTCGTCCAGCGCCACGGGTTTCTCATCGGGTTCTGGTTCCGGGAATTCGCGGAGCGCTTCTTCGAGATCGTGGAATTTCGCTTCCGCCTGGGCAAGGCGGGTCTCTTCCTGGACGACGAGCCCCTGGCGGGTGGTGAAATTGGCCTGGACCTCTCCGAGTTTCCCCGTGACCTGGAGGCGTTCCGCCTCGAGAGCCCGCTTCTTGTCGGCGAGGACCTTCTGGGTGTCGCCCTGCTTCGACTCGAGCGTCTTCAGGGCGTCCAGCGAGGCCCGTGCCCCGAGAAGCTCGGCTTGAGTCTTGGTCATCTCCTTCTTCTTGGAGGAGAGCGCCGCTTCGGCGGCCTCGCGCTCGGTCTGCCGTCCCTGAAGGTTGGTGATCAGGGCCTGGAGCGACGCCCGAGCCGCCTCGAGCTCTCCGTTGACCTTGACTCGTTCGTCCCCCGTTCTCTGGGCGATCTCCTGGAGGGAACGGAGGCGAGTGGAGATCGCTTCGGGGAGTTGCCCGAGGTACTGCTCCTGGGCCTTCGAGATGCGCTCCTTCAGCTGGGCGATCGACCCGGCCAGTTTTTCTGCCGATTCCACGGCCGCGGCCAGCCCCGCCGTGAGCTTCTTCGCTTCAGCCTCTGCGGTCGAGATGCGGGACCGCGCCGTCGCCAACCGTTCCCGTGCGGCCGCCAGGTCCGAATCGAGGCCTTTTCGGTTCGACTGGTGGGCCTGATCTTGAATGGAACGGGTAGAGAGTTCTTGTGCCAGGACCCGGATCCGGTCGGACGCCTTGGCGAGCTCGACACGGGCCGCTGCCTCGCCCTCGCTCTTCTCCCGGAGCTCGTCTCCGAGCCGTTTCAGTTCGACCGCACTGTCGGCTCCGCGACCCTGGCTCGATGAGTCGATGTAGCCACCGGAGATCGCGCCGGTCGCCTCGATGAGATCTCCCGTGAGCGTGACCAGTCGGACCCCGCCCATCTGGGCGCGGGCGCGGGCCAGGTCCTCCATGACGACCGTCTCGCCGAATACGTAGCCGAAAGCGGCCCGCAGGGATTCGTCGAAATGGACCAGGTCGACTGCGAACCCCGCCGCCCCGGGTCCCTTCGCGACGACCAGGGCCTTGCCGTGGGGGCGCGCGGGGAGCATCTTGTTGAGGGGGAGGAAGGTAGCCCGGCCCCGCTTCTCCTGGCGGAGAAGCTGGATGCATTGTTCGGCGACCTGATCGGTCTCTACCACGAGCGCCTGGAAGCGGTTCCCGCCGGCCGTTTGGAGTGCGGTCCGATACTTCGGCTCGTACTCGGCCAGTTCCTCGACCGTCCCCTTGATGCCGACAATCTTCCCCAGGTTTCGTTGTGAGAGCAAGAAATCGACCGCGGCCAGCTGGTTCGGTCGACCGCCCGACTCCGACCGTGCCTTGAGTCGAGCGTCGAGGGTGAGATAGCGGCGGTTGAGCTCGGAGACCTCGCGAGTCAGGCGTTCCGCTTCGGCCGAGAGGGATTGTTCCCGAGCCTTGACGGCGTGGAGCTCCTTCTGGAGATCGCCGGTCGACGCGTCCCCGGAACCGCGGCCTCCTCCGGTCTCTTTGATACGGAGTTCCAAGTCCTTGACCTCAACGGAGCGCTCGCGGAGGTCGTCCTCGGCCTGCGCCTGAAGTTGCTCAGCCGCCTGCAGCGACGCCTTCGCCGCTTCCCGCTGCTGAACGACATCCTGCCACTCCTTCTGTTGGGCCTCCGCTTCGCGTTCAAGCTCGAGTTGGGATTTCCGGGCCGCGGCGAGCCGGTCCTGGGACTTCCCGACCGGAGCGGTCGCCCCCTGGATCTCCTTCGAATTGGCTTCCGATTGGGCCGAAAGTGTGACCAAACGTTTGGAGAGTTCCTTGTCCTGGCCCTCCAGCTTCGCTCGGGCCGTCTCGTCCGCTTTGACCGCCGTCGAGAGTTCCTCGACCTGTAGGGCTAGGGCGTCACAGGCCTCCGACAGGTGCGATAATGTCTGGTCGAGTCGCGCGTACGCGATCTTCTTCGCGTCGAGCTCCTCTTTGAACTTGAGAGCCGCGGCGCCTCCGGCTTCCGCAATCTCGTGGTCGACCCCCTCGACCGCCTGTGCGAGTTCCTGGTCGCGTGTCGTCAACTGGGTGCGAGAGGACTGTAGTCGATCGATCTCGGCCCGGGCGGCCGCGACTTGCTGCTTGCAGGTCGCGAGTTCCTGTTCCGCGATCCGGTGTCCGGCGCGCGCCAGCCGAGCTTCGGTCCGACGCTTGTCCTGCTGGAACTCCTTGTACTGAATGGCTTGGAGGCGCTGGCTCTCGAGCGCCGCCAGATGATTCTTGATCTCCCCCAGCAGGGTCTGGATCCTCTCGAGGTTTGCGTCGAGGTCGGTCCGCTTCGCGGTGGCCCGGTCCAGTTCTTCGTCGTACTGACTGATCCCCGCGAGTCGCTCGAGGAGCCCGCGGCGAGGGACGGGGCCCATCGTGACGACCTTGTTGACGTCCCCCTGTTGGACGAGGTTGTACCCGTCGCCGCTCAGACGGCCATGGGAAAGGATCGAATCGATCTCCGTCTGGGTCGTTCGCTTTCCGTTGACGTAGAAGTAGGAGTAGTACCCGTCCGCGTCCGACGGGGCGAGCTTGACATATCGGGTGACTTCCACCTCAGCCGAGTCGACCGGCAGAAGCTTGTCCGCGTTGTCGAAAACGAGCGTGACCTCGCATTCCGTCGCGGCCTTTTTGGAGGATCCACCGTTGAAGAACAAATGGGTCAGTCGTTCTGCCCTTAGGGCCTTCGAACTGGTCGGACCCAGGACGAACAAGATTGCGTCCGAAATGTTCGATTTTCCCATGCCGTTCGGGCCGGCGACCCCGGTGAACCCGGGTTGGAACGGGATTTCGGTCGCCCCGGAGAACGACTTGAAGTTGCGGAGCTTGACGCGCTTGAGATACATCGAGCGTTCCTCCTCAGTACGTATCCCTGGTGCCGTTCCACGCGCTGACCGTGGGCTGTTTGTCAGACAGTTGTCAGCAGGGCTCGGGTCGGGTGTCCGCCATATTTAATGACTGGGCTGAAGGGGTACTGTCCGGGGGGCAGACCCGTCATTACACCACCCGAATCGGACCTCCCGCTCGGGGTCATCCTCACAAAATCGCGTTTCGACCTTCACCGTCGCTCAAATTTCCTTGAGTAGGGGATTATCCACTGTGCCGGCGTTGGTCCAACCGTTAGAGCTCGGTGATGGTTTTTAGCAAACGGGCAATTCAGGCCGCGGCCCTCGCGATTCTCGGTCTCGTCTTGGTGGCAGTGGGTGGCTACGAGTATCAAGCGTCTGTCTCTGGGGCCGACAACTACAACAATAACTGCCCCGCCAACGAGTTGTGCCCGACCGCGATTCCGAACCCGATGTTTATGCTCATCGAATACGTCGGACTAGTCTTGCTCGTGGTGGCGGCCCTGCTCGGCCTGATCGCGGGCTTAGCCTCCCGCCTGACCCCGCACGCTCCCGCGTAGCACTGAATCGCCAAGGAACGAGTCGCCGATGCGATCGGCGTGGCAGACCCCGCGCCTCCGCCAGAGCCCATCAAGCCGAACCCACCGCCACTCACCCAAACGATTTTCGAGCATCGAACGGAGGTCGCGGCACTCGTCAAGGATATCGGAGCGGCGGCGGATCCCTACACGTCCAACCGCGAAAGGCACTACCGCGCGGTGGCAAACGGCCGAGCACGAATCGCCGCCCTCATGATTTGGGCGACCGTAGGAATCGTTGGTGACCCCGTCATAGTAACGGGATTCTTGGTCTACCGAGGGACGGTCTCGGGGGACGCGTATACGTTCGTAGTCGGAACCGTTCTGGGTTCGCCCATCGCGTTCATGGCCGAGCACATCGCGCCGAACCTTGTTACTGTCGAGGACGCGGACTCGTGAAGGAGCGGTGCCTGTGGTGCGATGGCATTTGGTAGGGCAGGACGAGAGCCTGACTCCCAACGGTCCGATGGGGGCTTGCCCCGAGTGGGACAAGGTGCCCAATTGTACGAACCTCGAAGTTTCCAGTCAAGCCTTTGGATTTGAAGTCGGAGTTGCCGGTCAGCCTTCCATCGGTCGTCATCCATTCAGTGCGGGGGAGTGGGTGTGTCATAACGCCTCGCGTGAGTGACCCGGCTGGGATGGCGTCTTGACGACACTCTCAATCCTTCGAGAAGTAATTGCCCGCGTCCCGCGCGGGAAGGTGATCACCTATGGCGGGGTCGCTCGCGCCGGCGGATTTCCGGGCGCCGCGCGCCTCACTGTTTGGGCGTTGCAGGGTAGCGCCGGATTGCCTTGGCATCGTGTTGTGGGCGCCGGGGGTCGCATCGCGCTCTCGGGGGAGGAGGGCCGGGAACAGCGGTTACGCCTGGAAGTTGAGGGCGTGACTTTCCGAGGGAGTCGGGTCCGACTGGATCTTCATGAATGGAGCCCAAGGTCGCGACGCGGTCCACGGAGTCTGAAAGACGACGCCGGGAAGGGTGAATCCATGGGAGGAGGACGTCGGGTCGCAATCGAGTGAGGGGGTCTCGGCAGCCGCTCCCTACGCGCACCGCTTGAGGCCCCATTCGACAAAGGGCCAGCCCACTCGGGGCCGAGTCCTCCACCGTACCCGTTGGTTTGTCAGGCCTGAGTTCAAGTCAACTCAATCGGCAGTATCTTACGACCAACGGATGGATGATTCGGGAGGGTCGCCCGAGAGTTACGGTTCGGACTCGATACTCTTGATCTTGCGGTCAGCTGCGGTCAGTGCACGGTCACTCGCATTGGCCGTGACCACGTCGGCCGGCCGGTGCGTCTCGCGGGCTGTGTTATCGTCGTTCTCCCATCGAACGGCCGCTTCTGCTCGTTCAAGATTCGCCGTTTCCAAGCGCTTGGCTTTTTCGACCACGAAGTGTGTACGGGGGCGATTGGCGATAAGCCCGTGGGTACCCACCCTCGTGGGGGCTAGGTGGACCACCCCCCAACGGTCCGACGCTATGGATTGTGCCCCGGCTGCGACCGAAGCCGGCCAAGAATCTGGTGAGTTCCGATGACTACGAGCACCGGCGCGATCAGACCCACGATCGGGATGATGTTCAGAATCCCGCCTATCTTCGTAACGGTTGAGTTGTATCGCTTCCCGACGCGATAGAGCCCGATGACGAGGCCGATCCACCCTAGGAACGAAAGGAACAGACCACCGAACACTGCCAACACGGCCCCTTCCAGTTGGGAGTAGTCGAGGCAGGAAGAAGAGGCCCCCGACGCACTGCAACTGACGGCTTGGAAGAAGTCGTTGAGTATCAAAGCGAACCCGACGACGAGGAGGAGCAAGCCCAGCAATCCGATGACTAGGAGGGCCACCGGTCCGCCGAATCCGGGGCCTACCTTGCGGAACGCGTTGAACGAAACTAGGTAGAGCACGATAGAGATGAGGGAGATCAGCGCGCCAACGACGACCACGGCCAGAATATCCTCGAAGGCAGAGACGGTGGCTTTGCCTGAACCCAGGTGGAATCCACCATAGTGAATCTCAACACCGACGGCGAAGATGACTGCGATTGGGCCGACCCACGCAATCAGAAGTCCGAGCAGGCTGGTGATCGCGGCCGTTCGAGCCCACCGAACCCCTTTGATCTCGCCGGTTCGATCGACCATCGTCGGAGGAGACATCGGGCCAGGCGCGGATGATACTGCGGCAGTGCCGTACGAGGTCGGAGGGGCGTTCACGAATCCTCGCGTAGGCCGGTTGCCTTATGAAATCTTGTTAAGCGGCGTGAACTTCTGTCGTTCGGGCCCGGACCGATTTCGCAGGGTTTACCTGGGCAGAACGACGCAACCCCCCCTCATCCGTCGCCCTCGCGGAGCTAGGTATCGGCGCGCGGGTCGGACCAGATTACCGACCGGGGCCCGCAGTCGTCAATACACGTGCTCCCTACGTCGGGCGATGAGCGAGAACGGACCCCGGGAGGGCACGAAGGACCTTCCCCGCTCGGGGCCGGACGCCGGTCGACGGGCGGTCGACGGCGGATCGGCCGCCGGAGCCGTGTATCAATCTATCTCCCGTCGCGCTCGTCGACGCCGACTGGAGATTCTGGCCCTCGTCCATTCTGGACTTGCACCCGCGGTGGCGGCAACGGCGTACAGCCGGGACCACCCCCTCGAGCTCGAGGTCACGGTCCGAGAGGTCGAACTCGCCGTGGCATCCGAGAAACCGGGCTTGAGCAAACCCGGGCCTGTGGGACGCTGACCGGCCGATCCCTCACCCGAACGAGGTTCGGAGGGGAAATCGTCCGGCCGTCTGACGTATATCCGAGTGGCTTTTCCGAAAGCCATGTCGACTCCCCGCTGGATCCGACTGGGACTGGTCGTTACCGCCACACTAGTAATGGTCGTTTCCGGCCTCTTCGCCGTCGCGGCCAGTTCCGTGGCCAGTCCGGTGGGACCCTCGAATTCAGCTGGGGGGGTTGCTCCCGATCCCGATCTCGCCCGATCTGCGGCTGCATCGCCGAACGCGAACTCTCTGGTCGCTCGGCTCCATGCGGAATTGGCGGCCGACCACGTGCCAGCGCGGGACGTCTTCCTGCCGAATTTGAATGGTCGCGTCCCCGTCCACGATCACACGGTGGCACCGCTCTACACGGAGGCGCCGGCCCCCATGGGGCTCGGAGATTTTGGACTCTCGGAGGTGGGAGGGAAAGACGTGGGGTCGATCTCGTACACAGCCAGCGTCGAAGGAGTGCTTCAGCTCGACCAACTCAATGCGACGTACCTGGATGGGAGTGGACCGGACTCGGTTTCGATCCAGTTGAACACCGTCTTGACCAACGTCGACCTCTTTGGCAACACCAGCAATCAGTTCTGGATCCAGAACGTACCGGTGTACATCCCCCACCTGGACCAACTCTCGCTCGTGGACAATGTGTGGAACTTCTCCAGCCCGGCATTCAATTTTACGGCAAACTCCCTCTACAGTGACGACGGCGTCGTGATCGCGCCGGTCTACTATTTTGCGAACGGGCCGACCTTCCACACGGCCATGCCGTTCACCGTCCGCGTCTACAACAATGCGACGCTCTTCCACAACCGGCCGGCGGTCTACCTGAACTATTCAGTGACCGAGTCCAACGGGACGACCGTTTCAGGGTCGTACGACCGGGTCGTCTTCAACTCCACCGCAGCGCGACATGCAACTTCGCCCGCCCCCGAACCCACGTTCCAGATCAACGGCCGAGCGGACGGCGCGAACGGGTATCTCCCAAACGATGCGGAGCTTATGCTCGGGGGTTCGGACGACGGCTCGACCACCTCGATCTCCAACGTCCAGGGTATCATGCAGCTCTTGACCCTGCCGAACGGGACCTCGAGCTACCGTTCCGTTCCGGCCGCGTATGACTTCGGAACCGATACCGGCGAGACCACCGAAGGAATCGCCGAATGGGCGTCGAGCGGGTCTGTTCCCACCGCACACCTGGGCCCCGGCCCTTCCTTCTTGGTACCGCTGTGGGGATTGAAGGGTGCGGTGTTCGGCCACATCAACCAGGACCTCCAGATTTCACCCTCCAACGCGTTCGTGTTCGTCTCACCGGGACCCTCGTTCCGACGGGGCACTGCACAATGGGGGGCGACCCTCGTCTCGGGCCAGTCCGATTACGCCCTCCCCCCCGGGACCTACTCCTATGAGGTGCTCTTCAGCGAGTACCGTCCGACCACGTTCACTCTGACCGGATCGTCCGCGGTTACCGTCTCCCTGACTCCGGACCCGTCCCGAGGAGTCTACACACCTCTGTGGGCGTGGAACAACGCCCAACTCGCAGCCATCAGCCAGCCTGGCGGAGCGGGCACCAAGGCCAATCCCTATGTGCTGGTCAACACCCCCGGGACGATTGATCCACTTTTTGGAACGTTCAATGACTTCCAGTTCCCGGATTTCATGGGAGTGTTCCTCACGTATACGACGGACTACGTGACCATCGAGGACGCCCCGTCATTCCTCGTGCAGTACTCGTTACCCGGCCAGCTCGCGGCCCTGTCCTTCTACGGCCTTCCCAGTTACAACTATCTGCAGTTCGAGTTCCAGAACGCGTCGCATGTCTCCCTCGTGGACAACCCCGTGATCTCCGGTTGGTTCAGCGCGTTCAACATCGGTGAGTCTCTCGGGAGCCTTCTCTTCTGGAACTCGTCCCACGACTTGGTCGCCGGGAATGACTTTGAGGATATGGGCGTCTCGATCTACGTCGCCGGTGGTTCGGGGAACATCTTTTGGGGGAACAACTTCACGGTCTCAGTCCCCGCGTGCGCCGACCCGTACGACCTGCTGAATTACACGGACGAAGCGGGAGTGGAGCTGTTCGCGTCCGGCGACCTCACCTACAACAATTACTTTGGCGTGCCGCTCCCCGCCATCACCCCGACGTATGTGCCGGCTTCCTACGTCGGCGCGAGCTACTTCGACCGTTGGAATGTGACCCGCGAACCGGCGTCCGACTTCCGTTGGATGAACGGCTGGAAACTCTCGGGAAGCATTATCGGTACGAGCTACCAGGGCGGGAATTTCTGGTCCAACTACGGCACGCCCTCGGACCCATATGGGGTCCTGCCGTACAACGATGGCGGTCAGATCACGAAGGGCGGTGACCACGTGCCGCTCCTGCCCTACGTCCTGCATCGAGTCACGTTCACCGAGCACGGTCTGCCGAGCGGGGCCTTCTGGTCGGTCACGGTCAATGGGTACACCCAACGGTCCTGGTCGTTAACGATCACGTTCTGGGAACCGAACGGGGTCTATGCGTACGCCGTGCACGGGGACAAGCACTGGAGCCCGACCTCCCCCCACGGAGCGTTCTATGTTTCCGGTCACCCGGCGGGCGTCATCGTTCGGTTCGTCTGAAGTCGGTCCCCACCTGTCCGCGGCCCTCCCGCTTTGAGGCATGGTTCGGCGTACGCCTAGCACGAACTGCTGCCCCGGAGAGGCCTTCCCCCGACGGGAAAATTCGACCCTGCGCTAGATAAATACCAAGCCCAGTGATGGGAGGACGTGGCCCCATCGCGACGCACCGTTCGACCACTACCGTTGGCCGTCCTGGTCCTGGTCATGGTAAGCGTTTCGGGCTCGATCGCCAACTCCGCCGACTTCTCGGGGAGCCCCAGCGCCGTCGGCGCAACCCCCGTTCCTCCCGGGGGTCAGTCGGTCCCCCTGACCTCTGGCGTAGGTCTGGTCCACCCCGCGGTGTCGAACAATTCCTTCGACTGGACGCAACTGAACGCCACGGTGGCCCCCTCGCCGCGGGCCGGGGCCGCGATGGTGTTCGATGCCGCGGACGGCTACACGCTCCTCTTCGGGGGTTGTCCCCAATCGACCACACCGTACTCCTACCACACGTGCATCGCCCTCGGCGATACCTGGACGCTGAGTAGCGGAGGAGTCTGGACGAACCTCACGTCCTCCCTCTCGACCTCGCCGCCGGCCCGAGCCGATGCGGGGATCGCCTACGACAACACGGACCGGTGCGTCGTGATGTTCGGAGGGTACAACGGCACCGTCCTGTACAACGACACCTGGACGTTCGATTCCGGAAATTGGACCCACGTCAGCACGAACGCGACCCCGCCCGCCCGGTTCCTTCCGGGTATGACCGGGGACGGTTCCGGCGGGGGTGTCACCCTGTTCGGCGGAGCCAACCAGACTGGGGGGAACTCCTTCAACGACACCTGGACGTATCTCGGTGGAAACTGGACGCTCGTGTCGACGGCGACCGCTCCTGCGCCCCGGTTTGCGATGGCGATGACGTACGACTCCGCCGACCGGTCGATCCTCCTCTTCGGGGGATGGAGCGTGAACCAGCCCAACAGTTTCGGGGACACTTGGACCTACTCGAACGGTACCTGGTCAAATGTCACCTCCCTCACGGCCCCCTCCCCTCGGAACTATCCGGCCCTGGCGTTCGACCCTGCGTTGAA
>Ga0074044_10003802_pt1 | contig 12693 bp, 7 predicted proteins | sample BogForMeECP23OM1_FD_94443 | JGI IMG/M metagenome (GOLD analysis project Ga0074044, IMG submission 94443) | Bog forest soil microbial communities from Calvert Island, British Columbia, Canada - Bog Forest MetaG ECP23OM1 | ecosystem: Environmental > Terrestrial > Soil > Wetlands ...
CAATCACCGAGGCGGGGTCGGTTCTGCCGATCGACGCGATCCAGGAGTTCAACCTGGAGCAGAATCCGAAAGCGGAATTCGGCTGGAAGCCGGGTGAGGTCGTGAACGTCGGCATCAAGTCGGGCACGAACTCGCTGCATGGCACCGCCTATGCATTTGGCCGTGACAGCTCGTGGGACGCCCGCAACTTCTTCAACCCGATTGGGCAGAACAAATTGCCCCTCACGTTGGAAAACTTCGGCGCCACCGTCGGAGGCCCCATCTTTAGGGACAAGCTCTTCTTTTTTGCCGCATACGAAGGACGCAGGGATCTGATCGGAAACATTTTTGGTGTGAGCATTCCGGAAACGACCTCGCAGCCAGGGGCGCCAACCACAGCCTGCGCGACCGGCGGCGATTGCGCCAACAGTATTCCAGATGCCTCGAAGGCGCTCATCGCCGCAGGCATTACGCCCAGCACAGTCAGCACAAAATTGCTGAACCTGTTTCCCGCAAATTCCTCAAGTACGATTAGCGAGACCTTGGGATTTCCGAATACGGATCAAACCGACAACGGAATCGCGAAAATTGACTATCACATCAACGATCGTAATACCCTGACCGGCATGCTTTTCGTAAGCGAGTACACGGGCGTCGGCGAGGACCGCGCGTATGCCAATGCGGCCTTTCTGAGTGTGATCCCCATGAAGGATTGGGCGAACAACTACAGCTGGATATGGACTCCCAATTCACAATGGGTGAACGAGGTGCGGTTCGGCTTTAACCGCATGACGCAGGACATCAGCAACGCCGACAGCGCAGTGCCCGCCACCACCTACGGCATTAATACGGGCATTACCAAACCCGGCGGATTGCCTACGATTCAGATTGGCCCATTCACCGAGTTGGGAACCAGCTTCACACGTCCCGCCCTCAACGGCCCATCGCCGCTTTACGACGGTTTGGACAACGTCTCCTATGTGCGTGGCAAACATACGTTTAAGTTTGGCTTCGAACTCGCGAGCATCCATGCTGACGCGGCCGGATTTGCGTTCGGACGAGGTAATATTAGCTTCAACGGTGGCGGCATCCCCGCCGCTGCAGCCAACTCCAACGGCGGACCTTTCTATCCTCAGTTCCTTTGCCCTCCGCCTAATCTGAACGGTGCGAGTTGCTCCACGGCATTGGAGGATTTTCTCGCGGGATATGCCGCTTTCCCCGCGCTTGTGCTCCAGGGTAATCCGGCGCGTCACCTGCATCAATGGTCGTATGCCGGCTTCTTTCAGGATGATTGGCGTCTAACCCCTAGGTTGACGGTGAATCTGGGTGTCCGCTATGAGTATTTCGCGCCGCCGACAGAGCGCAACGGCTTGATCGGCAACTTCAGCCCCACCGTCGGACTCGAACAAGTCGGCAAACAAATCAGCACAGTTTTTCAACCAGATCGTAGGAACTTCTCACCGCGCATCGGCATTGCTTGGGACCCAACCGGCAACGGGAGGACCGCCATCCGAGCCGGGGGCGCTGTCATCTACGACCATCCGTTCTTGGGCGAGTTCTTCGGCCAGTTGGCCACGCAGGACGGCGCAGCCACTGGTATCGGCACGATCCCCACGGGATTTACGCTCGATGGCAATCCCGGCCCCGGCACGATTTCCAGCGGCGTAATTGCTTCTTCCGTGGGTCCCGCCCAATGGAACGGTCAGGTATTTTCAAGCGCGACCCCCGGATGCGCTTCCTTTGCGCCATGTGGAATCCTCGGAGTCGTTCCGAACTACAAATACCCCTATATCGCCAACTGGACCGTGAGCGTCCAGCACAGCTTCACGAACACTCTCGGCCTGGATGTCGCTTATGTCGGCAACCACGGGGAAAGACTGTCCACCATTACCAACATCAATCAGCCGACGCCTTCGGCCGCTGGCAACCCGGCCCCGTTTGCCACGAAATTTGACTATCTAGGGTTCATCAACGAACTATCAAACATTGGCTGGTCGAACTACAACGGTCTGCAAGTCACGCTGACCCAGCACACATATCATGGTTTGTCTTTCATCGCGGGCTACACCTACTCGCACGCACTGGACACAAGTTCCCTCGATGCGTTCGCGATCATGCCACAGGATAGCCAGCATCCGGGGCGGGACTACGCCAGCAGCGATTTTGACATTCGGCACCACTTCACGCTGACAACCACGTATGCCATTCCCGGGCGGAAATCGCCCGGCCAGATGTTGGAAGGCTGGCAGATCAATTCACTCGTCACTCTCGAGAGCGGCCAACCGTGGACCGTGGATGATACACAAGACAACTTTAGCAACACGGGTGACTTCACGGATCGCTGGGATTTCTTTGGGCGCCCTTCCGACTTCACTTCCGGGCCGGTTGGGATACCGTATTGCAGCGGGACATTTGAAACCGCGGATGCGGTTACTTGCACGAATCTTACAGCGGCAGAATCAGAGCCCTTTCGCACGGCTTGTCTCGGAGATGCTCCCTCGACCTTGACACTCGACAAAGCCGGCTGCTACGTGAAGGGCAAATCGGTTTTGGTTCCACCGGCGCTTGGCACCTTCGGCAGCATGCCCCGTAACCTTTTCCGAGATTCGGGCTTCCGCGACTGGGACGTTTCTCTTTTCAAGGTTTGGAAATTCGGGGAACGGTTCAGTGGCCAGTTTCGCGCCGAGTTTTTCAACGTCCTCAACCATCCGAATTTTGCCAATCCGTACGGAGGGCCGAACGGGTTCGGCACGGCCGGCCCTTGGAATCCCAGGGCACCAGGCCTGTTCGGCTGCGGGTGCGCCACTCCGGACGTAGCGGCTGGCAACCCGGTCGTTGGGTCGGGCGACGCCCGAGCGATTCAGTTGGGATTCAAGTTGCTATTCTAGCGGGTTGAACAGGTGTGAAAGATAAACCGCCAGAACCTCGCGACAAATTCGAATCTTCTCGGCCTCCATTGTCTGTACCGAGGTGTTGTACGACGATTGAGATAGTCAACATCGCGTGGGCATAAGAGCGTATTCTTACGGCTGCTATGCTCATTTCCTGGCTGATGATAAAATGTCGGCTTTCAGGCATCTGAATTTCGCCGGTGTTCGCTGATTTTTGGTCCAGACCGGACGCTAAACGGACATTTAGCATTATTTGACGAACGCAGCCAATCGCGTAAGATATTATCTGCCAGTACGTTGGGCCTGTAGCTCAGGTGGCTAGAGCGCACCCCTGATAAGGGTGAGGTCGGTAGTTCAAGTCTACCCAGGCCCACCAATCCCATCGATCCCTTCTGAATCGACGAAGCGCGAGGCCCGGAATCGTGTCGCGCCACGCCAACCGGAACAATGCTTCCGAAGCGATCAGCCCGCCTAGAGCGACATCGAGACGGGGAATACGTAGTAGAACAACAGCGCAATCAGGATTAAATATGCGAGGACGATCAGCGTCCATCCCATGTTGTGGCGGATGACTTGGCCTTCGCTGCGCACGAATCGGCTCGTTGACACGCCGACACTCGCTGTCTGCGGCGCGATCGGCTTGCCGACCTCGGCTCCGACGGAATTGAGCGTGGGAAGCAAGAGCACCGGGAGATTCAGAAGGCGTCCGGTTGCGGCTTGCACCGGACCGAACATCGCGTTTGTGGATGTGTTGCTCCCGGAGAGCGCAACACCAACCCAGCCAAGAATCGGGGCCAAAACGACAAAGAAGACGCCGATTTTGGACAATCCGTAGGCCAGGGAATTCGCCATCCCGGTGTAAACGAAAATGTAGGCGAGCGCGAAGATAAAGAATGCGACGAGTAAGGCGCCCCACATTTGCTTGAATGTCCGCGTAAAGACCTGTTTGAGAATTTGGCCACTCGGACGCAGGATCATCAAAATGACCAGCCAGGAGGCCAGAATTGAAGTGCCGCCGCTCAGTGGCGTGAAATTGAACACTGAGGTCAGCGCTTTTTGCGTGACCGAAGACTTTGCCGCGATCGTCAGTTTAAGCCAGCTAATTGCCGGCAGGTGGGACCAAGGACCGGTCCACGCGACTACGACGAGTATGAGCACGAGATAAGGCACCCAGGCAAAAAATGCGGAGCGCGGCGATGTGAATTCGGATGAATTCGCAGATGAGGATGCCGTCGGTTCGACCACGGCCCCGCCGAATCCGCGAATGTTCTTGGGCCGCCATATCTTCACGAACAGAAATAAAATCCAGAAGGAAACCAGCGCACCGCTCAAATCGGGCAGATAGGGTCCTAAGAAGCGCGCGACCGGCCATTGTCCCAAAATGTAGGAAAGCGATCCGACGATGGCCAACGGCCACGCTTCGACTAGGCCGTCCCAGCCGCTCACGAGGAAGATCAAGACCCATGGCGGCAGCAGCGCCAAAATGGCGACGACATTCCCGATGGAGCCCGAAAGCGCGAGTAGCGGCAGTCCTGTGACGCTCGCGAGCCCGATAATGGGCGCACCGAGCGCGCCGTAAGAAACAGGCGCGTTGTTCGCGAGCGCGGCGACGCGTATCGCCTCAAGGTCGGCAATCCCCAGCCCAACCAAAATCGGCACGACAACGGCCCACGGGTAGCCGAAACCTACCAGCCCTTCCAAAAGCGCTCCAAAAGCCCAGGCCAGCATGATCGTTTGAATTCGAATGTCGGCGGTGGCGTGATGAACCATCCAGTTTTTGAAGCGTTCGAAATTCCCGGTGAGTACGAGCGTGTTGAAAATGATCAAGCCCCAGAAGGTGATCCAGTCGATCGACCAGATGCCCGTCAGGCCGCCGTACGCGTAGGAAGTCATCGTGTTTGCGAGCGGCGCGTGCCATACGATCACACCCAGTGGCACTGTAATGATCCCGGCGATGATTGTGGCCAGCCAGGCCGTGATTCGAAACACGGCGAGCATCAGAATTAATGCCACGAGCGGGACCAAGGCAGCCGCGATGGTTAACCAGAGGTGGCCTGTCGGATTGAGAGTTTGCTCAAACATGGCGCAGGCGGTATATCACATTCGGGTCGGTGCGCGCGAGTTGATAAGGGGCGATTCTCAACATACAATACGCGCCATTGGCAGCGAGTTTGGGGGATCCATGCCGGCAACATCTCAGAGGGCTTATGTCAGCGCCAGCGAGCGTGTGCCGGAAGGCGGCCGTTTGGTAGTCGACGTAGGCGACACCACGATCGGCATCTTCCGCGTGGAAGGGAAACTCTACGCGTATCTGAATATCTGCGCGCATCAGGGCGGACCGGTCTGTCAGGGGAAAATCATCCCGCGCGTGACGGAAGTGATCGACGAGGGAGGAGAAAGTCGCGGTTTTGCGTTCGACGAATCGAGGCTGCACATCGTTTGCCCATGGCACGGCTTCGAATACGACATCAGGACCGGCGAGCATCCCGGCCGGCGGACAGCTAAATTGATTCGCGTCACCGTGGAAGAGTCAGCCGATGGAATTTATGTCACCGTCTGAGGAAGCCACGAGACTCTCGGCACTTCTCGTTGGACTGCGGGGGCAGATCGAGCGGACGATCGGCGCAGGGGAAGTTGATCGCGTGCCACGGAACGACGTGACGAATCTCGTCAGTGGAGCTGTGAAGCTTTACGCGGCGGCTGTGGAAGAAACGGAATCGGAAGTCCCGGTGATCGACGACACGGTTTCAACCACCGAGGCAATGGTGGTCGCGTGCGCGCTACTCCGTGCACAACATTTGAATCCGTTCGATCTGGCGCTCTGGTTTTCACGGACGGCGCCGCGTGGCGACACATCGGGAGCGTGAGAGGCTTCCAAGGTGAGGACAGGGCTATGAGTAAAACCGAAGTGGTCAATGGCGCGAACGTCGCCACTGAACATAAGGTGCAGCAGATTACGACGCGCACCGATTCGCGGGAGATCCTCGCGAATGCGCGGCGCGATATTGCTCGCTATCATCTCGACGATTATTTCATGGTAGACGTCGATGCGCACCATGTGGAATTCGACTCGTGGGCCGAAATCCTCGACCATCTTGAGAATCCCGTCCTTCGCCACAATGCAAAAACGATGACGCAGATCTGGCCGAACGCAAAACAATTGGCCTTCAGTAACCACCCTGTCGGGCTGACATTTCAGGATGTGTTTGGACGAATCCCCCACCAAGCGGAACTCGGGGAATATGTGGAGAAGACGGACGAGCACCGCGACCTGACTCTCGTGCGCCGCGCGATGGATTCCATGGGGATCAAGATGCAGGTCGTATTCCCGCAGCCCATGCTGGAAATGGGTCTCCATCCCGAGCCGGACATCGTGACGGCGATGACGTTCGCGTACAACCGTTGGTTCACCGAGACGATTCTGCCGCGCGAAAAGCGCGTGAAGACGCTGCTCTGTCTACCATTTCACGATCCCGACGCGTGCATAAAGATGATTCGTGAATTCGGCGAAACGCCCGGAGTCGTCGGCTTCATGATCACGAGCCAGCGCCACACGGGCGTTCACAAGAACATGTACATGCGCGTCTACAAGGAACTTGAGGAGCGTGGGTTGCCGCTGGCGTTCCACGCCGGTCCGACTTGGGGCGACACGATGACGACCACGATGAACCGGTTCCTCTCGGTGCACTCGATGTCATTCGTCACATGCAACATGACGCACTTGACGAACTGGGTCGTAAATGGATTGCCGGAGCGCTTTCCGAAGTTGAAAGTGATTTGGATCGAGAGCGGCTTGGCGTGGGTTCCGTTCATGATGCAACGGCTCGATCACGAGTATCTGATGCGGCAGTCCGACGCCCCACTTTTGAAGCGGCTCCCGAGCGAGTACATCCGGGAGATGTATTTTACGTCGCAGCCGCTCGAAGTGACGATTCCGCATATGCTGGAAGCGACGTTCAAAGCAATGAATGCCGAGACGCAGTTGATGTACTCATCCGATTGGCCGCACTGGGATTTCGACGTTCCTGCACGCATTGCAGGACTGCCATTTCTGAGCGAGCAAGCGAAGCGCAACATTCTTGGCGAAACGGCACGCAAGCTGTTTCGCCTCTAGTCCAAGCGTTCCAGGCCTAAGAATCGCCTAGGGAGAAACGACAGCCATGCACAAAGTGCTCGCCCTCTATCCGCCGCCCAAAGATCCGACGCATTTCAAGCGCTACTATGAAGGAACACATCTGCCTCTCGCAGCACAGCTTCCTGGACTCTTGTCGAGCCGGCACAGCTTTTCGCTCGAGGGCGTCGGCAGCACTTCGCCTTACTTCTGCATATGGGAAGGCGAGTTTGCGAGCGAAGCGGCGATGGGAGCCGCAATGCAGTCTCCCATCGGCCAGAAGGTCGCGGCGGACGTGGCGAACTATGCGACGGGCGGAGTCACACTACTCCACTACGAAGTAGCGGCGCCATCACAGAACCAGACCGTCGGGAAGACGGATACTTTTTCGGCGGGCCTGGCGGTGCGGCGCGACATGTTTGGCCCGGCGCTTTCCGACCAAGTGCTTGAGTCGGCCACGGATTTCACGCGGCCGCTTCAAGAGATCGTGACGCGCTACTGCTTCGGAGAAGTCTGGACCCGGCAGCTGCTTGACCGCAAGACCCGCAGCATGCTGACGATGGCGCTTCTTGTCGCTCTAAACAGGCCGAATCAGTTGAAGGGGCACGTTCGCGGAGCGGTGAAAAACGGGGTGAGCAAGGACGAGATTCGCGAAGTCCTGCTGCACAGCATGATTTATGCCGGAGTCCCCGCAGGCGTCGACAGTTTCAATCATGCAACGGATGTGCTGAAGGAATTGGGACTCGAGTAGAGGAGCGAGCATCGCCATGCGCGTCGGGTTTATCGGCATCGGAAACATGGGCTGGCCCATGGCTAGCAATATTGCCAAGGCCGGGCATCAGCTCATGGTGTTCGATCTCGATTCGGAAAAGAGTTCTCGCTTTGCGCGGGAACACAATTGTCAGGCGGATACCAGCCTTGGAGAGATCGCCAAGAACGAAGTAACGGTCACGATGCTCCCAACGGGGCAAATCGTGCGGGACGTAATTCTCGAAGCTCAGGGCGGCGCGTTCGCGAAGGCGTTGAGACCTGGCGCGCTCGTGATCGATATGAGCTCTTCCGAGCCAGTCGGCACGCGCGAGCTTGGAAAGGCCCTTGAGCGCGCAGGGGTCATCCTGATAGATGCTCCGGTATCAGGCGCCGTTCCACGCGCCAAGACAGGCACGCTCGCCATCATGATCGGTGGAAATGACAAGGGCGCGATCGAGCGCGCGAAGCCTTTGCTTCTGGCCATGGGCAAGCAATTGTTTGAAACCGGCCCTCTCGGAACCGGTCACGCTATGAAGGCTTTGAACAATTACATCGCGGCGGCCGGATATACCGCGGTAGTCGAGGCGCTCTTGATCGGCGAGCGCTTCGGCCTGGATCAGGGGACGATGGTGGATATTCTGAATGTTTCGACGGGCCGCAACTTCACTACTGAGTTCATGGTGAAGGAACACGTGCTGGGCGGCAAGTTCGCGACCGGTTTTGCGCTGGGTCTGATGGCCAAGGATGTGAGAATCGCGGCGGATCTCGGCGAGGCGGTGCGGCTCGATGCGCCCCTCTCGCGACTGATTCGAGAGCGCTGGGCGTTCGCGCGCGACCGGCTCGGGGCGACGCGCGATACTTCCGAGGCGATTCTGGGATGGAAGGACGATCTGCCCGAAGGCAGCCGGTAGAATTGTTAGTGGAAGTCGTGCGATGTGGTTTCCGCGCGCGTGATCGCCAGAGGCCGGACGCGTTTAACCTTCACCGCAACCACGTTTTCCTGATTCTGAAGCGTGCCTTCGATCAGCAAAAAGGGGTGATGGACCACCACGGTGTGATCCCGCTCGAATAGCTGCGGCGTGATGATCGCGTTCGCGATTCCGGTTTCATCTTCCAGGCTGAGAAAGACGAAACCTTTGGCCGTGCCGGGGCGCTGGCGGGCAATCACCGCCCCGGCGACTCGAACGTGCGCGCCATTCGGAAGTTTCGCAAGCTCGATGGCCGCAAGGATTCCACGTTTTTTCATTTCCGCGCGGCGGTACGCCATCGGGTGAGGCCCGATCGTCATCCCCGTGCCGCGGAAGTCCGCGACCAATCTTTCTTCGTTGGTCATGGGCGCCAATGGCGAATCCCATGCAAGGGCAGGCTCGCTCTCAGGCGTTTCCTGTGTCTCGAGAAGCGGCCCGGGTCGGCGTGCGGCGCGCTCGATCTGCCAGAGGGCGTCGCGACGATGGAAGCCGCGCCGGGCGGCCATGAAATTCATGGCGCCGACTTCAGCAAGCGCCGCAAGCTCGGTCTTTTGTATTTTCGGGACGCGTTGCTTCAAATCGTCGATCGAAGCGAACGCGCTAACGTTGCGCTGGCACACGATTTCGAGCGCGATCTCTTTGCGCAGGCCTTTGACGTAACGCATCCCCAGACGCACGGCGAATCCTTCGGGAATCCTTTCGAGCGTACACTGCCAATTGGATCGCGTCAGATCGATAGGCTTGCATTTCAGCCCGTGTCGCTGAGCGTCTTTCACGAGCGTGTCCGGCTGATAAAAACCCATCGGCTGATTGTTCAGCATTGCCGCAGTGAACGCCGCGAGATAGTGGCACTTCAACCAGGCGCTGGAATACGCAATCAGCGCGAAACTCGCGGCGTGCGATTCGGGAAATCCATAGAGGGCAAAGGAAGTGATCGACTGAACGATTTTGTCCTGCGTTTCTCCAATGATTCCTTTCGTTTCCATCCCGCGCCGGAGCTTGACCTCTATTTCTTTCATGCGCGCTTCGGAACGCTTGAACCCCATCGCCCGGCGCAACTCCTCGGCTTCACCGCCTGTGAATCCTGCGGCGATCATCGCCATGCGCAGTAACTGCTCCTGGAAAAGTGGCACGCCGAGCGTGCGCTCCAGAACGGGCTGAAGATTAGGATGAAAGTATTCGGGCATTTCCAGCCCCTGGCGGCGCCTTAAATATGGGTGAACCATTTTCCCGACGATGGGCCCCGGGCGAATAATCGCGACCTGCACCACGATGTCATAGAAGCGTTTCGGATGGAGGCGAGGCAGGCACGACATCTGGGCGCGGCTTTCGACTTGAAACATCCCGACCGTGTCCGCCTTTTGCAGCGCCGAATAGACGGCCGGATCATTTGCCGGCAGATGGCCGAGATCGATCTCTTCTCCATGATGCTCGCGAATGATTTGGAGCGACTCTTCGAGCACGGCCATCATTCCCAAGCCGAGGAGGTCCACTTTCACGATGCCCATGTCGGCGCAATCTTCCTTGTCCCATTGCACGACCACGCGGCCGGGCATCGTGGCTGGTTCGAGCGGGACGACGGAATCCAATTGCCCCTGGCAGACCACCATCCCGCCGGAATGCTGCCCAAGATGGCGCGGCAAATCCTGTACGGCTTGGCAAAGCTCGAAAAATTTGCGGATCCGGCGATGTCGGAGATCAAGACCGGCGTCGCGAAATTGACGGTCGAGCGAATCGCCGGGATCCTTGTATTCCCAAGTTCCGACGAGGCTGGCCAAGCGATTGAGTGTTTCCGGATCGAACGACAAAACCTTGCCGATTTCCCGGGCGGCCGAGCGGCCGCGGTAGGTGATGACGTTCGCCGTCATGGCAGCGCCCAATTGTCCGTAGCGCTCATACACATACTGAATGGCGCGCTCCCGCTGATCTCCGCTTGGGAGATCGAGGTCAATGTCCGGCCACTCGCCGCGCTCCTCGGATAAAAAGCGCTCGAAGAGAAGGTCCATCCCGACCGGATCAACCGCGGTAATGCCGAGTGCGTAGCAGACGGCGCTATTGGCCGCGGAGCCACGTCCCTGCACGAGAATGTTTTTGTCACGACAAAAGCGGACGATGTCCCAGACGATCAGGAAGTAGCCGGCCAGAGCGAGCTTTTCAATTAGCGTAAGTTCGCGATCGATTTGGCGCCGCGCCCGTTCGTCGTCCGGGCCGTAGCGGAAAAGCATACCTTCGTGTGCCCGACGCCGAAGAAATTGCATCTCCGATTCGCCATCGGGGACTGGATACACGGGGAATTTGTATCCGAGGTCGTTCAGGGTGAATTGGAGGCGCGAGGAGAGAACTTGGGTATTGGCAATAGCCTCGGGAAGATCGGAGAAAAGCAGCGCCATTTCCGCGTGCGTTTTGAAACTGCGCTCGGAATTGCGGGCGAGCAGCCGGCCGGCTGTCGTGAGCGTTCGGTGATGGCGGATACATGTGAAAACATCGAGTACCTCGCGCTGCTGCGGCTGCGCGTATGAGACGCCATTGGTCGCAAGCAAGGGCAGCTTCAGTTTTCGTGCGATGGCGACGGCAGCCTGATTACGCGCTTCTTCTTCGCGGGAAAAATGGCGCTGGAGCTCGACGTACACATTGTGCTGGCCGAACGCACGGCAAAGCTCCTCCACGCATTTCGCCGCGGATTCGATGCCGCCTTGCGCCAAAGCGTGCGCCAGAGGGCCTTCTGCGCCGCCCGTCAGGCAGATCAGGCCGCCGCTCATCGCTGCGATTTCATCAGGCTGAACGCAGCCTTCTCCCTTTCTCGCGCGGAGCTTCATGCGGGTGACGAGACGGCATAGATTCTGGTAACCCTCGCGCGATTCGACGAGCACGGGATAGCGCCGGCCCGCGGCGGATGTGATTTCCGCGCCGATGTGCGCCTGGATGGAAAGTTTCTTTGCAGCCAAATGGAAACGTGGAGAGCCGTATACGCCGTCGCGATCGAGCAAAGCCATCGCGGGCATGCCGTGTTCGGCGCAGGCACGGACCAGTTCCTCGGGCGAGGAAGCGCCTTCGAGAAAGCTGAATGCGGAACGCGCGTGAAGTTCGATGTACATCAGTCGTAGATTCCGCGCACAAACCAGCCTGCGCGCAGCGAGTCGTAATAGAGACGGTAGAGGCCGCAATCGGGATGAAAGTGCGCGGACGCATCGCGGTGTTCCGAAGGCGGGTGGAAATGAATTTCCAAGTCCCATTCATCGTCCTGCCAGGGATCCTCCCGCCACCAGTCACCGGATGTGCGCCACGGACCGGAAGCGGAAAACACCTCCCCGCTCATACCCTGGAAAATGACGCGAGTGGGGCGTCCTGCATGCAGTTCGAGTCTTGCGGGAACAGGCGGGCGGAAGGCTCGAAAGCTTGCCGGGACTTTGGAACTTTTGCATTCTTTCCCTGGGTCGGGAGCATTGGTGCGGCTGCGATTTGTGTCCGCGATTTCGAGCGGCGTCAGAAACTTGCGCATCTGAAATTCTCCGGGGCGGTAGGTATCCACTAAGGATGGTGAACCGACGTTGGCCTCGCCCACCACGTGTGTGATTCGTGCGATCGTGAGCTCCAGCTTTTCGGGATCGGGGAAGCTGGGAAGAAACAAACCACCCTGCGTCGCGCGCGGCCGGGCGGAGTCCGCTGCAAGCGTGATTTTGTGAATGGGTGCAGCGGGCGGGTTCGATTGCAAGCGCAGCCGCAGTAATTTCAAAAGCATTTTCGAATCGCGCGCCGGGATGGGGAGTTGGATGTCCCTTTCATACACGCCCGGCGGGTTTTCACGGCGAATCGTCTCCTGGCGAGTATCCAGCGCGGCTCCGAAAGATGGTTGCAGCTCGAAACGCACACGAATCGCAGCGGCCGCCAGGGAGCGCGCCGCCAAACGCGCGCAGAGCTGGTCGAGCAGCCGGCCCAGAAGGAACGACAGGGGATCGAGTTCCTCGACGGCATCGTCCAGCTCCATCTCTTCTTC
>Ga0074044_10003804_pt1 | contig 12688 bp, 8 predicted proteins | sample BogForMeECP23OM1_FD_94443 | JGI IMG/M metagenome (GOLD analysis project Ga0074044, IMG submission 94443) | Bog forest soil microbial communities from Calvert Island, British Columbia, Canada - Bog Forest MetaG ECP23OM1 | ecosystem: Environmental > Terrestrial > Soil > Wetlands ...
GCGCCACGCTTCCGACGCTCTGCTCACCGGTATCGGCACAATTCTTGCCGATGATCCGCTATTGACCGATCGCAGCGGCCTGCCCCGCCGGCGCAGGCTGCTGCGCGTCATTCTGGATACTAAGCTGCGACTCTCTTGCAAAGCTCGCATTCTCGGAACCGTAGAGCAGGATCTGCTCGTTTTCACGGCAACTTCTCTAAAGTCACCAAAAGCCCGCAAATTGCAAGTCGCGGGAGTCGAACTTGTATCCGTGAAATCACGCAACGGCAAAATCGATCTCAATATGATCGTAAAGGAATTAGGCAGGCGTGAAATTCTAAGTGTTCTCCTCGAATGCGGCCCAAAGTTGAACGCAACGGCATTGACGGCGAACATCGTTCACAAACTTGTGCTGTTCTACGCTCCGAAAATCGCCGGAAAGACAGCCGTCCCCTTCATCCATTCTTCAACCTCGAACTTTCCACACCTCGACGTGCGGTCGGTCCAACAATTTGGCCCCGACGTGGCCATAGAAGCTACTCCCCGATCTACGGTCGCAAGCTAGCTTCACCTAAAACCAAAGGTACAGCACACCACCCCAAAATTCAGTACTCAATCGCCACAAACTCTGCCACCATTTGGCAACGTAAAGAAATGCCGCCTACCTTCACCTGGAGGAATTTCGGGGCATGCCTGATACTCCTCGTTCCTGGCGCCTAGGCTTTTGGAGCCTGATCGCCACCCAATTTCAGGGCGCGTTCAATGACAACGGCCTGAAATTCCTCATCCTCTTCCTCATCATCGGCACCAACCTAACCCCCGATGAACAGGAAAACAAAGTTTTGCTCGTCGGTGCGCTCTTTGCGCTGCCGTTCATCCTCTTTTCGATGACCGGCGGCTACCTGGCCGACCGCTTCAGCAAGCGCACCGTCACAATCGCTACAAAACTCTTCGAAATCGGCGTCATGGGATTCGCAATTGTCGGATTTGCCTTGCATAGCATGCTCATGTCGCTTACAGCGCTCTTTTTAGCCAGCACCCAAGGCGCCCTGTTCGGTCCCTCCAAATACGGCTTGCTACCCGAGCTTCTTCCCGAAGATCGCTTGTCCTGGGGCAACGGCGTCATTGAGTTGGGCACGTTTCTGGCCGCAATCGTGGGCACCGTGGTTGCCGGGCAACTTCCAATCTGGTTTGGCCGACGCCAGGAATATTCAGGAGTCTTTTTTCTCGTCTGCTCGATCGTTGGCCTACTGACTAGCTTCGGCATTTCGCGTGTCCCCGCAGCCAATCCCGCGAAGAAATTCCAGGCCAATTTCCTCGGCGATCTCTGGGAAAACGGCGAACGCATCCTAGGAGACCGCACGCTGTACCTCGCCGTCGCCGGCAATACTTACTTTTTCTTCCTCGGTGCGCTGCTGCAGTTTGACATCGTTTTTTATGGCCACGACGTCTTGCACGTCCCATCGAGCGAAGGCAGCCTCCTGCAAGCTGCTATCGCCATCGGCATCGGCCTGGGCAGCCTGGCCGCCGGCTATCTTTCCGGCGGGAAAATCGAATACGGCCTGATCCCGCTGGGCGCTATCGGCATCACCGTCTTCGGCTTCCTGCTGGCGCTCCCGGGTTTGTCCTTCCACGCTGTCCTCATTTTTCTAGCACTTCTCGGATTCTTCGGGGGTTTCTTCATCGTCCCCATCAGCGCACTGTTGCAGCACCGTCCGGAAGAGCGGCACCGCGGCGGCGTTCTTGCCAGCGCCAATCTATTGTCCTTCGTCGGCATTCTTGCGTCTTCGGTTGTCTACTACCTTTGTAAGCATTTCCTTCACCTTGGCCCTGGGGCAATTTTCCTCTGGGCTTCGGTTGGCACTCTTGGGGCCCTGGCTTATGTCCTCTGGCTGCTCCCGGATTCGCTGGTGCGCCTGCTTCTGTGGATTGCCGCGCACACCATTTACCGCTTGGATTTAAAGGGCCAGGAAATGATTCCCGCGCGCGGGGGTGCGCTTTTGACCCCCAATCACGCCTCCTGGGTCGATGCCGTCCTGCTCGTCGCCGCCACGGACCGTCCCATCCGCTTCTTGATGTTCAAAGGCGTCTACGACAACCCGGTAATCAAGCCTTTCGCGAAAATGCTGAAAATCATTCCCATTGCTTCCGATCAAGGTCCTCGCGAAATGATTCACTCGCTGCGCGAAGCTTCCGAGGCTCTGCGCAATGGCGAAGTGGTTTGCATTTTTCCGGAAGGGGAAATCACGCGCATCGGTCAGATGCTTCCCTTCCGTCGCGGTTTCGAACGCATCATTAAGGGCATCGATGTTCCCATCATCCCCGTGAATATCGACGGCATTTGGGGCTCGATCTTCAGTTTTTCCGGTGGCCACTTTTTGTGGAAATGGCCTCGCACCATCCCATACCCCGTGCGAATTACCTTCGGCAAGCCACTCCCTTCGACATCAACCGCCCCCGAAGTGCGCCGCGCCGTTCAGGAACTCGGTGTAGACGCCTTCCAGCGCCGCCGCCGTTACATGAAGCCGCTCACGCGTTCTTTCATGCGGGCCGCGCGCCGCCATCCGCGACGCTTGGCGATGGCCGACGGCCGCACACCCAAACTCACCTTCGGCGATTCGCTCATCAAAACCGTGTTCTTGGCCAGGCGCCTCGGTCCCCTCTGGCGCGATCAAAAAATGGTCGGGGTCCTCCTTCCCCCTTCGATTCCCGGCGCGCTAGTGAACTGGGCGGCCCTGTTGTCCGGGAAAATTCCCATCAATCTCAACTACACGTCCTCCAACGAATCGATCGCATCGTGTGCAAAACAGTGTGATCTGAAAACGGTCGTCACCTCCCGACAATTCCTCGAAAAAGTGCCCGTGCAGCCTCCTGGCGAACGAATCTTTGTCGAAGATCTGGCCCTCAATCCCGGCTTCCTCGAAAAAATCGCCGCTCTCCTGGCCGCAAAACTCCTTCCTGCGCGCTTGCTCGAGCTATTTCTGGGAGTTTCCCGGCCGCCAGCGCTCGACGACACCGCCACGGTCATCTTCTCCAGTGGTTCGACCGGTGAACCTAAGGGTGTTGTGCTGTCTCATTTCAATCTCGCTTCCAACGTCGAACAACTCGAGCAGGTCTTTCATCTCCACGATGGCGACAGCATCCTGGGCATACTCCCTTTTTTTCATTCCTTCGGCTTCACCGGCACGCTTTGCCTGCCGCCGCTCGCGGGCATTGGCGTGGTTTTTCACGTAAGCCCTCTGGACGCGCAGGCAATCGGTGGGTTGGTCGCCAAGTACGCCGTCACGATGCTGCTTTCAACTCCTACCTTCTTGAACTCTTACACGCGGCGCATCCCGCCGGAAGCCTTCGGTAGTTTGCGCATCGTCCTGGCCGGAGCCGAAAAACTTCCGGACCGCATCGCACAGGCATTCGAAGATCATTTCGGTATTCGCCCTCTTGAAGGCTACGGCTGCACGGAATGCTCGCCAGTGGTAGCGGTGAATACCTACGATTTCCGCGCCGCCTATTTTCGCCAGGTGGGAGCCAAGCGCGGCACCATCGGACATCCCCTACCCGGCATCGCCGTCCACATGGTCGATCCCGATACGAACGAATCCCTGCCCATGGATAAGCCCGGCCTCTTGCTCGTTAACGGACCCAACGTCATGGTCGGCTATCTCAACCGCCCGGAAAAAACCGCGGAGGTACTGAAGGATGGTTGGTACAACACCGGGGACATCGCTACCGTGGACGAAGACGGCTTCTTGCGCATCACCGACCGCCTAAGCCGCTTCAGCAAAATTGGTGGCGAAATGGTGCCGCACATCCGCGTCGAGGAAAAGCTCCACGAACTGATCGGAGCCGAAGGCCAAGTTCTAGCGGTCACAGCAATCCCCGACGAAAAAAAGGGCGAGCGCCTCGTAGTGGTCCACACTTTGAAAGACGATGTCCTCAAAGACTGCCAGGAAAAGTTGGCAAAGTGCGATTTGCCTGCTCTTTGGAAGCCGCGTCCGGATCAGTTCATCTACGTCGAGAAACTCCCTTACCTCGGTACGGGGAAGCTCGACCTCCGAAAATTGCGCGAGGTCGCCCAAGCAACTAACGCCCCATAGCCTTGGAGGCCCTCTCGACACACCCCGCCACGCGAGCGGAGGCTCTGCTCCCGCGAGCCAGCGAACTCGCGCTATCCTGATAAGTGCGGCCATCGACCGCGCGCATCCTGGAGATCTCCATGTTCACCGGCATTATCGAACATCTAGGCACCGTCGAATCCTTGAATCTGAAAACAGACGGTGCCCGCCTGACCATTCAAGCACCAAACCTGGCCCCGCATTTAGCGGTTTCGAACAGCATTGCCGTAAACGGTTGTTGCCTCACGATCGTCGAACTCGACGACAAACACTTCTCCGCAGATCTCTCCGCCGAAACGTTTCGCAAAGCTTCTTTTGGTGAATGGAACCCCGGCTTGCGCGTAAACCTCGAACAACCTATGGCCGCTGGCAAGGAATTCGGTGGACACTTTGTCCTCGGCCACGTCGATACCATCGGCCGGGTCGCTCGCCTCGAACCCGAAGGCGAAAATTGGTGGTACGGCGTTGCGGTTCCTGACTCTTTCGCCAAACACATCGTGCCCCAGGGATCGATCACCATTGACGGCATCAGCCTTACCGTGGCGCGTTGGAACGGCCGGGTGGCAGAAATCGCAGTAATTCCGTTCACCTACGAACATAGCAACATCAAGTCGAAGAAAATCGGTGATGCCGTAAACCTGGAGGGCGATGTTCTAGGGAAATATGTGGAACGCTACATGGAAGCGCGCCAAGCCTCGGCCAAGGCCACCTCAACCCTGACCATCGAACAACTTGTCCGCCAGGGTTTTTAAGGCTGCTTCGTCACATCCTTTTTCTTCGGCTCCACGCCGCAGATCGCTCGATTCTTATCCAGAAATCTTAGAGAATCTACATGAATCGTGTTCGCTTTCGCGTCGACTTCTCCCGAAACCTCCACATAGTCACCCACATACTTCTTCACGATTTCCTGATTGGCGAACACCAGAATCCGCTTCCCGTCCGGGTCGATCAACACGATCTTCTTCCCCTTGGCCACACATTGTTTGGCGCATTCCCCGTTCGTCATCGTATAGATACCGCTCTCCGCCCGCCCCCGGGCACATTGCTCATCAGAAATCCACCCGCGTATCGATTCTGGCTTCGCCGAGATTTCTAATGGACTCAGAATCGTCCCGCTCAGGGCGCTTATGGAAAGGAAGAGAAGTTGCTTTGAGTTCATCGCGAATCCCCCTTTGCGGAGGATAGACGAATTCTGCTTTCAGAAGTTTCTATGTGGCGGCTCTTGTTTTGCTTCGTGCACCCCGCCAATACAAGACCAACCCCAGCAAAATCGACATCAGCGTGCCGCCGACAAGCCTCAACTCAAAGCTCCATTTGTTCACCGTATCGCCCGGTGGCACCAGGGAAACAAAGATCCCTATCAACACAACCAGGAAGCCCAGGACGCCGCTAAGCCACAAGCCGATTTTGCCTCCCGGAATCAGAACCGCATGTGGATTTTCTGCTCGGTCTTTGCGTCCCGCAAGTTTCAATACGCCCGCAAACATGTACAGAAAAGGAATAAAATAGAGAATAATCGCCGCGTCGATCAATATCTGGTAAGCAGCTTGCACGGTTTCACTTTTGATTTGACTGAGCAGCAGAATCGCACCGGAAATTCCGGCCTGCACCAGAATCGAAATATAGGGTGTCTTCCATTTCGGATGAATTTTCCCAAACGCAGCGGGAAGATAGCGATCAATACCCACGACGAAAGGCACGCGCGCAATTCCCGCCACGGTGCTGCCTACTCCCCCGGCATTCCCCACGGAAACCAGTAGCGCCGCCACAATCCCCAGAAACCCGATCTTAAGAGCCACCGATCCGAGGGTGATCGCATGAAAAACACCGCTTTTGGGGTCAACGTCGGCAGCCGGAACAAGAGACAGGATTGCAAACGTCCCAACGATATACATAAACGCGATCATCGCACCGGCGCCAAACACAGCTCGTGGCAACGTGCGGCGCGGGTCGCGCACCTCTTCACTCATCGCAGATACCAATTCCAAACCTGTGAAGGCGAACGCGATCTGTGACCAGAAATTCACAGTGTCCCAATTCCATGTCGGCTTCATGTTCGACCACGTAAAGTGCGTCATTGACCCGTGCCTGAGGTACACCAGCAACGCGATCGCCACCAGCATCAGCAACGGCACGTAGGTTCCCACGCCGCCGGCATTCTGCAGCCACTTACCAATGTTCAGTCCGATGATGTTCAGCACCACTGCCACAAGCAGCAGCGCCAGAGAAATGACCAGCAGGAACGACTGATCCTGCGCGTACCATGCGCCTTTTTCGCCCATCACATACGCGCTCATCGAAGCGCTGGCCAGTAACAAGCCGGGAAAATAGAACACTGTATAAATCCAGTAGGTCCACCCCGCCACAAATCCGTGAAAATCCCCGAAGGCTTCCTTGGCCCAGACGTATAAACCGCCTTCATCCGGAAACCGCGACGACAGCTCATTAATCACAAACGCCCCTGGCACAAAAAAGAAAAGCGCCGCGATGACCCACAAACTGATCGAGGAAGTGCCATTGTGTCCCGCGGCGGCGATCCAGCGCGGGCCCAGAACGGTCGCAATGTTGAAAAGCAGCACGTCCCAGAAACCCATCGTTTTTCGAAGCTGGCCTTTTGGATCGCTCGAAGCAGGCGTCGATGCGCTCAAAGGGTCACGTCCAAAGCGGGGATCAGTTCATCCTGCAAAAGGAAATCGTGAAGAAAGGGGTCTTTGGAGCTTTCGAATTCCTTCCATGATCCAAACACTTGCGCCTTACCGTCTTGAAGAAAAACGATCGTATCTGCCAATCGCTTCGCCAGATGCGTGTCATGAGTCACGACGATCGAAGTTTTGTGGAATGTTTCCTTCAACCGCAAAATCAAATCACCCATATGCCCGGCCATAATCGGATCCACCATAGTCGTGGGCTCGTCATAAAGAATGGCTTCGGGATTTTGCGCAAGAGCCCGTCCGATCGCTACAGCTCGCTTCATGCCCGTGGAAAGCTCGCTTGGAACTTTCTCCAACACCTCTTCTACTTCCAACATTTTCGAGAGTTTCATCACGTAGGCTTCGATATCCTCGTCAGTCAGGCCCGGTTGCCCCACCAGAGGAAACGCAATGTTCTCCGCAACCGTCAGCGAATCAAACAGCGCGCCGGATTGAAACACCATGGTCACCTTGCGCCGGATTTCCTCGAATTGCCGTTCGCTGAAGTCCGTCACATCCACCCCGTCAATAAACACGCGGCCGGAGTCAGCATGAAGAAAACCCATGATGTGTTTCAGCGAAACTGATTTGCCGACGCCGCTTCGGCCCATGATTACGCACGTTTCTCCGCGCTTCACCTTGAAGCTGACGTTATTCAGCACTACTCTTTCATCAAACGCTTTATTCACGCCGCGAAACTCGAAAAAATACTCCGAACCGTTTTTCCCGGAGTTGGCGGCAGTCAATCCTGCTTGTCTGAATTCCTCATTCATCGATTCCCTGCTTCCAGAATGCGACGCGCTTCTTCGTAGTCACCAGGAGTATTCATATTCCAGAACAACCGGTTACCGCTATCAAATCGTTTCCAGGCAGACTCGTCAAGCACTTCCATCGACAAGCGTTTCATAGCCTGAGTCACTTTGCGAATGCCTTCGCCAAACGCCGCTTGAATGCCCTCCGTCGCCTCCACGCGCCAACACGCACAGAGCGGCTCAAGGCCATTCTCAGATTGGGGAACGACAACTTGCGCATGGGTATCGGCCGCGCGCTCCCACAAAAAGCCGAGAAATTCTCGTGTCAAAAACGGCATGTCGCAGCTCAAAATCAGCGCCCAGGAAAAGGATTGATCCCGCGCACCGTCGAACTTTTCGATATGCCGCAGCGCAGTGAGAACCCCTCCCAGAGGCCCTTCTCCAGGCCAGCGGTCCGGAATCAAAGGCCAGCGCGCCTCTTCATACTTCCCTTCCGGCCCGACAATATGAACGTCATCACTGACGCTCTCCAGCAGCTCGCCGGTGCGTTGTAACATCGTCTTTCCCGCAAACTTCGCAAGTGCTTTATCCGTTCCAAATCGCGTGCTGCCTCCACCTGCCTGGAGAAAGCCGTGACGTATCATCCTTCGTCGTCCTGTTCGGCAATCTCCTGGCCGGGCCGTCGAATGCCTAGCTCGCGCAAGCGCTCCTGCAAACTTTGCCGGTGCAGACCGATCGTCGCCGCCGTCCGCGAAATGTTCCAGCGGTGGGCCACAAGCTGGCGCCGAAGATACGCTAACTCAAATTTCCGTTTGGCTTCCCGAAAATCGGTTTCATTCAATCCAAGCCCTGCACCATCCTCGCTGCCCTTGGGTAATATAGGCGAGCCTTTCACCACTTCCTCCGGCAAATCGTCCACGCCCAATTCTTCGCCGCGGCAAAGCACCATGGCGCGCTCCATTGCATTTTTCAATTCTCGGATATTGCCGGGCCAGTCGTAACGCTCCAAAGTCGCCAGCGCCTCCTTGGTCAGGCGCCCGGTACGCCCAAGCCGTGTTCCATGAATCCTTACAAATGCTTCCGCCAGCGCGGCAATGTCTTCCTTGTGGGTCCGTAAAGACGGCAACTCGATGGTTACGACGCGTAGCCGGTAAAACAGATCCTCTCGGAACTTCCCCTCCCGAATCGCCAAAGCAAGGTTGCGATGGGTGGCGCTGATCACGCGCACGTCCACAGGGATCGATTGCGTGCCGCCAAGCCTCTCAATCGTGCGATTTTCGAGCGCTCTCAACACTTTCGACTGGGTGACCGGGTTCATGTCCCCGATCTCGTCAAGAAACAGCGTCCCGCCGTTGGCTTGCTCGAACCGCCCTTTCTTCTGCTGCGCAGCCCCGGTGAACGCCCCTCGCTCGTACCCGAACAATTCCGACTCAATCAATGTCTCCGGCAACGCAGCACAGTTCACGGCAACGTAAGCCTTTCCGTTGCGCGGGGAGCGCGCATGAATCTCCTGTGCCAGCAAGTCTTTGCCGGTTCCGCTTTCGCCCAGGATTAAAACCGTGGAGTCCGTCGCCGCCACGCGATCCGCCATTTCAAATGCGCGTCGCAACGACGCCGAACGGCCAATCATCTGGCCGAACTGCCCTTCGGTAGCCAGCCGACGGCGCAAAGAATCGTTCTCCTGTTCCAGCGTCGCCAGTTTCAAAAGGTTCGCCACGCGAGTTCGAAGTTCCTCCAGTTCAAACCCTTTCACAAGGTAATCCGCGGCGCCGTATTGCAGTGCTTCGACCGCAGGCTTCGCGGTATCCAGCGCTGAGACCATCAATACCGGCAAAGTGTGTCCCTCGGCGCGCAACCACTTCAAAAACGCCAACCCGTCTTCTCCCGGCATCACCACATCCATCAGCAGCAAGTCCGGCGCATCGGCAGCTATCGTCGAACGCGCCGCGGCTGCAGAATCGGCTTCCACTACGCGATACCGGCCCTCCAGCGCGCGCTTCAATCCGTATCGCGCCGCAGGCTCATCATCCACAATGAGTATGGTTTTCATAAAGAAATGTCTCTCAGGGATAGATACGGCAGGAACTTATTTTTTATTGGACAGCTTGCGTACTCTTGCGTTTGGTAATCTCGCTCCAAACCACGGAAACGAGATAGACACTCAACAAAAGCATCTCGGGCTCGATCGCATAGCGATATTTGGGATGTGCGAATGTCAAGTAGTACGGGATCGGATAGATCGCCAATGCTGCCGCATACAGCAGCCAACCCCTCGGCCGCCGTGTCAACACAAAGAACAAGCCCAGCAAGCCGGACGCCGAAAGTGGCCAGTACTCCCATGGCTGCCACCATTCGCTTGCCATGAAGAGTGCTGCAAACTCCCCAGGGTACTGGCGCAAAAACTCCAACGCTTCGTTCTTGTGGTAGTGAATGAACTCCAGCTCGCCTAACTTGGCGGCTTGCTCTCGAATGAGCGGGTTTCCGTCCGGGTGTTTTCCACCCCAACCCATGCCATTGCTGTTGTGATAATTTCCTAGTGAAAACTCGAACCAGAAATTGTCCCGAAGGAACACCGGACGGCCGAATACCCGGTAGTTCCGGATCAACCACGGTGCAACCATCAAACCGAACACCGCTAGAGCGTAAAACAACCGCCGTGAATAGGGCACGCCTGCTTTGCGATTCATCCACGCAGCCTGAAAGAACGTAAATGGCATCAGGCTCAAAAGTGCGGGATTGGTCAAAGCACTCAATCCCCACAATCCAGCCAGCCGCAGCCAGTTTGCCGTGGTCCCTTTTTCGCCTGCCTCGAGGGCCGCGATAAATATCAGGCTTAACAGCAAAGCGCTGGCGGCAAAGTCCCAGATCCAGGAAGTCGGCCAGCGGAAGAAAATTGGGCTGAACGTCCAGATGCACGCTGCCCCATAACCGACCCGCTGCCCGAAGGTTCGTGTTCCCAGGCTGTAGATCGTAATGGCTGTCGCTGCGCCGAGCGCGCATTGCAGGCCCAATAGGATCAAAGCCGATCTGGCCGTGTAGTCTCCGAAAACCCTGAAAACCAACGCAACCAGGTAGGGATAAGCGGGCGCGACCCAGGCGCTCGGTCCCGTCTCGACTCCCTGAAATGGGGAATGAAAACCGTGCCCCGCCGCGATGTGCGAGGCCAACCGGCAAACCTCTGCTCCAAAAGGGGTTATTGTGGTGGGGGAGCCCACGAAGGTCCGTGCCCATAGGACGAAGCCGAACCGAAAGACGAACCCTGCTAGAAAAAACAGGGCGAACCATCCCTGCCGGGTAAGCTCGATCGGCAGACTGAGCCTTGCAATCCTGAGAGTCGCTACGGAGCTCGCCATCTCTTCTATTTTCCAGAACAATTGCATCCGGAGGCAATATTACTTTCCTGTAACTATGTTCAAACCACCAAGGTACGCTCAATGATGATCGTTTTTTGTTTTTACGAATCATTTTGGAACCCGAGCCTTTTCGGTCTGGGAGACTAATGGAAATCTCAATGCGAAGCGTGTTCCTCGACCATTCTGAATCGGACTCTTCCAGCTGAGTGCACCGCCCACCTCTTCGAGCCGTTTCGAGACGATGGCCAGCCCCAGGCCCGTCCCTCTCGCTTTGGTCGTAAAGAACGGCTGCAATATCTTTTCACTTAGCCCAGGCGGCACTCCAGGGCCATCGTCTTCGACCGAAACTAAGCAGATTCCATCAGACGAGCCTAGCTGTAGGTTGACGTGCCCACCCTCCGGCGCGGCCTCCAGTGCGTTTAAGACCATATTCGACAAAATATCGTTGGCAGCTTCCGGGCTGGCCGCAACTTTTAACGCATTTGGTTCTGCCTCCATCTTCAGCGACACACCGCGGCGTTCCGCTTCGTGCAGAAAGACCCCCATAACCTCTTCGGCAATTCGCGCAAGATCACAGCGATCCTGCGAGGCCCCGTCGCGCATTCCGGGCCGGCTGAACTGAAGGAGTTGGTTCAGCTTGGCGGAAAGCCGGTTAATCTCATCGAGCACCATCTGCGTCTCAGTGCGCAAAGAATCAGGCAGGTCTGGGCTTTCCATCTGTACCTGAAGGATGGTCTTGATGGATCCAAGCGGATTCTTCAAATTGTGGGAAATGCTGGCGGCCATCTGGCCGACCAGCACCAGCCGCTCGCGCTCTGCCATTTCCCTTTCGAGTTGCAGCTTCTCTTCGATCAGCCGGCAAAGATCAAAAGCCGCCGGCAACTGCTCGGCCACGAACTCCAACGCGGCGTAGGTCTCACCAGAAATCATTGCGCCATGCGAACGCACGTCCAGCGTGCCTATGTGCCGGCGCCCGCGATGAATCTCAAAACGCTCTTCAGAGCGAGCTCGCCCGGCATCGGCTCGCCGCGGCGCAGCGCCACCCTCATCGAGGGAGACATGAACTTCCCCCAGCTGCAACTGTTCCCCAATCCAACTTTCGCCGAACTGGCGCAACTTCTCCAGATCTCCCAACCGGGCAACTTCGTTAATCGGCCCCATCAATTTTTGCGCCCGATCTAGCTCGCTCTGCGCCGTCTGCCGTAACAGCCGCCGGATAAACCGCTGCAGTGGCTCGAAAAACACCACCGGCAGGAACAGCAGCAACGCCGCGGTCGCCTCCGGTGGCAAATACGACTCCAGCCACAGCCCCGCCCGCCGTACAAAACTCAAATACAGCAGCGCCAAAAACACGGCGAACACCGCGTACACCAGATTTCTCTGCCTCCCAATCTGCAGAAAATTAAATCGCTGGACCTTGCCGATCAGGATGCCGAGCGGAAGGAGCGCCAAAATCATTAGAACGGAGGTAGATTCCATCCCGGCTCCTGGAAAGAAACGTTGCGAAACAGCTATCTGGAACAAAAGTGCGGCAACAACGCACAACAGCACTTCCATAATTTGGTGAAACGTTTTCTGTTCCGCATCCGGCGCGACCTTTAGGAATCGATGTTGCCAGTAGGCGGCGACCACCATTGCAGCCGCCAGCCAGATTTGAAAAACGAGGCCAAACAGGTGCGTGGGATGCTCAAAATCGATCCCCTCGCGAAGACGGATTGCTCGAAAGAGAAGACCGACTCCGAGCATTGCGGGAAGCCAGGCGAAACCCAGCCAAAAATAGTTGCGCCCCATGGAAGGGAAAA
>Ga0074044_10003805_pt1 | contig 12688 bp, 12 predicted proteins | sample BogForMeECP23OM1_FD_94443 | JGI IMG/M metagenome (GOLD analysis project Ga0074044, IMG submission 94443) | Bog forest soil microbial communities from Calvert Island, British Columbia, Canada - Bog Forest MetaG ECP23OM1 | ecosystem: Environmental > Terrestrial > Soil > Wetlands ...
CCAGCCGAGGAAACGCAATGGGCTGCCGTAGCGCAAACGATGCGTGACAGCGCAAAAGAACTTGAAATGGCAATCGACAAGCGTGAAGCAATTATAGACACTGCGACGGCTATCGATAATTTGAATGCCTATGGCGATATTGCCCAGGCGCATACTGATTCTGTCAAGAAGCTCTCAGCGGCCTTTGCTCCGTTGTATGCCTCGATGCCGGACGATCAGAAAATGTTGGCCGATGAGGTATTTGCTCATCGCATGCATAAGGAAAAGAAAAAAGAATCCAAAGGAATGAAATAAATCTTTGACAAGCCTCGCGCGGTGACTTTCGCCGCGCGGCTGCACACTAAGGATCCATCATGAAAAAAGAAATGCTTTTACTTGCCATCGGCGCTGTTACGCTTATGGCTGCGTCGGCCGCAAGTGCTCGGGTAAATATTGATCTCGGTATCGGTATTCCGATCGGCGGCTATGCCCCCCCTCCGGCGGTGGTCTATCAGCCTCAGCCTTACTATGCTCCTCCTCCTCCGGTGGTCTACTATGGCGGCGGTTATTGGGGGGGTGATCGTGGGCGGCGCTGGGATCATGGGCGGGGCCACGCTGGTGGTGGTAGGCGCCACTGATATTCCTCAGGATGAATCAATAGGTCTGTCCTGATTCCTGCTTTCTCGCAAACGAACATCAGTAGAGCGGCGTTCTGCACAAATAAATCTCAGCGCCGTCCGCGAATGTCTACTTTCCGGAATTCGCTATTTCCGATTTGGGTCGAAAGCGGACATTTGGATAACCCGATTTTAGCTAGCTGGCAACCGCCCTCTATGTGCTGACATGCGGAAGGCCGAAGACACCTACCAATCCAATGATGATTAGATAGAGCGCTATTACGTAATTGAGAATACGGGGTACGACCAATATCACAATCCCTGCAATCAGCGCCACGATGGGCTCAAGGGCCAAATTGATATGCATGATATTTACCTCATTATGTTATGTTAGTTAGAAAGTATTGCATGCGTCATCCGGACTCGCTCTATGCGGTAACGTACATATACGATTAAATATGCTACGTGCAAATGTCCGCTTTGTGTCGAAAGCAGTCATTTTTAAATGTTAGAAAATGCGATGTGTCCAACTTAAATTGCGTGTGCCATAAATGTGACTTAACTAGGCTGAAAATCGAATTGGCAAGCGCTGCCAGTCACTGATTTATATAAAACACAAACTACCAAACTCGCCTCATAACCCGGAGGTCGTAGGTTCAAATCCTACCCCCGCAACCAAATACACAATGCCTCGCGCAAACCGCGGGGCATTTTTGTTTGTGCCTCTCACGGAAATTGTTGTGATTTTGGCACATCGTAGGCGCAGATAGCATAACGTCAGCATGTGGTATCTTTCCCCAATAAATGTACATTGAAAGGAATCCTGGCCTGTCTATTTGTGAATTCTCAATAGATTTGAGATTTGACAAAAAGCAGTGATTGTTTCCAGAATTTGGCTATGGCAGACGAAGCCGATCAGCATTCCAGCATTCGCTTTGCGAGGGCTACGAGCGTAGCCAAGCAACTGAGTCTTCCTCAATGCATCGAATTGTTGCAGTTTGTGGAAGGTTCCACCGGAGGAAACTGGGAGAAATTTGACAGACTCTTACTGGAGCATGAGATAGATCGCAGTAAAGAGGGCGATTTGCAAGCGTTGCGTATCTCGCTCGTGATCAGAAGGATGGAGCTGGAAAAGGCGCAGATAGAAGAGACTAAAAAACGTTATCCCGATGTTCGCCGCGGGAAAACTCCATCAGGCGACTCTGAATAGCCGCTAAACCCTTATCCTCCCGGATTGACGATGCGATATGAGCTTTTTTACTGGCCGTCCATACAGGGGCGCGGTGAGTTCGTCCGGCTTGCCCTGGAACAGGCGGGCGCCGACTATGTGGATGTCGCGCGCCAATCTGAAGGAGAGGAAACGGGCGAAGACGTGCTCATACGATGGCTCGAAGACGATAAGATAAAGCGCCCACCGTTTGCGCCGCCTTTCCTGAAGGCCGGCAAACTGATCATCGGCCAAACTGCCAATATCCTGTTGTTTCTCGGCGGGCGGCATAATCTGGCGCCCAAAGATGAGGCCGGCCGCTTGTGGGCCCATCAACTGCAATTGACGATCGCCGATTTCGTCGTCGAGATCCATGATGTCCATCATCCGCTCGGCGCCAATTTTTACTACGAGGACCAGAAGCCGGAAGCGCGCCGCCGTGCGGCAGATTTTCTGAAAGAACGACTACCGAAGTTTCTCGGTTATTTTGAAGACGTCCTCAGGAGCAATGGCGGTCGTTACATGGTTGGAAAAAAACTAAGCTATGTCGATCTTTCTATGTTCCAGGTAATTGCAGGGTTGCGCTACGCATTTCCGCGCGCGATGGCACGGTCGAAGCGGGAGTATCCTTTGCTTGATGTGTTACATGATCGGGTTGTGGCGTTGCCGAGAGTTTCCAATTATCTAAGCTCGAAACGGCGAATACCGTTTAATCGACAAGGCATCTTCCGTCATTACGAGGAACTTGATACACGGCTGCTGCGAAAGACCGAGCGCAAATAGAGATACAGAAATACTTTATGACTTATGGAAATAAATGACTCTGGCCCTATTTATTCACGGAGGCCAGGAGAAATGACGATGACAGCGCGGCAGAATTAAATCTTCCGTTTAGCGTGGCTCGTAAACGCCCCCTTAAGTGTCTTCTGTTTTTCGGTAGGCACGACTAATTCGTATTCTCTCGTTTTTCCGGTCGGTAGAAATTTTAGCGTGGTAGGTTGTTGCGATTGTTTGATTAGGTCTTTGATGGTCATAATATTGCATCCAATCCAATAATTACTGCCCCTAGGAATAATAGTGGTTGCAGAATCATATTCTGTCAAATTCGACTACAGTAAGCTTATTTACAAATTAATAATATCGCGCGCGCATTGAAACAATAGTCTCTCGTATATCTCGCAATTTTTCACGAAGTCGATTAGCTTGGGCAATTAGGGCATCGTCCTTAGAAAAGGATATCCATGTAGACATTTCTCGAATTTTCATATCAAGAAATCCCGGCACGCCATCGTCTCAGAAGTTATCTTTTACTAGCTGTCGGAAGTAATTTTGTGAAGCTTTATCACATTGAAGGAGCCCAATATCCACTACCGTATATTCGAGCGGTTCTAATTGCAGTTTAGTAAGCAAAGTAATCTCTTGTAGCGTTGTTGCAACCTCAGCTGATTTTGAATCTTGGGCTTCAAGATAACGATTATTAAGCTTAGCGAACTCATTACCGAGGTCAGACATGGCGCGCTGGAAACTACGAAGCTTATCTATGTCATCTTTTGGCGCGGCTAATGCCGTTTGGCACACTACCATCGACGTGAGCAATATAATCATCATATAAACTTTGGACAGCATGTTCCCCTCCTAAAATTTAATATAGATATTCTGGGACAAACCACGGTTTCTTTCGTTGGCAACTAATTTACCGAAACCGCAACAGCCGCGGCATAGTCATCATCAATCTCTGTTTTGTATAGTGCGTGGCCATTGACCCGTTGTGAAATTGTGAATCCCGGAGGCGAGATGACTTCAAGGCTGCCAAGCGACAGGAACAATCCTTCTCCACTTGCTTTGGCTACGGCTTCCTTGCATGTCCAGCAGATCAGAAAAGCGTGTTTGTGTTGCGCTTTCGGCAAACTTTGAATCGTTGCATATTCATTGGGCGTGAAATAGCGCTCTGCCAGCGCCACATAATTGGCTTCACGCGCCAGATATTCGATATCGACACCTACCGGTTTGGTGTTTGAAATCGCGATCAGCGCGCGTTCGTGGGAATGCGAAACGTTGAAGTGAATTGACGCGCCGATTACCAACGGCTTGCCTTTTTCTGTTTGGGTGAATTTGACGGATTTCGACGCGATGCCGAGATGTTTGCCGAGTAATGTGCGTAAAACTCCGCGCGTGACGGTGAAGCGCCGCCGGTCATGTTCAAAATGAAAGCAGTGGGCACGTTCCTGCTCGTCCGGCGATAATAAACTTGCGTACTGGCTTACAACATTTGCATCGAGATCGAGGCGCGCGAGCCAAACTTCAATTTCGGTATCGGATATTGTGATGCGTTCAAGCTCGGACGGAATCATTGCTTGCCTGTTGTGATAAGAAGCCTCTAACATCACGGCTGCGTTACCCTAAAGAAAAAGATCGTGTTTTTCCTGAAAATACTGTCACGATTGCCGTTAGCTGCGCTGTATCTGCTGACTGATAGCTTATATCTATTTATTTACCATATCTGGGGCTTCCGCAGGGAATTGTCGCGGTCGAATCTTCGCAATTCCTTTCCGGACAAGTCGCCTGATGAGATCGAGCGCATCGCGCGGATGTCTTACCGCAACGCGTGCAACCTGATGGCGGAAGTCCTGAAGGGCGCAGTAATGCCGCCGGAAGAGCTGCGTCAACGGGTCAAGATCGCGAATGCGGACATATTGAAGCCCTATATTGCTGCCGGCCGGCCGCTGGTGCTGCTGGCGTCGCACCATTGCAATTGGGAGTGGCTGCTGCTGGACGCCTGCCTGGAGCTCAAGATAGCGGTGGACGCGGTATACAAGCCGTTGCGGGTGTCTGCCATCGACCGTTTCATGCAGGAAACACGTTCGCGCTTCGGCGGAAATCCGATTCCCGTCGGGAATTTCATGATTGAAGTGATGAAGCGGCGCGATGCGGCGCGCATCTTCGCGCTGGTCGCCGATCAAACTCCGCCGCACGACGAAGAAAAGTACTGGATGCGCTTCCTGAATCAGGACACTGCATTCTTTGTCGGTTCGGACAAGATCGCGCGCATTGCGCGCGCGCCGGTATTTTTCGTCGGTATGCACCGCGTGCGGCGCGGCTATTACGAGGCGGAGTTGCAGTTGCTCGCCGAGCCGCCGTATCAAAGCGAGGGTTACCCAGTCATCGAGCGCTACGTGCGGGTGGCGGAAAACCATATCCGGCAATATCCAGCCGACTGGCTGTGGATGTACCGCAAGTGGAAATACAAAAAACCGCTTTACGCGTGAGCCGCGAGTTGTTTTTTCAGGTATCCGGCCAGTTCGGCAATCGTCGGGTAATCGAAAAAGTCAGTGACCTGCAGCTTGCCGGGATAAACGGTCTCGATGCGCTGGTGGATTTGCGCCAGCGTCAATGAGCTGGTGCCAAGCTCAAAAATGTTGTCGTGCAGCCCTACCGTCTTGCCCGCGATAAGGGCATCGCAGATTTCCTTGAGGGTGCGTTCAATTTCATTTTGGATTTCAGATTCCGCCGGTGCATCCTGCGACGCAAGTGCGTGTAGTTGTCCGATGATCTGATTGAATTCGCCATTTTGATACTGCTGTGCCAGCAGATAACGCTGGATCTTCCCGCTCGTCGTCTTGGGGATTTTATGGATTGGAATGACATGACTGACGACGATGCCGATATGTTCGTTCACACACTTCCTGACGGTTTTGGTAATTGAAACGAAGCTACCCGGACCACCGCGGTGCAGGACGAATACCAGCACTTCGTCGGTTTCGGCCTGTTCCGGCCGCACGCCACAGGCGGCGGTTTTGCCTAATTCGATGCCGGCATGCTGGTCGAGCGTGACCTCGATATCTTGCGGATAGTAGTTCTGGCCGTTGACGAACAAAATCTCTTTCCAGCGTCCGGTAATGACAAGGCCAGCCGCGCTGATGAAGCCAAGATCGCCGGTATCCAGCCAGCCGTCATCCGCAATGGTGGCGTGCGTAGCCTCGGGGTTTTTATAATAGCCACGCGTGACATTGTCGCCGCGAATCAGGATGTGGCCGATCGTCCCATGCGTGACTTCTTGTCCATGATCATCGGCGATGCGGATCGCGCAATTTTCGATCGCTTGACCGACGCAGGCGAAGACAATTCTGTCGTCGGCATCCGCATCCGCAATTGTGACGCGGGCGCCGACGTTGAGGGCGCCACGCTGTACCGCGACCGTGCGATAGGGTGTTTCTGGCTCGGGGAACGCGACAGCGAGGCTGGCTTCCGCCAGGCCATAGACTGGAAACATGACTGTGGATTTCAGGCCGCTCGGAGCGAGAGCCGCTAAAAATTCCTCACACAGCGTGGTCGATATCGGCTCGGCACCGTTGAACAAAAGTCGTACCGATGATAACTCGAGCTGCGCCGCCTTTTCCGGAGTAAACGTTTTAAGGAAATGCTTGTAGCCGAAATTAGGCGAGCAAAGCAGGGTGGCGCGTTTCTCGGTTGCTTTGGCTAGCCACAATTGTGGGCGGCGCACAAACAAGGTAGTCGGCATCAGGCCGTGAGTCACATCGGCGATTACCAGTGTCAGGTGGAAACCGATCAATCCCATGTCGTGAGTCAGAGGCATCCAGCTCAAACCGACGTCCTGTGAAGTCAATATGATGCCGTGGGCAATAGCGCGGATGTTGGTGAGCAGATTGCGATGGGTCAGCATCACGCCTTTGGGTTCGCTGGTGGAGCCCGATGAATACTGGATGAAGGCGATATCATTCGGCGTGGGTGTGTATGGCGATCCCGGGCGGCTAATATCGTCGATCCGGTCGAGTAAAATCGTGCGCTGCTTTAGCCGTTCGATCCCATCGATCAGAATATTGGCCGGCGCAAAACTTGCGTAGCGCGAAAAGATGCGGCTGTCGGTACAGAGAAAGGGATCGCTTAGTTGATTCAGGATGCGAAAGAACTTTTTTCGGTGCTCATCGTTGGCGCCCGGCGCAACCGGCACCACCACGATGCCGCCAAGCATGCAGGCCCAGAACGTATCAATGAATTGCTGGTTGCTTTCGACCAGCAGCAGGATTTCGCTACCTGGCTTGGCGCCGCCTGCCTGAAAGTGTCGCAGGAGGCCAAGGGCGCGGTTCCATAAATTGCCGATAGGCAGACGGCGCTCATCCTGAGAGTCTTCGATAAAATCAATAACGCGCGTGCTGTTACGACGGGCGGCCAACGCATCATTCAGCGTATTGAATTCGATCATGCACGAAGTTCCGGTTGCATCATCAACGGGTGTTTGGTGCGCAGGTTGACCTGACATTCGAGTTCGACCGGTTGCTGCGGCAGGTAGCGCAGGCGGACGTCGCGCGATAGCAGCGCAACATGATAAATCATTTCAACCATTGCAAAATGCTCGCCGATGCAGGCGCGTGGCCCAAGCGCGAACGGCAGATAGCAAAACCGATTGCGCTGCCCGGCTTGTGTGGCTGAGAAGCGTTCGGGATCGAAGCGTTCGGGATCCGTCCAGAACTGCGGATGACGATGCACGAGATAGGGCGAAATAAAAACATCGGTATTTGGAGCGATTGGGTAGCCAGCAATGACATCGGGGCCGATAGACCGTCTTGTCAACAGCCAGCCCGGCGGATAGAGGCGCATTGATTCCTCGATGACTTGCCGAGTATAGGGCAGCTGAGCGATTTCATCGGTTGTCGCGGGTGCTTGCGGAAAGCGGTCGATTTCCTCATGCAATCGCGATTCGACTTCGGGATGCTGGGATAGCAAATACCAAACCCAGTTCAGCACGCTTGCCGTGGTTTCGTGCCCAGCGATGATTAATGTCATGATTTCGTCGAGCAGCAACCGCTCTGGCATCGGTTCGCCGGATTTGCGGTCGCGTGCCTCGATCAACATGGTCAGCAGATCCGCGTTCTTTTCGGCGTGTGCTCGATGACGTTCTACGCATTCCGCGATCAGTTTGGACAGCGCCCGGAACTTATAGGCAAAAGCGAGGTTGCGCTGGGTATCCTCTATCAGTAGCGAAAATGGATTCGAGCCGTGCTCCGCAATGATCCGTTCTAGGCCATCGCCAAATATCGAGCGCAGTATGACTTCCAGAGTGACTTCACTCATGTTCCGGGTGACGTTGGTTTTTATTCCTGAGTGCGCGGCTTCTACCCATTTTTCGCGTAGCCCGAGATTGGCGGTACGGATATGTTCCATCATGTTCGCGATCATGTCGCGGTGGAACGCTGGCTGCAGCAGTTTGCGCTGACGGCGCCATAAATCACCTTCGCTGACCATGATGCCGCTGCCAAGCAGGATCCCGACGCGTTCGATGCCGAGGCCCTTGGTGTAATTCTGGTGCTTATCAACCAGCACGTGTCGAACGTGCTCTGGATGGCTGAGGACGTAGATGTCTGCTTGGGTAAGCGGCGAATAGATGCGAAAAGCGTCGCCCAAATTGGAAAAATAGCGCAGCAGCTTGACCAGCATGTTCTCGGAGAAGCTGATATCAAGCGGTTCCTTGGCTTCAGGTGGCAGCTTGTTGCCGGTTACGAGGCGGGACATGGGCAGGTGTCTGGGCCGTTAAGGTAGAAATGGCACTAAATTGGGCGAATATCCTAACCCAAGGAAAATAATATGTTGGCGCAGGTGTTGCAAGCACTGTCTCCGATAACCTATAATTCCACCTCTTTGCTGGTTCTGCCTGATTTTTAGGCAGGGCTAGCTCGTTCTTTAAAAATTTACAGCCGACAAGTGTGGGCGCTTGGTTTTGGGACAAGCACATTTTCCGTTCGCGGAAGATGTGCAGACTTTCAATACAGAAGTGCTCGCATGATTATTTTTTTATACGTCAAGCGAGAGTAATAATTTTGCAGAGATTAAACTGAAGAGTTTGATCCTGGCTCAGATTGAACGCTGGCGGCATGCCTTACACATGCAAGTCGAACGGCAGCATGACGTGTAGCAATACACGTTGATGGCGAGTGGCGAACGGGTGAGTAATGTATCGGAACGTGTCCTGTAGCGGGGGATAACCTATCGAAAGATGGACTAATACCGCATACGCTCTATGGAGGAAAGCGGGGGTCGCAAGACCTCGCACTATAGGAGCGGCCGATATCGGATTAGCTAGTTGGCGGGGTAAAAGCCCACCAAGGCGACGATCCGTAGCTGGTCTGAGAGGACGGCCAGCCACACTGGAACTGAGACACGGTCCAGACTCCTACGGGAGGCAGCAGTGGGGAATTTTGGACAATGGGCGCAAGCCTGATCCAGCCATGCCGCGTGAGTGAAGAAGGCCTTCGGGTTGTAAAGCTCTTTCGGCAGGAACGAAATGGTTCGTGCTAATACCACGGACTGATGACGGTACCTGAAGAAGAAGCACCGGCTAACTACGTGCCAGCAGCCGCGGTAATACGTAGGGTGCAGGCGTTAATCGGAATTACTGGGCGTAAAGCGTGCGCAGGCGGTTTGTTAAGACAGGTGTGAAATCCCCGGGCTCAACCTGGGAACTGCGCTTGTTACTGGCAGACTGGAGTGTGGCAGAGGGGGGTGGAATTCCACGTGTAGCAGTGAAATGCGTAGAGATGTGGAGGAACACCGATGGCGAAGGCAACCCCCTGGGCTAACACTGACGCTCATGCACGAAAGCGTGGGGAGCAAACAGGATTAGATACCCTGGTAGTCCACGCCTTAAACGATGTCAACTAGTTGTTGGAGGATTAACTCCTTTAGTAACGAAGCTAACGCGTGAAGTTGACCGCCTGGGGAGTACGGCCGCAAGGTTAAAACTCAAAGGAATTGACGGGGACCCGCACAAGCGGTGGATTATGTGGATTAATTCGATGCAACGCGAAAAACCTTACCTACCCTTGACATGTACGGAACCTTCCAGAGATGGTTGGGTGCCCGAAAGGGAACCGTAACACAGGTGCTGCATGGCTGTCGTCAGCTCGTGTCGTGAGATGTTGGGTTAAGTCCCGCAACGAGCGCAACCCTTGTCATTAGTTGCTACATTCAGTTGGGCACTCTAGTGAGACTGCCGGTGACAAACCGGAGGAAGGTGGGGATGACGTCAAGTCCTCATGGCCCTTATGGGTAGGGCCTCACACGTAATACAATGGCCGGTACAGAGGGCTGCCAACCCGCGAGGGGGAGCCAATCTCAGAAAGCCGGTCGTAGTCCGGATTGTTCTCTGCAACTCGAGAACATGAAGTCGGAATCGCTAGTAATCGCGGATCAGCATGTCGCGGTGAATACGTTCCCGGGTCTTGTACACACCGCCCGTCACACCATGGGAGTGGGTTCCACCAGAAGTAGGTAGCCTAACCGCAAGGAGGGCGCTTACCACGGTGAGATTCATGACTGGGGTGAAGTCGTAACAAGGTAGCCGTAGGGGAACCTGCGGCTGGATCACCTCCTTTCTAGAGTACGTTCCTTGATCAAGTGCTCACTCTTGTCGGCTGTTAGCAAACAGGTTTTGGGTTTCAGGTTTCGAGTTTCGAGTGCAAACTTCAAGCTTGAAGTCCCTACGGCCCGAGACATTAATACGGGTCTGTAGCTCAGTTGGTTAGAGCACACGCTTGATAAGCGTGGGGTCGATGGTTCAAATCCATCCAGACCCACCACTCATCGGGGGTGTAGCTCAGTTGGGAGAGCGCCTGCTTTGCAAGCAGGAGGTCATCGGTTCGATCCCGTTCACCTCCACCAGTTCTTGTGAAAAGCGAAGAATGAGCAGGTGAAAAATGTATTTTGCCTTTTTATTCTTCACTCTTTATGGGTGAAGTGGTTGTATTGCTCTTTAACAAAACGGAAGAAGTAAAGAATTTCGATTCTGTAGTTTGGAATCGAAATTGGGTTTGATTGTATCAACGCGTTCGACAAACAAAAGGGTCGAATGCGGCACAAGCGCGCGAATTGTCATATAACCACGGCTTCGAATTTTTAGAATTCGAGGATTCAAGGTTATAGGATCAAGCGAATAAGTGCATGTGGTGGATGCCTTGGCGATCACAGGCGATGAAGGACGTAGTAGCTTGCGAAAAGCTGCGGGGAGCCGGCAAACAGGCTTTGATCCGCAGATGTCCGAATGGGGAAACCCGGCCCGCAAGGGTCACTCTCACCTGAATATATAGGGTGGGTAGAGCGAACCTGGTGAACTGAAACATCTCAGTAGCCAGAGGAACAGACATCAACCGAGATTCCGAAAGTAGTGGCGAGCGAAATCGGATCAGCCAGCAATTTTTAGCCATTGGTTTAGCAGAACGGTCTGGAAAGTCCGGCCATAGCGGGTGATAGCCCCGTAAGCGAAAGACCGGTGGTGGAACTAGGGTTGCGACAAGTAGGGCGGGACACGTGAAATCCTGTCTGAAGATGGGGGGACCATCCTCCAAGGCTAAATACTCGTGATCGACCGATAGTGAACCAGTACCGTGAGGGAAAGGCGAAAAGAACCCCGGGAGGGGAGTGAAATAGATCCTGAAACCGCATGCATACAAACAGTGGGAGCCTCGCAAGGGGTGACCGCGTACCTTTTGTATAATGGGTCAGCGACTTACATTCAGTGGCAAGCTTAACCATAATAGGGAAAGCGCAGCGAAAGCGAGTCTTAATAGGGCGTTTAGTCGCTGGGTGTAGACCCGAAACCAGATGATCTACCCATGGCCAGGATGAAGGTAGGGTAACACCTGCTGGAGGTCCGAACCCACTACTGTTGAAAAAGTAGGGGATGAGCTGTGGATAGGGGTGAAAGGCTAAACAAATCTGGAGATAGCTGGTTCTCTCCGAAAGCTATTTAGGTAGCGCCTCGTGATAGACCCTCGGGGGTAGAGCACTGTTATGACTAGGGGGCCGTATAGGTCTACCAAATCATTGCAAACTCCGAATACCGAGGAGTCGTTTCACGGGAGGCAGTGCACCGGGTGCTAACGTCCGGACACGAAAGGGAAACAACCCAGACCGCCGTCTAAGGTCCCCAAGGCACAGTTAAGTGGTGAACGAGGTGGGAAGGCATAAACAGCCAGGAGGTTGGCTTAGAAGCAGCCACCCTTTAAAGAAAGCGTAATAGCTCACTGGTCGAGTCGTCCTGCGCGGAAGATGTAACGGGGCTCAAACTGTGCACCGAAGATGCGGATGCGTATGTCCTTCGGGATGTATGCGTGGTAGGAGAGCGTTCTGTAAGCCTGCGAAGGTGACGTGTAAACGTTGCTGGAGGTATCAGAAGTGCGAATGCTGACATGAGTAGCGATAAAGGGAGTGAAAAGCTCCCTCGCCGTAAGCCCAAGGTTTCCTGCACCACGTTCATCGGTGCAGGGTGAGTCGGCCCCTAAGACGAGGCGGAAACGCGTAGTCGATGGGAAATCGGTTAATATTCCGATACCTCGCTTTGATGCGATGGGGAGACGGAGAAGGTTATGCAATCCGGGTGTTGGATATCCCGGTTTAAGCGTGTAGGCGTGCTGTCTAGGCAAATCCGGATGGCTTAGCTGAGGCGTGACAACGAGTGCCCTTGAGGTGCGAAGTTGCAGATACCATGCTTCCAGGAAAATCCTCTAAGCTTCAGTCAAGGCGGGACCGTACCGTAAACGGACACACGTGGGCGGGATGAAAATTCTAAGGCGCTTGAGAGAACTCGGGTGAAGGAACTCGGCAAATTGACACCGTAACTTCGGAAGAAGGTGTGCCCTGGTAGGCTGTAGTCGTACAGACGAAGGCCGATAGGGTTGCAAAAAATCGGTGGCTGCGACTGTTTAACAAAAACACAGCACTCTGCAAACACGTCAAGTGGACGTATAGGGTGTGACGCCTGCCCGGTGCCGGAAGGTTAAGTGATGGGGTGCAAGCTCTTGATCGAAGCCCCGGTAAACGGCGGCCGTAACTATAACGGTCCTAAGGTAGCGAAATTCCTTGTCGGGTAAGTTCC
>Ga0074044_10003806_pt1 | contig 12687 bp, 10 predicted proteins | sample BogForMeECP23OM1_FD_94443 | JGI IMG/M metagenome (GOLD analysis project Ga0074044, IMG submission 94443) | Bog forest soil microbial communities from Calvert Island, British Columbia, Canada - Bog Forest MetaG ECP23OM1 | ecosystem: Environmental > Terrestrial > Soil > Wetlands ...
ACAATCCTTCACTGTCGTTGAAATCTAGGATGATCGCCGTGCGGCCTTGCGAGTAGGACTCGTTAACCACGATATTTGCGCTGGGAACCGGAGTCGTGAACAGAGCGGTCGCTGGACCGATGTAGAGTGCCAAATCAGGAATGAACGCTCCGTTTCCGCCTACAGGAACGCACGGCGATTCGAGTGTGTTCGTGAAAGTAATGTTGACGGGAGAACTCGTCACAACAATCGCGGCAGGATTCTGACTCGGAGATGTTCCCCACCCAGGGACAGGGGTTTCTGTTACCGAATATGTTCCCGGAGCGATTGGACCGCTGTTGTTGCTTTGTCCATCCTTGAGCGTGAACGGAGGTCCGTAGGTCGTAACGAAACTGAATACCTGCGGCGATCCAGGTGGAACTGTTGCTTTCGTGACGATGATGCTTGGCGGAGCGAGAACGTTGAGAGTTACGGTGACTGTTTGCGGGGAGCCAGTTGCTGCCGGAGCAGTCACCGTGAAATGTCCGGTGTAGGTGCCTACTGCAAGTCCAGCGATAGAGACGTTCACGAGGACGTTGTTGTTTCCGGTCCCGCTAAGCGGCGTCCCCGTGAGCCACGGAGAATCTGAACTAACAGTCCAATTCAGCGTCCCGCCGTTCCCGTTTGAGATGGCAAACCCTTGAGTGCCGGGATTCGGTCCAAACTCGGTAGCAGAGAAAGTGAGAGCGAGCGGAGACACTTCGAGAATAGGAGTAGGGGGTGGACCAGAGGTAGACGAAAAGACTGCCGCCATCGCTGCCCAGTTTGTTTGCGAAGGATCGCCCGCAAAGGCTGGTCCATAAACACCAGGAGTAACGTTCAGCATGTAGGCGTTCGGCATGAACGACCCAGCATCCCCAAGCACATTCCATCCGTCATTCTCGCCGTAATTCGGACTGGCGTCGGAAGAGAAAACAAAGATCAACTCGTTGGCCTTGCTGGTTGTTATATCGACATTGGGAACTGACAGGCTCCCGTAAGACGGTCCTACTGTGAAATCTAGGGAAGCACTTGGTTCGCCGCCAATTTCGACTAGCGAGATCGACAAGATAAAACTGGAAACAGTTACGGACGTGTTTGCAGTTGCGGAAGTAGCCGTGGATGTCCCGACAGAAGGAGCATCCACTGCATAGTAAAGGGCACAAAACGTCGCATCACCGTGGGTAGGAATAATCGGATCGGCAATGGAAAGCGTTCCACCTTCCACCGCAAGTTGCCAAGCAACTCCCGCAGTAGTTGGTGCTGAGATTGATGGTGTTGGTGCTGAATTTGGCCCAGAGTTTTGGGCTACCTCGCATTGTATGAAACAGAAAAGCAGGCTCCCCGCAGTCGTCGGAGAAGGAAATGCCTTACTCACCGTTTTCGCAGAAACGTTAAAAACGGAGCTAAATACGCCGGTATCCTGTAGTTGCGTGAATGGCATTTAGCTACCTTTCGGCCCCGCTTCAACGTATAAGTCTCCCCAGTGCTTAGAGGCTCTAACATCTCCCGCCGTCTCGCAGCGAGTCAACACAATCGCGCACCCTGTCTCGATCCCATTGGTTTTAAGTGGTCGCACCGAACCGTCCGTGTTCCCTGTCAGTGTTCCATTCACCCCCGCGCCTTCCTCCAAAGCGTGAACGATGACTGGATACTGGTAAACGTCCACCACCCACCCCATCGCGGCAATGTCGAACACAAGCGTTCGCGCAATCCCACTGGTGTCTTGGTAGTCGTAGTAGAGATACCCGTTCGCCACATTCATCTTCTGTGCTTGTGGCTTGGTGTCATCAGGCGGGTACACAGTAAATCCGCCGCGAGTAACGGGTTGAGGAATCATTCCCTCGTGCGGGAAAATATTGTAGAGATCGTCATCCGTGATCGACTTTGCACCTTGACCTCCGGGAGAATGGAACACTCCGTCCTTGGCTCGAAAGAATACATTCCCTCCGCCATCGACCGCAAGAGCGCGAGGCATGTAGAGGCCACGAGTCGAAATTGACTCCTGAATCGTCCACGTTGAGCCTTCCGTTCCGTTCACTGTTGCCAGAGCGTTAAAGAAATTCGGATAGGTAAGGAATGCCCGTTCCGTTGAGAACACTAAAGACAAACCGTTGACGATGCAACCGTTCTGGAGTGGTTCGCTTGGACTCGTAATATCCTGCTGGTTCGTGTCTGGAGCGGAGTCGAGATTGTTTCCTTTACACCAGTACAGCGTACCCGGCCTTAGTGGATCACCGACAGCGAAGGCAAATGATACGTTGTCGGTCGGTCCCCACAGATACGGCAACCGTTGTTCCGCAAGAATCGGCTCGTCAATTTCAAACGTAAGATTCGTGCCCGTTTGGAGTGGAACTATCGTACTCACCCCGCCAATGATCTCCGTATATGTGGCCGTGAAGTTCGTGCTTGACGTGGGCCGCTTGTCGAAGGCGTATGCCACGGTCCCAACAATCACTATCGTCCCCGGCAACCAGCGGACGTTGAATGTATCTCCTGACACCCAAGATGCCACACCGTTTGCGACGTTCACAACTCCCTTGCGCGGGAGGTCAATCGAGGGGAAAGGTTGGAAATTATCGAAGTCCAATATTGGATTTGCGGCCACGTCCGCATCAAGCAACTGATCGCTGAAGGCAGCGCTGGAGTTTGAACCTGTTCCAACATAAGTATAGTTCTGCAACCCGAGATCAAGTCGATAGAAGTCAATCTTGTCCACTTGCGGATCGCTCGACGGAGTGGCCGTCAAACTGTTTGATAAAACTGACAGGGCTTGCACTGGCGAGGCTGGAGAAGGATTCGATGTCGCGCCAGTAGCCGATGATCGGTAGGTGTAGCGATACTGTGATTCAGTGATGACGGCAGCGGGAATTGGAGCGATGTCCACTCCGTTGCACTGAATCGTCATCTGCCGACCGGAGTGATACCAGTAATCCCAACCGATTTCAAATTGGTAGTTCCCAGGAGCGGAGAAGGTCACCGCAACGGAACCTCCGCCTTGCGTGCCTGCTTCTCCGAATCCGCTGCCACCATCAAACTCATCCGGGTTACGAGGCATCAGCGGGTAACCGTTCAGCGCCGTTTTCGTCTGTCCAGCAAACGAGAGAGCACCAAAGTACGTTCCTACGGTGCTGATGTCGGACCAACTTGCTGTTCCCGCTGCGTTGCCTCCGATTCCCCAGATGATGTCATCCTTGAATCTTGTGGAGAATGTGTACGTTCCTGCTGCGGGGATATAGAGCGTGCAAACAATCGCGCAATTGAAGTTCGCATAACCACTACTGTTGACTGGCGGCTGAAACAGAGGCACGGTCCCCGATTGGTTCACCGACTGGTAAGCTACGTTCGTCTGCGTTCCAGCACTCACCGTCAGGTGGAGAAGAATGTTAGATACCACCGTTAAAATCGTGTAACTCGTCGCTCCGATCAAAATAGTGTATCCCGCCGCCATATTACCGAAATCGTTTCCATTCACCCAATGAACGTTGTGCGTTCCCCCGATGTCGTCGGTAGAAACAGTTCCGATATTTTCTGTGTAGGTCGTCCACGCGACAGGGGCGCCGCCCCCACCATTGATGCGATCAAAGATCAGCGAATTCCCAACTGTGGTTAGAAGCTGAGTCCCAAGTTCAAGAACGGGGCCGCTGCCTGTGTCGCTCGCGTTCTTCCAGATGTATTGTCCAGGCTGGTTCGCGTTCGCGGCGGTGCTTGACCATACGTAGACTGTTACAGGTCCGATCAGGGAGACAGCAACCGTCACTGGAGTCGCAGTGATACTTGGAGCTGCCTGTGGCTCGGCAATCCCCATCGCATAACAAGTCCCATCCGACCGCACCTTATCCATCTTTACTGAGTCTCCAACATAAGCCCACGGCTGGACGCTGGTATTCGGGCGGAATGGTACTATCGAAATCGGGTTTCCACTCAACCCGCTGTCAACTTGCGTGGCATTCGCATACAAGTTCGTGCCTGCGCCAACAACTAAAATGAATCCAGCAGGGGGTCCAGCGGGAGTGCTGTCATTCAATCTCCGCAATGAGTGAACGCCAGTAGGAAGCGTAGCTACCGACGAGTCCTGACTTGCTCTCCCAGTGACCGAATCTCTCTGGTAGGCGCGGACGTTTTGAGCGTAAGGAACTTTCTTGTTCGGGATATTGTCTGGAGGATGCACGGTATCGATACCGTGAAATTCGATCCGCTCTCCCGGCTTGTTACGCTCGTAACTCTTCTTCGGACTCATCGAGGTTGTGTCCGATCCTGTCTCTTCCCTGCGCTGTGTGCCATGTCACCGAAGAGGCCCAGTTTCAACAGCCGCTTGTTCTGTTCCGCTGCCATTGTAAAGAAGTTCTTCTCTAAGCCTTTCGTACTGAGAAATTCTTCTCCCCCCATCTTAAAACTAGCGAGCACTTGCGCGTAGTCGAGGATCGCGTCGAACTGATCCCTCGAGATTTGAACAAAATCCGTGTCTAATATTGGAATGGGAGCGTTCCCGACAAGGATCATCGACACACCCGCAAGAGTCGCGGCGATCGGACAAGCCGCAACGAAGTCCATTCCCGCCTGAACCAAGGACGGCCACGCGACCGCATTGTTCTGCCATTCTGGAGCAAAACCGTCCATCTCCCGAACCGAGGGCGTATCCACCGGGATACCGTTGATTGTCGCGGATACGAGCCAATTAGAGGCTTTCATGATTTTAAGGCCAGTCATGTACCTATCAAGGCAGTACGCGGCTCTGAGACGATCTGTGGCCTCGGAATCCCTACTCAGGAGATCGGCCAAAGCTCCCCACTTTGCCAACCATGCCCAGTCGTCCGGCACCCCTAAAAGCATCGTGGCTGGAGGCGTAAACACTAACCCAGCTTGCAAAGCCAAGACATCGTAGGTTCCCGAGACATTCGGTGCCGTATCGACATCCATTGCCAGCGGGGGTCCAGTGATTACGCTCCACGCGGAAGGCGTCTGTGAAGTCTGAAGATGTTGGCTCTCGAACGCATCGAATGCCAAAGTGTCTTCCCTAGAAAGCGTCGTTGGACTCCCAGAGTTAGGCACAAACCGTGCCCGTCTCGGTTCCAAAGTTGAGTCTGGGAAGAATACCCGCCTCGTATTTGGCGTGGAAGGAAGTGGAGGTAATTGACCAAGATTACACCCCGAAACTTGAATGATTTCGTCGCGTCTGTGCGCTAAAGCGTTGGCTAGATCGCTGAGTGAAAACTGAGAAGTACCTGTCCATGCTCCGGCTCCCGTGGGGGGTTCGAGCAAGTGGTATTGCATTGCAGTGTAGAGCGAGGCGTCTGTGAGGGTTCTGAGGCGAGGAGAGCCGGGAAGCGTAGACAGGTTGTACCACGTATTTTGCGGAGTCGCGGTGAAAGCGAAATTAGAATTCCAGATTTCGGTTAGTGCGGACCACGTTCGGAGCGCCTCGGCCAGATACAGGCCGTTTTCAGCATCCGTCCAGAAAACGTTGTTGGGATCAGCCAGCCGACCGGCCAGTGCTTGTCGAGCCTGAACATACGTGATCCATGTGAAGCTAGGCATATCACCGCTTGCGAGCCTTCTTTCTGTTCTTCTGGGCGTTCTCGGTCGCGTAAAACACGCGCTTCCAACTCTTGCCGTAGCGCTTCTTCATTGACCGCGCCACTTTCTTGCCGTGCCCCTTGTAGTGTTTACTGATCGGCATCTCTTATTCCTTGAGGGACGACCCGCGCCTCTCGACGCGGGCCGGAACTTCCATGTTGGCTAAGTTGTGAGTAGATACCATGCCATTCACACCCCCTTTCAGAAATGAAAGTTTGGCCCGAAGGCAACGCTGTACGTGTTGTGCTGATAGCCGGGGAAGTTACACCATTGCGCTTCGACGCCAACTCCCCAAGTGTTGTTGATCGAATAGTTGACAAAGGCTCCAGCGCGTTCTCCCCAATGCGACGTGGAACCAAGATGAACAACTCCGAGGCTCTGCGTCAACCCAAACTGAAACTGCATTCCGTTGATATTGGCCGAGACATTATTTAGCCAGTTTGAAATGGAGGGAAAGGTTCGGTTGTATCGCTCTCCAACAAACGTAAAGCCGGGATTGATAAGTGTGGTCATGCCGATGTGATTGTTCGTGGTGAACGAGATCAGCGCGTCGGTTTCCGCACCGCTCACCGATTGACCAGCGTGGGGAAGGGTGATCGGGGACAAATTGAATGTGATGGTGGTATCGCTGAATGCTGGCGGCGGCGTTGATTGAGCGCACGCGACAACCGAGAGCAGGATTGCAACTGTGAAATTACGCAAGTGGTGCATTGTTTCCTCCTGTAAGAGTCTTGCCGATAGTGCTGTTGGGAAGTTGTGTGGCAACCAGACGCGCAAGGCTGGCGTTCAGAATGCCGAGAGAGTTAAACATCCACTGATACGCGACTCCGGCAGTCGGCTTCGGACTCGGCATCCCGCCTGAGATCGCGCAGAAGATGTAATAACCTACCAGAACTGCGATTCCATGCGCGTTCACCCACGCAACCATATTGCCCTCCTAGTTATTCCCACCAGCACCAGAGCCGACGTTCCCACTCGGAGGGTCCACATACGTTATGACCTGTTGGCCTTCTGTCGTGAGTGCGTCTTGAATCGTCTGGAACAGTATATTGAATTCGTCCACTGAATACTCCAAAAAATTCCCCAGCTCAAGTTCTCCAACCAGCAAGCATCCCTCAGTGTTCGCCGGGATGTTTCCCCAGTGGATCATGATGTCAGTGAATCCCGGAACGTTCTCAACGTGGGGCATTAGCCGGTTGAAGTGCGGGGAGAAACGAATGTCAAGGTCGTAGGTTCCTGCGGGGATAGCGCGAGGTTTTACTGTGTCCGCTGCGTAGGCAGGCTCCATCGTGTAACAAACGTGCTGGCCGTTGATGAGCAACTCTCCCATGACACAGAGGACACTCGATTGCTGACGCTGTACGAGGAAGGTCACTTCGTATCATCCTCCGTCACTGGGACATTAGCGTAGTCCTTATCATGCGCGACCATGTACCGATCTAAGCGGTCTGTGCGCTTATTGATGTTACTGACGTGTCTGATCAGTTCTTCGTGATCGCGCTCGATCATCGACAATCGTTTGTCGAAGGCAAACCAGCCCGCAGTCAGGCCGATCAGCAGCACCGCAATGTGAATTACGGTGCCAAAACTGATTGCTCCATCCCATTTCAATATCGGGCTTGAGCCGGTTTGTTTCTCTGTGGTCATTGTGGCGTTGAAGTCGCCGTGAACGTACCCGTAACCGTGGTTGCCACTTTTAATCCGGTGCCAGTAATGTCGGCATCGGTTAGCGTCACTGCCCCCGTGCGACCGTTGAACGACTGGACGCCAGTCGTTGCTGTGGTCATAGGAATCTGCACGAATGCGCCTTGGTTAACGGAAATTGCCAATGCTGGCCCCGTTGACAGATTTAACGGACAAAGCGCAAGTCCGTTAGTGACTGTTGCATACGCAGTCGGCCACACACAACCTGTGAGCGCTGTCTGTGTTCCAAGGATCACATATGCCTGTTGAGCTGAGGCTGATACCGGCCTAGCTAGGTTGACAGTTGCATAGATGACAGAGCTAATCAGTATTGCTACCGCGAGAAACGTGGAACCGAATCGTTTCATAGACATTCTCCTCAAAACATGACTCCCGCTGGACCTATCGGCGCAGCAGGATCGAAATCTCTGACCAGCATAATCTCAATCCGGCAATTGTTGATAGCACTAACTGCCGAGTTCGCCGCGTCTGGTGTCGTTTCCCAAGTGATCGTGTTATCCACCACAGTCGTATGCGGAGTGGAAGTCTGCGGCCACACGGGATGACTGGAAGCTGTCGTACACGTTCCTGAGCACGAACTGACGTGGTAAACATAGTGCCCAGCGTTCCCCGCTGTCGGCAGGATGTAGGAACCGTACCCTGTGCCAGTCACATATTGCGTCGAGTTGCTTGCTGCCCAATCCGGCCCGCCGATGTTGCATTGTGCCGCGCCACTCGTTGACCCGAACTGGCCCCAACCGTCACTAAGCATCGCGTGCCATTTTCCAGTCAACGCTTGTACTGCTACACCGCCATCCGCTCCGTCGAAGGTCCATGACCACCCAGATTTATACGTGTGGTTAGCGCGGATGACATTCGTGGTGGTGTTGTTTGCAAAATAGTTTTCATCGTAGTAAAGCGGAATGCCTACAAATGAACCGCCTGCTGGAGGGGGACACTGTGTAGCCGATCCTGCACTCTGCAAAGTAAGAAGATTGGCGAATGTGTTGGAGTCTTGTCCAGTGATGAGCGGCGGGTAGGCGTCGGTCAAGTTATCGAAGTTCCACGAGAAGTGTGAGTCGTTGCACGGTGCGCCGTTCGGGGTAGTGGCCGTGTAAGAGGACAGGTTCGGTCCCGCGTACGGCGCTTGATATGCGTTCTTGGCAACCACCCAGTTCACATACCCGTTCGCGGAGTGACCCGCAAGATTGCCGTTGTTGAACGTGGGATTGGCGGCGGGCAATCCGCATCCGGTTGATTGGCTGCAAGGCGTGAATGTCGCCCCGCTCGGGCTGCCAGTCCAAGTGTGGGTGCCGTCCGCTGTGCCTGTAATCGTGCCCACTTGGAGAACGCTGCAACCCGTGCAGCCAGAGACGAAGCCGTTGCCGACAAGCGATGCCGATGCGCCAGTGCTCGCCTGCGTCACCGTGTCACCCGAGGCGAATGTACCGCTCGCTACTGTTCCGTTGATGCTCTTCCCGTTGATGGTCAGGGGCGTAGGATACCCCGCGTGCACCACCGTCATCGACTGTATATTCCAGAGGTAGGCTTGCGCGTAGTAGGCTCCGACGATGTAGTTGGCCGTCCCCGCCGCGCCTACTTGCGCGTAAATGTCATTCAGCGCCGACTCGACCTCGTGCAGCGTGAACTTATCTCCTGAGAACACCGGAGGCGTGATCGTGATATATCCCTGCACTCCCGCAGCCGTCTGGGTTTTTTGACTCTCCACGTCCCAGATGTCGCATCCACCACCCAAGCCATAGTATTTTCGCCACGATACCGCCCAGCGCCCTTGCTGTCCACTCACGTTGGTATCGCTGAAATATTGCGTGAACACGGTGTCATCGAGGGAATCAGTAAATACACCAAGGGAACCACCCGCTCCCCACGAAGGATTCCCGTTGTAAGAATTCAACAAACAGTTCGTAGTCGCAAAATTGTAGAGAAGCGTGTGGCTGGTAACTGTTATGGTGCAACTCGGAGGGCATCCACCGTTGAGAGAAATCACGTCTTTATAAATTTGTTCTCCGCTACTTCCGGTCAGACTGCTTACCCGAGAGTAGATCGTATTTCTTTCAGTATGTGAGAAAATCGCGTCATCCTGATACAGCCATGTTGTTCCTACCGGATAACACACTCCAGACGCCGTCACATATGCTAGATAGTAGTTCCCCCCATTCGCCTTCATGAGAAAGAAGAAGTTTCCGCTTGCGTCCTCCATTGATAACAGATTTGGGTTGCCGTTGTCTTCCAGCCCCCAAAGTCCGACCGGAGAACTGGGGAAAAATGTGCTGTCCGTGCAGCGGAAGATTGGTCGATTGAAATCGGAAGGAGTAACAACTGATCCAGATCCCGTCAGATTCCCAACTGTCTGCATCAAATACGGATTTCCGCCTGCTGCCGTGGTGGAGTTTGGTCCCCATGCTGGAATCGGACTCACAAGCGGCACTGGAGATGTGCTGGTGTTAAACGTTGAGCAGAGTATTGTGGACACTCCAGGCATCCCGCAAGTGATGGTAGGTCCGATCTGCGTGGTAAACGTTAGATCAGAGCCATAAGAAGTACCCACCGAGTTTGTCGCAAATGCGCGATAAAAATAGATTGTTCCTTGAGCAAGCGCCGGGAGAGCGCTTATGTATGGAGTCGCCGTTCCGTCTGAAGTGCATGGGCTTGTCGGATTTGCTGTCGTCCCCCAGCACACGCCTTCATTCGTAACCGCGAAGCTACCGGCTGAAGTAACCGTGCCACCAGAATAGGCGGAAGATGTTGTGATACCACTCGCCACCGTCGTTGTCACTGTTGGCGGTGCCCCGGCAGCTTGATACTGATACGCTCCACTATCCCATGCGCCGCTGGCCGGCCGAGCATTGGCGGTGTTGTTGGTTACCGTGTGCGTGGAAGTGTTGTAGGTAATTCCGGCGATCCCCGCTTCGCAGGCAGCGGCAGCGGCAGCATCATCCATTCCAGTGCACATCGAGGTCAGATTCGCCCCGGCACCTACGGTCGAATTGGTTCCAGTGGTCGGAGCATAATTGTTGCCGTTCACATATCCCTGACCGTTAGCAACAGCTTCTGTCTGCCAAATTTCGTAGCCATTGTCGGTGTTCGTCACGCCGGAGAAATCACCGATGGCCCCTGATGGCGAATAACCGATGAAGTGGTTGTTCTGGAAGGTTGCAGTATTTGATCCCCGCCCAGGATTTCGCATCGTGCAGGGATTGTCGCTTGTGTTGTTGAAGAAATAAGTTCTGCCGGGATTCTGGTCGCCTTCCAACATGTAGCAGTTAGAAGCGTTCCCATTTGGCCCCGTCATCACGTTGTTGAAAATGTAGCCGTGTGCCGATTGGCCCGTTGCGCCGGGGTAGAAGTCGATGGTTTCTCCGATGGTCGTCAGGCGCGTGATGTTGTTGTAGTAGTAGGTGTCCGGGTAGCCTGTATTCCCAGACCATTCCATCACATTGCCGTGCGTCCCGGAGGTCACCGGCTCGTACATATTCTCGAAAAGGTTGTCGTGAACGGAGAGCATCTGGTCGTACTTAACGCCGTCAGTAACATAGTTAAAAACATTGTGGTCAACTTCAGGCCCCGAGAGCAGCATCCCACCCGTGGCCTGCGATGTACCACCGTAAGTCGAGTCGGTTCCGTCAAATACGGTGTGGTCCACACGCTGATAAGTAGGCCATTGAGTTCCGCCGAGCGCCCAGTATTCGTCTCCATCGCACGATCCACAGCCAGAAGTGGTGGTTCCCATCGTCCAACCGTGGAAGTAGCCGTTCTTCCATTCGCTGTTGGCCCCAAGGCTGGCCACATTGTCGAACGGCGCAGTCAAGTTCCAGCAGTACCCCAGGACTTCTAAACTGTCGACAACTATATAACTGCCGCTGAAGTTCATAAAGACGAAGTTGGAGTCCTCGTAAGTGCAACTCGATGGGCTGCTGGTCGTAATCGTGTTGTCCAAATTAAACTTCGGACGGGTCCAAGAGCCGCCGGTGTACCATGTCTGATCTACGCCAATGTAGATGCAGCTCGTGACGACATAGGCGGCTGGATGGACGTTGCAAGTCGTAGACGTACCAGATGAAGTGAAATTCCAAGCATTGTTCTGATAGCCCGCAAAAGGAGTTAAGCCGCTGTTTCCGAAATGCCAAGTGTCGCCACCGCGAAAGATGATCGAATCCCCGTGCTGAATCGTCGTAGAGGCCGCTAGACCCGTAGCAGTGCTCATCCCCGGAGCATGGAACCACGTCGCTGTCTTGCTCGTACCTGCGTTTGCGTCACTGGCGTTACAGGGAGAACCCGTAGCTGCGCATACGTAATAAGTAGTGGCGAAGTCCGGAGCCGCCAGCAGCAGCAGCGCGAGAATGAAAATAAGTTTTTTCATGGTTTCACCGCCACGGAAAGCGCTGCATAGTTCTCCGTGTTGTTGCTGTCTGTTCCAGTGGGAGTGATTGAGCCGAACGAGGTCTGCTTGCCGTACTCGCTTCCATCACCGCCATTGTTCGCTCCCAGCGTGCATGTGGCCCCACAGGAACCGGCCGTCAACGTGCCGCTGGCCAAAGTTAAGCCGCACACGATCAAATCGCTGTTTACGGTCGTGACCATAGTCCCACAGCCCGCGTTGTTGGCCCCTATACTGGTAGAAGCATTGTTTCCGGACGATGCGAATTTATCTACGCTGTTCGTGTTCCCGTCTGTCCACTCATCGGAAACAATTGAATCGACGGAATCGGAGCCGGTGGCGAGCGTCATGGTGACGATGTTCGAGGCCGTGGTATGGGTGTTGAAGGCAATAGCACACTGCCATGAGAACCCGCTCCCGGTCCAGAGCACTTGTCCGCTGCCACAATCTGAATAAGAATTCCCAGCGGTGTCACTGATTGTCCAAGTGTTCGGCACTTCGCTGTCAAAATAGTAGACGACAATGACACTAGGGTTTGTCAAAGGAGAGGAAAAGGCAACGTTATGACACACTCCAGGACCGCCCGTGCATGTCGCAGTGTTCCCGTTTAAGTGGGACCAAGTACCGCCGCCTGCACTTGCTCCACCACTGATGTAGCCTTTCGGACCCACCACGCCTTTCGGCCCAAGGACGCCACCTTGCGCAAAAGCAAGAACTGCGATAAGCAAGAGAGAGACAAAAGCGCTGCCAATCTTCATTAATTGATCTGCGTAATTCCGCATTGTCCTCCTAACAACATCGTCACGTTATTGGTTCCGTTCGCGACGAATTCTATGCCGATGTTTCCCGCGTGACTTGTCAGAAATTGAGCATCATAGGTGATGTCCTCGCTTGCGCCTGGGGCTCCAGTGACCGGAGTTTCGCTGCCAGCCAAACTGGTGCCAGCGATCGTGGGCAAATCTTGGAACACGCCCGCAGCACCAGTATTACCACGAGTTTTTGCGTTCACATTTGAAATCGTAACTGCTCCT
>Ga0074044_10003807_pt1 | contig 12684 bp, 11 predicted proteins | sample BogForMeECP23OM1_FD_94443 | JGI IMG/M metagenome (GOLD analysis project Ga0074044, IMG submission 94443) | Bog forest soil microbial communities from Calvert Island, British Columbia, Canada - Bog Forest MetaG ECP23OM1 | ecosystem: Environmental > Terrestrial > Soil > Wetlands ...
ATGCAGCGTACTTCGCCCAGGAATTCACGGCGCACAAACGTGAAATCGTAGTACTGACGCTGAAAATCCTGATCGAGTATCACCATCTGCGCAAAGCCCAGCGGCAGGAACCTCATGGTATAGACGTTCTTCAGCTTGCTCAGCATCCGTTTGCCCAGGCCCGCCGTCGTAGGCGAAGTGAAAGCGCGGTCCGCCGTGCCCTCGCTCATATCCAGGCGCCCCAGAAAATATACGTCGCTGCTGGGGACGGCGGCGTCGAGTTGTTTGTCTTCCCTGAGATTCTGGAGATAAGTCTCCACCAGCGGATGGAGTTGCTTCATCTGCGCCAGAAAGAAATGTTCGCGCTCGACCGCTCGATCGATAACCTGATCGAAGCTGGCGGCGGCGCTGGTTTGTTGAGCGGCCGCGTCTCGCGTCGCGAGTTGGGGTTGCGGGGTGGTCTGAGCGGGTGAAGTTTGCGCAAACAGTGCCGTGACGCTGCAGGCCACGACGCAGCAGCTCACGAAGAGCGCAAGAAGTGCTAATGGGGGGCGCAACATTTTAATTTGTTTCATTCTCTCTATGATGCAGTCTCTCTTTGTTGCAATCTATGATGCAGTTGCTACGACGCCAGCTGAAACTCGATGTGCAAGATCGCGTCGAAATCCGCGGGGTGTCCGTCCTTCTGCGCCGGCTTGAACTGAATTTTTTCCGCCGCCCGCTTCGCCGATTCGTCCAATCCGTGGCCGAGTCCGTGCACCACCTTCACAATGCGAATCTGTCCGTCCGCCGAAAACACAACTTCGATCAGCACCTCGCCCTCAATTTTCAGCTGCCGTCCTTCTTCAGTGTAAACCGGACGCGGCTTGTATGTAATTTCCACCGGCAAAGTCTTCACCGCGGGTTCGGCGGACTTGGCCTTCACCTGCGAAACCGGGACCACGTCGGCGTCTCCGAACGCGCCCTGCCGAACCGTGCCGCGCGTGCCCGAAATCGGGCCCGAACTATTCCCCGTGGCCACGCCGCTCCCAAATCCGGTGCTCGCGACCACCCCGCGCGCGCCACGCGATCCCCCAGTGCCATTGCCCGATCCAGCGCCGTAGGGCATGTCATACGATCCGGCCTGCGCGATGGTCACGGGGCGGCCGTGATTGTCGGACGCAGGCACGCCATTCGGATCGCCGAACCCTCCCGTTTGTACTTTTGACGGCGCGGCTGCCATCGTAGGTGTCGCCGAGCTGCCATTAGAGAACACATTCGTTTTCACCGGCGGCCGCGGAATCTCCGGCTTTAGCTCGGGCAGAACTTCTTTCTTGGCCGCCAAATTGATCTTAGGCGCCTGCTCCTCGGGTACTGGCTGTCTCTTCTGCACCAGTTCGGTTGGAACCCGCAGCGCTTGCGGCCGTGGCGTCACCGGTTCCGTAGGTTCTGTAATCTTTGGAACGGGAATTGAAAAATGTTTAACCGGCGCCGGAGCCTGCGGAATCGGCGGCGCGGTGCTCACCAGGCTCACGAAGTGATAATCGTGCACCGGCAACACCAGCACCTCCGGGTACAAGATGGCGATCAATACGAAGAACCCCATCACCAGCGATTGCATACCGTAACTCAGAACAAACCTTCCCCAACGGGTGCGAGCCTCGGGAAGAAGGCCGAGCGTCAAGTCTGACTGTGAAGCCTGGGAATCCATGTCCGGTACCTCATCTACGAACCAGTTGCCCAAAGGCGAACCAAAGAAGCGCTTCCACCGCTGAGCATACCCTGACCATGCTTAGTGCGCGTTAGACGACCGCGGGAGACCGGCCGTAGGACGAACTTCCACCTTCCAAGTGCACGCCGAAGTCCATTTTCGACCGCAGCACTGCCCCCTTAAGATGCTGGTAAGAGGGAATTTGTTGGTGGAGTAGCCTATTCTAGCAGACGAAAAATCCCAATCTGCAACGTTTTTCCTATTTAGGGAAGGGAAAATTGGGCGGAAATTCGGAAGATTTTACCCTGCCCAAAACCTCGTCCGGACCCTTGTCCCAGCCGTTCCTTCGTGGACACTTAGTGCCCTTTGTGGTGGCCGTTTTCGCGGCAAAATAAGCCACTGCCGAAGGGGGCTAGTCCTCGTCGTCGATCTTGATCCGCAGCGACTTCAGAAACTTCAGATCCTGATCGCTGATCTTGAGCTCGGCATTGGTGCTGAGCGTCGAAACCAGGGAAGTCTTATCCGTCGTGTTTTCCCCCTGCTTGCTGACGCCGATGGTGGCTTCGAGCACGAGAAAAATATCGTAGCCGCCTTCTTTGATCCGCGCCACGACTTCCGCGATTTGCTCCGAATCCGATAGAGATTCGTTGATCGCGTCGCCAAGTTCTTTCATGAGCTGCTTCAGTTGCTGATCCACGATTCCCCCTGGCGTCGGCCGCCGCTCACCGGCGACATCACAGGCATCAGTGATCTCACCCATCGCCATTGTACCCCCGCCCGCTGCTAAAATCGACCGTGGTGACGGAACGGTAGTGGTGCAGTTTGAATCGGCTTTGAAAGGGTCCGGCCTCACAGGCTGCGGAATACAGATTTTGTTCTTGCTTTTGGGTGGCGCAGCGCCGGGCCCCCGGCACGCCCGGTTTTGGCGTGATGGGGTGGAGCGGTTTACCGCTGCGATAAACGGCTTATTTTCAGTGCCCGCTTTAGCCGCTGGAAGGCACAATTCTCAACTGCAACACAACCGACGGAGTGCGGTCAGGAGTGGAGTGACACAGGGAATGATCGACGGCCAAACCATAAGAAAAATCAGGCTGTTCTTCGAGGCCGCTGTCCATGTGGTCGAGCGCAGCCGCATGGGCCGCGCCGCGTTAGCCGGACTCCGCGCCACCGCCGGCTCTTTCGCGCGCGTGCTCGGCCAACTCTGGCTGGAGGTGACCGGATTCACCTTCCTGGCGATGGCCGCCGTCGGAGCCATGGCCGCCATGCGCGAGTATGGCCGCTACCAGTCCGGCCACGCCACTGGACCCGCGCGTTTGTTGCTGGCCGTATGCTTCACCGTTTCCTTCACCTGGTTCGGACTGAGCTCATTCTGGCGGGTAAAGCGAAGAGCGAAAAGCTAAAAGCGAGCTGCGAAAGCAATATCGAAGAAGGGCAGGGCACCATGACGGAACTCAAAACGGCCGAATCGCCAACCAAGCTCAAAGCCGACCTGCGAGAGACTTCTTCTCATATCCCCGTCCGTCCCCTCTACACGCCCGCCGAACTCGCGAACTGGGACTTCGACCGCGACGTCGGCTATCCCGGCGAATTCCCCTACACCCGAGGCGTTCAAGCCACCATGTACCGCGGCCGTCTCTGGACCATGCGCCAGTACGCCGGCATGGGCGACGCCGAGGAGTCGAACAAGCGCTACAAATATCTGCTGGCAAACGGAACCACCGGCCTGTCGGTCGCCTTCGATCTGCCCACCCAGATCGGCCTCGATTCCGACAATCCGCTGGCCGTCGGCGAAGTAGGCAAAGTCGGCGTGGCCATCGATTCCATCGAAGACATGCAGCGCCTGTTCGATGGCATCGACCTGACCAAAATTTCCACCTCGATGACCATCAATGCCACGGCGTCGATTCTGCTGGCGCTATATGTAGCCGTCGCCCGCCGTCAGGGCATGGACATCCGCAAGCTCTCGGGCACCGTGCAGAACGACGTGCTCAAGGAATACATCGCCCGCGGAACCTATATCTACCCGCCGCAGCAGGCGATGCGCATCATCACCGACCTATTTGCCTGGACCAACGAAAACGTGCCCGATTGGAACACCATCTCGATCTCCGGCTACCACATGCGCGAGGCCGGATCGACCGCAGTGCAGGAAGTAGCCTTCACGCTAGGCAATGGAATCGCCTACGTGGAAGCCGCGATCAAAGCCGGCCTCGATGTCGACAAATTCGCGCCCCGTCTCTCGTTCTTTTTCAACGCGCACAGTAATTTTCTCGAGGAGGTAGCAAAATACCGCGCCGCCCGCCGCATGTGGGCGAAGATCATGCGCGACCGTTTCAAGGCGAAGAATCCAAAATCCTGGATGCTGCGCTTCCACACCCAGACGGCCGGTTCCACGCTAACCGCGCAGCAACCGGAAAACAACATCGTCCGCACCGCGATCCAGGCGATGGCCGCCGTGCTTGGCGGAACCCAGTCCTTGCACACGAATTCATTCGACGAAGCGCTGGCATTACCCACCGAGGCCTCGGCGCGAATCGCGCTGCGCACGCAGCAGGTAATCGCCTTCGAGTCAGGCGTGCCGCAAACCGTCGATCCGCTGGCCGGTTCGTATTACGTAGAATCGCTAACCAGCGAAATCGAAAAACGAGCCGTCGATTACCTCGAAAAAATCGAAGCCATGGGCGGCATGTTAAAAGCCATCGAGCGCGGATACGTGCAACAGGAAATTCAAAACGCCGCTTACGAATATCAGACCGCCGTCGATCGCACAGAAGCGATAGTGGTGGGGGTGAATCGCTTCCACATCGAGCAAGACCACACCGTGCCCATCCAGCGCATCGATCCCGCCCTCGAACCAAAGCAAGTAGAGCGCCTGCAAGCCTTACGCGCAAAACGAAATGCCGAGACCTGGAAAGCCGCAATTCGCGCCGTCGAAGATACAGCCCGCTCCGGCGAAAATCTGATGCCGCGAATCCTGGCCGCAGTAGAAGCAAATGCCACCGTAGGCGAAATCTCAGACGCCATGCGGAAAGTCTACGGAGAGTACAAAGAAGCCGTGGTGATCTAGAAGGCTGCGGAAAAACGCCGCCAACGAAGGAAACAGGGAAGGGCACGACCTTGGTCGTGCCGCTAAGTCGCTGAAAATAGGTTTGCGCTTTAGCGCCTGAGGGCCGCCATTAGCGGGCGGAAACACTCTTCCCGCAAGCTGCTGGGAAATCAACTGTAAAGACGGGGCTTGCCCCGTCTCAGCAACGGTAGAGAACACTAGTTCGCCAGTTTGTAGTCGCAGGCGCTGCGACAAGATTCGCAGTACATGAGCCCGTCGATGCACAGGTGGACGTCCAGTTGTGATTGGCACAAGACGCAGTATTTTTCGCACCAGCATTGCGCTTCGGGCCGCTCGCACTGCGCGCACACGATCTGGCGGAGCCCCGGTTTCGAGGACATGCCTGGAGTTTAGTCCGCCAACCGCAGCGAAGAAACATAACCGAAGTCACAGAGGCAGGTGTCAGGTCGCAGGTCTCAGGAAGAGCAAAACCCGCCCGGTACGGAATGTTTTTGGTTTTCCTGAGACCTGACACCTGACACCTGCCTTCCTGAGACCTGACACCTGCCTCTGTGATAACGTAATCAGTTCAAGATTGCGGCAGCCAGCCACTGTCTGACGATTCTGACCGAGGTTCTTCGTGTCGGTTGCTGAAGCCACTCCGCCCGTCGTCCCAGGCAACGTTCGCAAGACTGCCCTGAACGCCGTCCATCGCCAGATGGGCGCCAAGATGGTCGAGTTCAACGGCTGGGATATGCCCGTCGAATACCCGACCTCAATCGGCTGTGGCATCGTCAACGAACACATGGCCGTCCGCACCGGCGTCGGCATCTTCGACGTCAGCCACATGGGCGACATCCGCCTGGCCGGTCATGAAGCGCTAGCCGCCGTCCAGCACATCTCCATGAATGACGCCTCCCGGCTGGCCATCGGGCAAGCGCAGTACTCCGCATTGCTCTATCCGCAAGGAACTTTCGTCGACGACGTCATCGTTCACCGCCTGGGCGAAGACGAATACCTGCTCGTAATCAATGCCGGCACGCGCGAGAAAGATTTCAACTGGGTGCACGAAAACACCCGCCAGTTCGACTGCAAAGTCGAGCATCTCTCCGACGACTTCACCCAGATTGCCATCCAGGGTCCGAAGGCCGTGGATGTCCTGCAAAAGCTAACCGATGCCAACCTGAGCGCGGTGAAGTTCTACTGGGTGACGCGCGGCACCGTATGCGGCCTGAAAAATATCCTGATGGGCCGCACCGGCTACACCGCCGAAGACGGCTTCGAGATTTACATCCCGCCAGACGAGAAGACCAGCGCCCGAGTCTGGTACGAGATTCTGGAAGCGGGAAAAGAGTTTGGCATCGTCCCCTGTGGCCTGGGCGCACGCAACACGCTGCGTCTCGAAGGTTGTCTGTCTCTCTACGGCCACGAAATCTCGGACACCATCAACGTGTGGGAAGCTTGCCTGGATCGTTTCTGCAAAATGGAGAAGCCCGACTTCATCGGCCGAGCCGCGCTGGAGAAAGCGAAAGCGGAACGCCTAAGGAAAACGCTGGTCGGTCTGGAAATGGTCGACCGAGGCATAGCCCGCGATGGCTACAAGATTCTAGACGAAGCAGGAAGCGAGATAGGCCACGTAACCAGCGGTTCTCCCGCGCCATTCCTGAAAAAAAATATTGCGCTAGCCTATGTCCCGCCCGACCAAGCCGCGATTGGAACCGAGCTGAAAGTAGAGATCCGAGGACAAGGAGTAAAAGCAAAAGTAGTGCCGACGCCATTTTACAAACGTCCGAAGAAAGCGTGAACAGAGGCCACAGGGAAACAAAGAGCAAGAGCGAAAAGCTAAGAGCTAGGAGCCAAGAGCTGTTATGCCATACCCAATCGACCGCAAATATACAAAAGAACATGAGTGGATCACCCCCGATGGCACCATCGGCATTACCGACCACGCCCAGGAATCGCTCGGCGACATCGTGTTCGTGGAACTCCCCAAGGTGGGAGCCGAGATCACTACCGGCAAGCCCTTCGGCACGGTCGAGTCGGTGAAAGCCGTGTCCGACTTGTTCGCTCCCGTCTCGGGAACTGTCACAGGCGTGAATGAAGCGCTAGCCACGGCTCCCGAGCAAGTCAACAAAGATGCCCACAGCGCCTGGATGGTCAAGATCAAAGTCAAGGACGCGGCGGAGCTGAATGGCCTGCTCTCCGCCCCTGACTACGACAAATTTGTAAGCGAAGAGGCGGGACACTGAAACCCATTTACCACCAAGGGCACGAAGTAACACGAGGGAGAAGCCAAACAAATATTGCCTTCCCTTCGTGTACCTTAGTGTCCTTAGTGGTTCTGGCCTTCCCTTCGTGTACCTTAGTGTCCTTGGTGGTTTCCGCTTTAGGTCGTCCGCAGCCACGCCGCCACATTCCACAATCAAATCCACCACTGGATACATCTAACTAAGGCTCCTATGCGATATCTACCTAAATCTCCCGCCGACCGCGCCGCGATGCAACAGGCGATCGGCATTCGCTCCGTGGACGAGCTTTTCTCGCCCATCCCCAGTCAGTATCGCCTCACGCGCGATCTAGCCATCCCGCGCCAAATGGCCGAGTCGGAAATCGTCGACTGGTTCAAGCAGCGCGCCAAAGAAAACGGCGAAGGCTACGCCAGTTTCCTCGGAGCCGGCGCTTATTTCCATTACCGCCCCGTGGTCATCGACGCCTTAGTCCAGCGCGGCGAATTCCTGACCTCCTACACGCCCTACCAGGCCGAGTTCGCGCAGGGCACTCTGCAAGCCATCTTCGAATTTCAGACCATGATCTCCGAACTCACCGGCATGGACCTGGCGAATGCCTCAATGTATGACGGTTCGACCGGCGCGGCCGAGGCCGTAATGATGGCGGTCCGCATCACCGGAAAACATGCGGCCGTCATCGCCCGCAACCTGCATCCCGAATATCGCGAAGTGCTCAATACCTACGCGACCCATCAGGCGATTCCGCTGCACACCGTCTCATATACGGGCTCGGGACAGATCAACCTAAAGGAGCTAGAGAAGGCGGTAAAGGACGATACGGCCTGCGTCCTGATCCAATCGCCAAATTTCTTCGGAACGATCGAAGACGTCGAAGCCATCGCCGAGATCGCGCACAAACGCGGAGCGCTGCTCATAGTCTCGATCGCCGAAGCCGTATCCCTAGGCATAGTCGAGCCGCCGCGAGCCGCGGACATCGTGGCCATGGAAGCGCAGTCCTTCGGAGTACCGCTGGGATTCGGCGGCCCGTACTGCGGCGTGCTAGCTACCAAAGAGAAATTCGTCCGCCAGATGCCCGGACGCCTAGCCGGTCAGGCCTTCGACAAAAACGGCAAGCGCGGTTTCGTGCTGACGCTCGCCACCCGCGAGCAGCACATCCGCCGCGAGAAGGCGACATCCAACATCTGCACCAACCAGGCCCTGGTAGCGCTCATGGTAAACATCTTCATGACCGTCTACGGCAAAATCGGCCTGCGCGAACTGGCGAAACAGAATCTCGCAAAAACCGCGTACGCAGTAGACCAGTTCAACAAACATGCCAAAGTACTGTTCGCCGGCGCGCCAAGATTCAACGAGTTCGTTGTCCAAACCAGCGAAGATCCCTATGCCATCAACTCGCGCTTGCTGGGACACAAAATGGTTGGCGGCCTGCCCATGAAAAAGTTCTATCCCGAGTTAGGCAACGCCGCTCTCTGGTGCTGCACTGAACTCACGACACGGTCAATGATCGATACCGCCGTTGGCCTAGTCGCCGACAGCGAACGCGCAGTGCGAAGTATGAGGGAAGTCGAAGAGGTGGCGCGATGAACCAGATGTAGACGCGAGGAAAAAGGGCGTTATTCATGGATTGGTGGCATACCCAGATAAGCTCGCCGTATTATTACTTGGTTCTTGGGGTTATCTCATTTCTTTGGGCTGTGGTTTCGATGTGCGCCGGAAAAACGTATGGGGGACGGGCTGGTGGTTGGGCCTCCCGCGCCAAGGAACCAAGTCAGTTCTGGTCGACGGTCGCAATAGGTTACATCAGTGGTGTTTGTTTCATCGGATATTTCTTGTATAAGGTCTACGCTTAGCCGCGCCAAAGGCGATGCAGTGATTTTGGGTGGCGCAGCGCTTCAGCGCTGCGATTAAGCCATTGTTTGGAGGAGCGGCTTTAGCCGCTGAGGGAAGTGATGAAGCACACGACTCGCAAAGCCACGCGCCACATCAGTCAGAACGAAGGCCTGATCTTCGAAAAGTCCTCGCCCGGCAAAGCCGCCTGGAAACTGCCGCCGCTCGATGTCCCCGAAGTCGACACGGCAAAGCTCCTCGGTAAGCAAGAAAGAAAAGACCTAGGCAACATGCCCGAGGTCAGCGAAATCGAAATCATCCGCCACTTCACCCGCCTCTCAACTTGGAACTACGCCATCGATCTCGGAATGTATCCGCTAGGCTCGTGCACCATGAAGTACAACCCGCGAGTCAACGAGTTTGTGGCGCGAGTCGAAGGCCTGGCCAACGGCCATCCCTATCAAGCCGAGAAAATTTCGCAAGGCGCGTTGCGCATCATGAAAACGCTAAGCGACTGCCTGCTCGAAATCACCGGCATGGATGCAATCACCCTGCAACCCGCCGCTGGCGCCCACGGCGAACTCACCGGATTGCTCCTGGTCCGCGCCTATCACCAGTCCCAAGGCAACGCGCGCAAGAAGATCCTGATTCCAGACTCGGCGCACGGCACCAATCCCGCGACGGCGGCTACAGTAGGTTACGCGGTAGAAAATTTGAAATCGAACGACCGCGGCATGGTAGACGTAGCCGCGCTCGCGGCGCAGATGAATGAAGATGTAGCCGCGCTCATGGTCACCAATCCCAACACGCTAGGCGTGTTCGAGCAGGAGATCGACAAGATCGCCGAACTCATGCACGCCAAGGGCGGCCTGCTCTACATGGACGGCGCCAACATGAACGCGCTAGTAGGCAAAGCGCGCCCCGGAGATTTCGGCGTAGATCTCATGCACCTCAACCTGCACAAGACTTTTTCCACGCCCCATGGCGGAGGCGGTCCCGGCTCGGGTCCGGTAGCAGTAAAGAAAATTCTAGCGCCATTCCTGCCCACACCCGTCGTTATCACCAAGCCCGATGGCACGCTCGGCTTCGAATACAACCGTCCGCAGTCGGTGGGCCGCGTGCGCGCCTTCTACGGCAACTTCGGAATGTTCATCCGCGCCTTGGCCTACATCTTCGCCAACGGTCCCGACGGCCTGCGCCAGACCACCGAAGACGCCGTGCTCAACGCCAACTACATCCGCAAGGGCCTGGAAGGCGTTTACGACCTGCCCTACAAGACGCCCTCCATGCATGAAGTAGTTTTCAGCGACAAGCTGCAATCGAAGAGGGGCGTCAAAACAATGGACCTAGCCAAGCGCCTCATCGATTACGGCTTCCACCCCTACACAACGGCGTTCCCGCTGATCGTAGCCGGAGCGCTGATGATCGAGCCCACCGAGAGCGAGCCCAAAGAAGAACTCGATCTCTTCATCGAAGCCATGAAGTCGATCGCCGAAGAAGTAGAAGAAGATCCGCAGTACGTCCTTGATGCCCCGCACCACACGCGCATCTCGCGTCTGGACGAAACCGCAGCCGCACGCAAGCCCGTCCTCCGCTGGAAGCCAGAGACCGCGGGCTAAACCGCTCTTTTCAGACTTTGTTGCTTCTTACTTTGCTACCCCCTTTTAGGCTTGTCATCCCGAACGAAGTGAGGGATCTGCAGTTTCGCCGCGAGATGCAGATCCCTCACTTCGTTCGGGATGACAAAGTCTGGCGGATTGGTCGCACTGCACGCCGCCGGTCACCTTGCTAGAATCACCTGAGTCCATCCCTATGCCCGACGATCCGGCCAGCACTCAAGAAACGCCGCGCCAATTGGCCGAACATCATTACTACGCCGCCCTCGATCTAGTCCTGGAAGGTCACCACGAACAAGCAGTAGAAGAGTATCGGAGCGCGCTAGCCGCCGATCCAACCCTCACCGATGCGCTGCATGGACTGAGCCGCGCCCTGCAAGACCTCAACCGCCTCGACGAAGCCATCGAAGTCTCCAGGAAAATTTCAGAAATCGATCCTGACGACATTCTCGCTCACACCAGCCTCTCCATCCTCTATCAGAAAAAAGGAATGGTCCCCGAGGCCGAAGCGGAAGGCAACAAAGCCCGCGTGCTGGGCTGGAAGCAGCAGTTGAAGAAGGGCGGCCGATAGTCGTCGGAGCCCTTGATCGTCAACCCTCTACGTCATCCTGAGCGGAGTGGATGCTTCGCGAACGCGAAGCATGCACGGAGTCGAAGGACCCCTACGCTCCCGAGCGTAGTCAACCATTCCCCCCCGCACTCCGCGTCCTCTGCGGTAAAATCAAGCCATGCGAGAAGTCGTAGTCGTCTCTTCCGTCCGCACTCCAGTAGGACGCGCGTTTAAAGGTACGTTGCGTGCCACGCGTCCCGATGAACTAGCTGCCGTTGCAATCAAGGGAGCGCTCGATCGCGTTCCACAGCTAGATCCAGAATCAAACTATAAAGAGATTGAAGACGTCATCCTCGGCTGCGCCATGCCCGAGGCCGAGCAGGGAATGAACGTTGCCCGCATCGCATCTCTGCGCGCAGGTCTGCCAGTCGAGGTATCGGCCGTGACCATCAATCGTTTCTGCTCATCGGGCCTGCAGGCAATTGCCATGGCTGCCGAGCGCATCATGAGCGGCGCTGCCGAGATAATGGTAGCGGGCGGAACCGAATCGATGTCCATGATTCCCATGGGCGGCAACAAGATTTCGCCCAACCCCTGGCTCGTGGATCATCATCCAGGCGCGTATCTTTCGATGGGCCTGACCGCGGAGCGCGTGGCGCAGCGCTTCGGCATCACACGCGAACAGTGCGACCAGTTTTCCTTGCGCAGCCATCAGAAGGCGCTGGCGGCAATCGCTGCCGGCAAATTCGAAGATGAGACCGTAGCTGTGCCAGTGACCTTCACCACACCGAATGGATCGAAACCGAAGAAGCTGGAAATCACTTTCAAAGTAGACGAAGGTCCGCGCGCCGATACGTCTCTGGAAGCTCTGGGCGCGCTGAAGGCCGCGTTTCATGTGAAGGGTGTGACCACGGCCGGCAATTCTTCGCAGATGTCGGATGGCGCAGCCGCCGCCGTACTAATGTCGGCCGAGCGCGCCAAGGCTCTGGGCATCGCTCCGCTGGCGCGATACGTAGCGTTTGCCACCGCCGGATACAAGCCGGAAGAGATGGGTCTCGGCCCGGTGTTTGCGATTCCCAAGGCGCTGAAACTCGCCGGCCTGAAGCTCTCCGACATCGACGTGATCGAACTGAACGAAGCGTTTGCCGCGCAATCGCTGGCAGTGATTCAGGAAGCCGGAATCGACCCCGAACGCGTGAATCCAAACGGAGGCGCAATTGCCCTCGGCCATCCCCTGGGATGTACAGGAGCAAAGCTGACCGCCAGCGTGATTCGCGAACTGAAGCGGCGCAAGGCCCGCTACGGCATGGTCACAATGTGCGTAGGCGGAGGCATGGGCGCGGCGGGAATTTTCGAGAATCTGCAGTAGATTTTCCTTCGTGTACCTTAGTGTCCTTGGTGGTTCAAGCTTTTCTAAACCACGAAGGTCACGAAGACTCACAAAGGAAACCGAACAATTACTTTGTGACGCGTCTCCTAGCGAGTGGCCGTGGGAAAGACAATAACGGGACCATGGCTACCTTAACGGTCAATCGAAACACTGCTCAGGAGATCAGTCACGCCGTGATCACCGCTGCAAGCGGGTTCACTCGGAACTCGGGCCGGGGCTCCTGGAGAGCACTTATACAGCATGTTTGCAACATGAACTCGGGAAGGCAGGATTCAGGTCGGACGCGCAAGTCGGTTTGCCGGTGGTTTACGATGGCGTAAGACTAGACCTCGGATAC
>Ga0074044_10003808_pt1 | contig 12683 bp, 12 predicted proteins | sample BogForMeECP23OM1_FD_94443 | JGI IMG/M metagenome (GOLD analysis project Ga0074044, IMG submission 94443) | Bog forest soil microbial communities from Calvert Island, British Columbia, Canada - Bog Forest MetaG ECP23OM1 | ecosystem: Environmental > Terrestrial > Soil > Wetlands ...
CAGGGTGTTGAAAAACTCAATGCAACTCGCTTATTTGATTTCGCCCGCTTCAACACCCTGCGTAAAAGTTGTCCTCTTACCTACAACATCTCCCCCCTTTGGGGGAGACAAGAGAGAGGGAGCGGGCGTTGAAAATTACTTTTTCAACAGCCTGCTGGGCGGCGCGGCAGCCTACTTGCCCTTGAAATGCGGCTTTTGTTTTTCGCGGAACGCGCGCATCCCTTCTCGCACGTCCTCGGACGGATTGGTGATCATCACGTTGAGCGCGGCGTCCTCGAGCGCATTCTCCAGCGTCATCTCGCGCTGCTTGTACATCATGCGTTTGGCAAGCCTGATTGCCAGCGGCGGCCCGTCCGCCAGCCGCCGCGCGAAATCGTTGACGCGCGCCTCGAGTTCCGCGTGCGGCACCACTTCGGTAACCAGTCCGAGTTCGAGCGCCGTCTTCGCGTCATACACTTCCGCCAGCAGCGTCATCTTGAGTGCGCGGTCCAATCCCATGAAACGCGGGAAAAGGTACGCTCCGCCTTCATCGCACAGCAGCGCAAACTTGAGCGCCGTATCTCCCAGCCGCGCCTGGTCCGACGCAATCCTGAAATCGCACGACAGTGCCAGCGTCAGGCCGCCCGCCACCGCCGCTCCGTTAATCGCTGCGATCACCGGCTTGTCGAAGCGATGCAACGACAGCACCAGCTGATGGAATCCCTCGCGCATCTCGAGCATATGGCCCATCGGATGCCCACGAAACCGCGAGCGGCTCTCGGGCGCACCGCTGATATCGCCGCCGGCGCAGAACGCGCGTCCGCTGCCCGTGATGATCAACACGCGGACCTCGTCGTCCTGGCGCGCGAGGTCGATCGCCGCGCACATTTCCTTGACCATCGTCTCGTTGTAGCCGTTCATCCGCTCGGCGCGGTTGATGGTGATTTTCGCAACGCCGTCGCGGGAACCATAGATGATCGTCTTGAAGTCCATCGTCGAATTGACCTCCCTGAATTAGCCTCTCCCTGTCAGGGAGAGGCCGCGCCTACGGCGCGGGTGAGGGTCCAAACATAAGGATGCCCCTCCTCGGACAAGAAGGGAGCGCAAAACCGCTCACGCGCAGATCCCCCGACCAAGCGCGTTCCCTGTCCCGGCCCCCGCTATCTACCCTTGAACGTCGGCGGACGCTTCTCCAAAAACGCCTTGACGGCCTCCCGATGGTCCTCCGTTCGCCCGGTCATCGTTTGCCCCCACGCCTCGCGGTCGAGCAGCTCGTTAAACTCGTGATTGATCGCCGCGTTGAGATTCGCCTTCATGTATGAATACGCAATCGACGGACCGTTGGCGATTCGCGACGCCAGCGCATGCACCTCGTCGCGGAACGACACCGCCGGCACGACCCGATTCGCCAGTCCGATTCGCAGCGCCTCGTCCGCGCCGATCACATCGGCCAGGAAATACAGTTCGCGCGCCTTCGCCGATCCCACCAGATGCGTCAGTGACCAGGTGCCGCCGTAATCGCCCGAGAAACCGACCTTGGCGAACGCGGTGCCGAAACGCGCCGCGTCGGACGCAATCCTGAGGTCGCACGCCATCGCCAGGCTCAGCCCCGCGCCGGCCGCCGGCCCGTTGACCGCCGCGATCGTCACCTTCGTCATCTCGTGCAGCATCAACGACGCCTCTTCGCCCCGGCGCAGGCCGGCAACGCGATCCTCGATCGTTTGCGCCGCGCCCGCGCCTGCGCTCTCGTTGCGCTCGCGCATCCCGCCTATATCTCCGCCTGAGCAGAATCCGCGTCCCGCTCCCGTCAGCACCACGGCGCCGATTTCGGGATTGGTCGCGGCGCGCGACAGGTTGTCCACCAGCCCGCCCATCATCTCGGCGCTCATCGCGTTCAGCTTGTCGGGCCGATTCAGCGTCAGGTAAAGGACGCGGTCTTTAGTTTCGGTCAGCAGATCTGCCATTGTTTTGGCCTCCAAAAATCCGGGTTCGACTCTGGTACTACTTCACGTCCGCCAATCTGTCGAGAGCCGCCGCGACCGCCTGCGTTCCGTCGAGATCGTGACCGAGCGCCGCCGACGCGTTGAACATCGAGGCCATCAGCGCGAGTCCCGGCAGCGCCAGCCCGGATTCACGCTCCGCCTCGGCCACCAACCGGATGTCCTTGCGAATCAGCTTGATAAAAAACCCGGGCCGATAATCGCCGGCGATTATTTTGGGGCCGAGATTCGTCAATTGCCACGACGCCGCCGCACCTGCGCCAATCGCCTCGACCACCCGCGACGCGTCGAGACCGCCGGCCTTGGCGAACTTGATCGCCTCGGCCGCCGCCTCGAGATTGATCGCGACCGCGATCTGATTGGCCAGCTTCGTCATCTGGCCCGCGCCTGACGCACCCATGTGCGTGACCCTTTTCCCCATCAACTCGAACAACGGACGCGCCCGCGCGAATGCGCCCGCGTCTCCGCCAACCATAATTGCGAGCGTGCCGTCGCGAGCGCCGGCGTCGCCGCCCGACACCGGCGCATCTAGGTAATCGACGCCGGCGGCTTTCAGCCGCGCCGTGATTGCGCGCTCCGCCGCCGGCGAAATTGTGCTCATGTCAACGACGAGCTGCCCCGCTTTCAGCGCTGGCTCGATCCTGGCGATGGTCGCCTCCACGTCGGGCGTGTCGGGCACCATGATAAACACGGCCTCCGCGCCCGCAGCGCACGCGGCCGCATCCGCCGCGACGATCGCGCCGTCGCTCGCAAGTGCGCGAGCCTTCTCAGCCGACCGATTGAAGACGCGCACGCGATGGCCCCCGCCAAGCAACCGCCGCGCCATGGGCGCCCCCATTATTCCAGTCCCGATCCATCCGATTTCCATGCGAATGACTCCGTGTGCCCCTGACGTCTCCCTCTAAGAGAGCTTTGCACAACCGAGGTTCGTTACGGAGAGAAAACGCGCTAGCGCGCTACGTTGAGAGATGACACAAAGAAGCGCGACCCACCTCCCCTCAACCTTGTTCTAACAGGGACCCTACGAGTACTCAGGGTAAACTCCGCCCGCATCTTTTCCTGCCACTGGTTGCAGAGCCTGTCCTGAGCCCCGCCGAAGGAGGTCACCCCTGCCGAAGGAGGTGTGGAACCCATCGCGGGTTCCACATTCAATCAAGTTCTGCCCTTGCTTCTCGCGATGACCGCATCGGCGCCCGCAGTCTTTTGCATCCTCGACGACGCCTTTGTAGCCTAGGCGAGGATTTCCTCGATGGCTATTGCGCCTAAATCGATTACCCAACCGACGCACGAGGTGCACGAGTTTTCCTCGACGCGTAAGTGGGTGATCGCGTTCTCGGTGATGCTGTGTACGGTGCTCGAGGTGCTCGACAGCTCGATCGTCAATGTCTCGCTGCCGCACATGCAGGGGAGCTTTTCGGCGAGCGTCGATGAGATTGCGTGGGTCGTGACCTCGTACCTGGTTGCGGCGGGCATCATGATTCCGATGACCGGATGGATCGCCGAGCGCTTCGGGCGCAAGCGCTACTTCGTCGCGTCGATCGCGATGTTTATCGCGGCCTCGGCGCTGTGCGGGGTGGCGCAATCGCTCAACCAGATCGTTTTTTTCCGCCTGGTGCAGGGTGCGGCCGGCGCGGCGATGATGCCGTTGTCGCAGGCGATCCTGATGGAGACCTTTCCGCCGCGCGAGCAGGCGATGGCGATGGCGGTGTGGGGCATCGGGATGATGGTCGCGCCGATCATGGGGCCGACCATCGGCGGCTATATCACCGACGCGTGGAGCTGGCGCTGGAACTTCTACATCAACGTGCCGATTGGCACGATGGCGGCGTTCATGGTGTATCGCTTCGTCGATGACCCGGCGTACATGCGCAATCTGCGGCGCGGGCGCATCGATCTGCTCGGTATTGCGTGCCTGTTCGTCGCGCTCGGGCTCGGCGAAATCGTGCTCGATCGCGGCGAGCGCGCCGACTGGTTCCAAAGCTCGTGGGTGGTTTACTGCACGGCCGCCGCGCTCATCGCGCTCGCGGTGCTGGTCTATCACGAGCTGCACACTGAAGACCCGGTCGTCGATCTCTCGATTCTCGAGAACTTTAACTTCACCCTGCCGGTAGTGCTGATTATTTTTCTGACCTTCACGCTCTACGGCACCGCGATCCTGAACCCGGTTTTTCTGCAGGAGACGCTCGGTTACACCGCGTCAAAGGCCGGGATGGTGATGGCGCCGCGCGGCTTCGGCACGATGTTCTCGATGATCATATTGGGCACGTACGCGCGCCGCGGCGGCGACATCCGGCCGCTGGTCGGCATCGGCTTTATCCTGGTCGGATTCGCGATGTGGGAGATGGCCGGGCTGAATCTCGCCTCAGACGTGCGGCGAATCGTGTGGCCCACGGTGGTCCAGGGAGTGGGCACCGGGTTGATATTCCCGGGCTTGTCGGCGGCCGCGCTCAGCTCGATGGAGAAGTTCAAGATGGGGCGCGCGGCGAGTCTCTATTCAGTCACGCGCAACCTCGGCGCCGCTATCGGCACCTCGTACCTGACCACGCTGCTGATCCATCGCCAGCAGGTTAACCAGAGCTATCTCGTCGAGCACATCACGGTCTTCACGCTCCCGCATATGCAGATGCCGGGCGGCCTCAACATGGGCAATGAATTCGCGATGGGACACAAGCACGGCATGATGATGCTCTACGGGATGGTGCAGCGGCAGGCGATGATGTTGTCGTTCAACGACATCTATCGAATCCTGTGCGTGCTGATGCTGGTGCTGGTGCCGACGTTCCTGTTCCTCAAGCGCGACACGCGCAACCTGCCGGCCGAACCGGGCTATTAGGAAGAATCTGCACGAGTGGAAATTCTGGCACTAGACCGCGAACGGCCTCGCGGTCATCGCAAATGCAAGGATTGATTTGGTTCTCTTAATTCCCGCGCGCCGATAGCGGCGCTACGCATCGGAGTCCGCCGGCGATGGAGACCGCGGCTGCAAGTGTCGCATGCGCGATAAACCCTCTCTCGGCTTGGAGCGCCGGAAATTGATTCCCGGCCGCCGGCGGACGGGCGTGTCGAACGAGCGACCGAAGCTCATTAGCGGATCTCATTTTGCGCGGGCAGCTGTGTCGGGACAGCGCGCGGAAAAAAGCACGGCGGCCACCGGTTGTCAAGTTTGGAATCGAATCTTAAATGCTCGAACGATGTTGCCCGACCACGGTGCGCGCGCTAGTTAAGATGCCGTCCTTACTGATCGTTACACTTGATGGTCTGAAAACGTCGCGCGGATCGCAACGGCCAAGTCGGGGGATTTGACCAGCTAGTTGGACGCGCGCATATCCATCGAGCCGCTGCTTGGTTTGTGATGTGGTGCGGGCAGGCGGACGGGCATCGCGAGATGCCGAGCGGGCTGATGGTCTGATGAAAAGAGCCGGTGCGCATGGCGCAAGTTTGTATTGGCGCTTTTCGATCTCGCAGCCCCGAAGCCGGCGCCGCCGGGCGCCGCGGCCGGCGTTGTTGGCGCGACGCGACGGCGCCAGGACGCATCTTCCCCGCTCTCCGAATCGAGTTCCCGCAGATCACTCGCAGTTCCAATTCGAAATTTGAAATATCCATCCGACGGCCCCTGACGGTGACCGGCGGCAAGGCCCTCCGCCGATGCACGTGCGTTCGCACGTCGTCGGTTGCGGCACGCCGACCGGAACTCGCAGCCCTGGGAGGTTGAGACTGTGCGAAACGGACCCCTGGTTCATCGGCGCGCCCACGCGTCGCGATTTGCTTACGGCGCGCCGTCGCCGTTGGAGCGTCTGCAATCATTGTCGGTATTGGGAAGCCCGCGGGCGTTTTCGCGCCGGGCGCGCAGCGCGCCGATCGAGCCCACGCCGCTGGCGACGCAGCGTTTGCAGCTCGGCAGCCGCCTGCCGATCAACCTGCGCCATTTCCTGGCCGAACAACTGGGCGCCTCGATGCGGATCGAGGACGACTCGATCGTGGCGCTCGAGCCGCGCTCGAATGAAATCCTGATGCGCCAGCTGGCGCGGGCGATTCGGCGCTTTTCCGCCGAGCGGGCGCGCGAAGCATGGTGCGAATGCACGATGGGGCTGGATCGCCTCGAGCGCGAGTTCTTCGCCGCGCCCAGCGAGCATCGCGGACCGGTAGTGTTGTGCCTGCGATGCTCGTGCGTGGGCGCCGGTCCTCTCGATCAGCATTGCGGGAGCCGATGTTTGCCGGTCCACCTGGGCGCCGAGGTGCGCGCGCAGCAACTCGAGGGCAAGTGCGCGGATGGAGCGTTGACGCCCGATGCGCTGCATCGCGCGGTCGAGAATTTCCGTCTTCACCGGACCGAGGACGGCCAGCCTCACTATGATTTGGACTGCTACGTCGCAGGCGGGCAGGTGATTTTCACCTGGCGTCCGTTGCCGGCGTAGCAACATCGCGGGCAAGAAAGGAAATTTTCGCAGGACTATCAGCGCAAAAGCTGATTCACTGAAAAGAGCCACATCGCGGGCAGAAAGGGAAATTTTCGCCCGGCTAACAACACAGAAGCGGATTCACTGAAAAAACTACATCGCGGAGGCGCGACGGCGGCGCTGTTCCTTGCGGCGGCGGCGCTGGGCTTCGGAACGCTTGCGCTTGCGGCGGACGCTGGGCTTCTCGTAAAAGGCCCGCTTCTTCATTTCTTTGAAGACGCCTTCCTTTGCCAGCTTGCGTTTGAGTACTCGCATCGCCTGATCAAGAGAGCCTTCGACCCGAATTTCCATAGTCCTCCGTCCGTCCGGTGATTAGCCTATCGAGTCTAGGTCCGCCCCGTGGTCAGAGTCAACCAACGCCGGGGGAAGGGTTGATTGAGGCTCGTAATTTCGCGCCGCGCGGCTGCCGGCCCTACAAATCGCGGCGGTAGGTGACGAAGTTGCCGGTGATGTGCGCGCCCAGGCCAAGCGCCGTGCGCCGCGAGGCCCAGTTGTCGTCGAGCACCAGCGTATAGCCGGCAAAACGCATCTTGCGCCGCGCCATCTCCAGGAAAGATCGCGCCGCCATCGCCAGCGCCACGCCGCGTCCGCGCGCGCGCTCGACGACGCCGATGTTTATCAGCGCGCCGCGCGTTCCTCCCCCGCGCTCGGGTTCGAGCCGCACGCCGCTGCGGACGCGGGCCAGCGCCGGACTGAGATCGTGCACCGAGAAGACGGCGCCGACGCACTGGCTGTCGATCGTCGCGAGCATCGAGAGATCCGCAACCGGCGTTTCCCACAGCGACGTGAGCATCGGACGCGCCTCCGCGCGCGTCACGGGATTCCATCCCCAATGGCGATCGAATGCGGAGTTGGTCACGTCAGTCCACGCGTCAATCGCGGCCAGGAACCCGAACTCGCGCCAACTTTGAATCGTAACCCCGGCCACGGCGGCCGCCTCGGCCATCCGGCGATAGCGCGCAATGATTTCGGGCGTGAGCGCAGCTGTGTAATCGACCTGCCCTTTTTCGGTGACGAAGCCGGCCTCCTTGAAGTAGCGATGGTATGACGGAGGATTTCCGCGCAGCAGGAACGACGGCAACAACTCGTAGTTGTCGATTGCGTACGGATAGTCGAGAAACGCCGCGAAGCCGCTGCGGACGGCGCGCATCCCGCGTTCGCGAATGGATTGCATGGCCTGGTCGAGCATCGCGCCGACCGCGCGGTCCTCGCCTTCGAGCGCCTCGAATTGAATCAGCTGGCCGAGTTGCTCGTTCCAATGCTCGATATAGCGGCGATTGATAACCGCGCTGACGCGCGCGACGACCCGCCCCGCGCGGCGCGCGCAGAAGGGCATGACTTCGAGATGCGCCGAGAGCAGGCTGCGCCGCGACAGCAGATCGATCTCGTTCTGCGCGTCGGGCGGCCACCAGGCGTCGCGCCCGCCATAAACTTGAAACGGAAGCCGCGCGAACTCATCCAACTGTTCGCGGCTGGCCGGGCGTTCAACGCCGATGGTATCGCCGGTAAGTTTGGGATTGGCCGCCATGAGCTGAGCGCAGCGCACGCTCAAGACACTTATAGCCGCCGCCGAACCAAAGATCATCCGCCCATAAGAAGGCCGTCGGAGAGCCATCGCGCAAGCATTCGATTCATCGCGGCGACGGGATCCTGAGTGTGATCGTCCGCCGCTACGATCTCGCAGATTTTCGCGAACGCAGCGCCGCGCGAAACTGCCTCGAGCGCAGCAGCTTCTGCCTCTTCGAGATCGCGGTAGAAGACGCGCGCGTTGCGCCTCCATACGAGGACTTTGACCGCGCCCTGCTCGGCGGGTTTCCAGGGACGTTGCTCCTCGACCGCGCGCAACAGCTCCGAGACGCGCCACTGGAGCGCAAGTATCTGTGCCGACGGCTGAAGCCTGAGCTTGATGGCGGGCCAATCCGCAGGCGCGAGCGCATGCAGCGAGTCGGCCTCCAGCGCTGCGGCGTCGGGGCCGAGAAACACCTCGACGATTGCCCGTTCGAGCCGCGCGAGGTCTGCGATAAACGGCGCGTCCTCGCGCGCCGGATGATCGCGCAAATAGACCGCTAGATAGCGTCCGCAGCAAGAGATCGACGGCTCAGTCGGCGGATATTCGAGCAGGTAGCCAGTGACCAGGTTATGAAAGTTGTCGCTGTCACCGAGGACCGCCAGGGTGGCCGGAAAATCCTCCTTGAGCGCGTCGAGCAAGCGGTAAAAGTACATGTCGGCGTAGATATCGACGCGCGCTTCGGCCGATAGGCGATCGTCGCCGAGCACGATCGCGTCGAGGCCCCCGCCCGGGCCCAAATCGCGCTCGGCGGCGATTCCCTCGGCCACGCCGCTAGGCGCGGTGATCAGCCGATAGAGCAGGCTTTCCAGTTTTTTCAGTCGAGTCGGCATCGCGATTTTTCAGTGAATCGTGTTTCGGCGTCCGCGCCGCCGTGGCGAAGATGGTGCGCGCGCGATCCGCAGTTTGCGCCAGCTCCGCGAACTCGGGGATGTGGTCGTCCCATTCGACCAGCGCCGACACCGCACCGAAGCGCCGCGCCGCGCGCTCATAGAGCGCCCACACTTCGTCGCAGACCGGATGATCGTGCGTATCGAGCAGGTGCGTTCCATGGTCGCTGTGGCCGGCGAGATGGTACTGCACGACCCGCTCGGCCGGCACCGCGTCGATGTATTGATGGGCGTCGAAGCGATGATTGAACGCGCTCACAAAGATGTTGTTGATGTCGAGCAGGATTCCGCAGTCCGCCTCCGCCGCAATCGCGGAGATGAATTCCCACTCGGTCATCGTCGAAGCGGCGAACGCCATGTAGCTGGAGACGTTTTCGATGAGGATCGGGCGCCCGAGCGCGTCCTGCACCTGGCGGATGCGCGCGACGACGTGCCGAATCGCCTCCTCGGTGTACGGCAGCGGGAGCAGGTCATGAAGATTGCGCCCGCCCACTCCCGTCCAACATAGATGATCCGAAATCCAGGCGGGCTCGAAGCGCCGCGCAAGATCGCGCAGTTGCCGGAGGTAGCTCGGCCGCAGCGGATCGGTGGACCCGATCGACATCGACACGCCATGCATCGCGATTGGATAGTTGGCGCGGACGCCTTCGAGAACTTCGAGCGGCCGTCCGCCCGCGACCATGAAATTTTCGGAGATGACCTCGAACCAATCCATCTTGGGACAGGTTTCCAGCACATGGCTATAGTGCTGGCGTCTAAGCCCGACGCCGTAGCCCAGCATCGGGAAGTCCGAACGTTTCATCTGGCAGCAGCTTAGTCCGTTTTTTTGCCGGTGTCCGGTTTGCCGCCTGCCGCGAGGCATTCCTTCGAGGTCGGGGTCATCACGTAGCCCTTGCCCTTGCAAGCGTTTTGCCCCTTGCAGCTGCTGTGCGCGCTCTGGCATGCGCTCTGGCCCTTGCACGCGTTGCCGCCGACGCACTTGACCTGCGATGCCGCCGCCGAGTTGGAACTGTCAGCCGCATACGCGACGTTGCCCGCGAAAATCAGCGCGACAGCCGTCGCCAGCATTGCGCCAGTACGTTTGGTCTTGGTCATATTCGTTATCTCCCTCGCTGTCATCTCGCTGGCCCGAAACTACTACAGCCAGGTCGCAGAGTCTAAAGGTCCTCGTCCATCCCGCGCTTCCATCGATCTATAGTACACGTAAGGCATGGCGAGCCGGATGATCGGGCAAAGTTGCAAGATTGACGATCGCTCTAAAAACGAACCCGCGCCACCGGGAACATTCGGTCCTATGCAAGAATTCAATGATGCAGGATGCTATGTTGCTAAAATCGTCATATGGCGGACAAGAGCGGCACCGGCGCGGATCGGCGCAAGCGATTCGAAGACGAAGCATTGCCTCATCTCGACGCGCTGTACACGATGGCGCTCCGGCTCGCGCGCAATGCCGACGACGCCAACGATTTGCTGCAGGAAACGGTGCTGCGTGCGTATCGCTTCTTTCATCAATTCGAGAGCGGAACGAATTGCCGCGCGTGGATGCTGACCATCCTGTTCAACAACTTTCGCAACGGCTATCGCAAATCCTCACGCGAGCAGCCGGCTTCGTCCACCGACGAGTTCGATCGCAAGGTCGAGGGCGAAAGCCTGCGAACCGACCCGGCCGGATCGAATCCCGAGGCGATACTCTCCGGACAGGCGATCGAGAGTGAGGTCGAGACGGCGCTGGCGGGCCTGGCGGGAGAGTTCCGCGAAGCGATTCTGCTCGTCGATGTCGAAGAACTGAGTTATCGGGAGGTCTCGGGGGTTCTGAACATACCGATCGGTACGGTAAAATCGCGCGTGTCACGCGCACGTGCGATTCTGCGCGATGCGTTGGCCAGTTTTGCCAAAGAGCGCGGAATAATACGGCCTTGACTCCGGGGAAGCATGCGGCCTATTCGACAATTCAAGCACCGCCTGTTCAACTCCCGGTGTGGAGGGGTTCGGTACACCGGTCGGGGTGAAGCGAGCCGGGCACGATAGAGTGGACTGCGGCACCTACATCGAGAAATACCTGTCGGCTCATGTTGACGGGGAGTTGAGCGCTGCCGAGCTGGGCGACGCCGAGGAGCATCTGGCAGGATGCGTCAACTGTCGCGCGCGTTTCGCCGAGCAACGCGCCGTCAAGGCGCTGCTGCGCGAGCGCGCCGAGATGCGGCGGACGCCGCCGATGGTGCGCGGCTCGATCCTCGCGGCGCTCGACGCCGCCGATGCGGCGGACGCCTCCAGCGCCGCGGGACGCGGGCGCGCTCGCTCCGCCGGCGCGGATCGCGCGAGATTGTTCTCGATGCGCCGCGCGCGGGTCTGGATCCCGGCCGCGATGGCCGCGGTCGCCGTGTTCGTATTCGTAATGCTGCACGGCGGCGCCCCGCCCAAGGCGCACGCGATCGCCCCGTTCGACCTGGCGATCGATAACTACAAGCAGTTCGTCGAGCATTTCGAGCCCAACGTCAAATCGACCTCGCCCGCCGATATCTCGGACGCCTATATGGATCACCAACTGCCGGGATTTCTGTGGAACTTCGAGCCAAGAGGCTACAAGCTCATAGGCGGACGGCTGGATCGGCTGCACGATGGAAGCCCGGTCTCCTACACATTTTACCGCGGCGATTCGGGTACGATCCTGTGCATCTACATGAAGTTGCACGGGCTACAGCCGCCCGCGGGCGAGATCGAGGAGTTCGCCGGCCATCACTACTACCAGTACAAGGGCTACAGCATCTGCCTGAGCTACCCGCCCGGCTTCATTTGCATACTGGTCTCGCAGCGGCAGATGGAGCAGTTCGTGCAGGACGTGGTGGACTCGGCGCCGTAGCTGTCTGGTCCCGTCACGCCGGCTATCGCCGCTCGGCCTTCAGCCCGTCTTCATTGGCGAGAAACAAATGCAACTGCGCGGGCGCGGTGTCGCGCGGAATCTCGACCGGGTAATTGCCGGTAAAGCACGCGTCGCAAAATCCCTCGCGGCTGTCGCCGTTGAACGAGTACAGCCCGTCCCAACTCAGGTAGCCGAGCGAGTCGGCGGTGATGTAGCGGCGGATCTCTTCGACCGAATGCGAAGACGCGAGCAACTCCTCGCGGGTCGGCGTGTCGATGCCGTAAAAGCACGAGTGGGTGGTGGGCGGCGCCGCGATGCGCATGTGAACTTCGCGCGCGCCCGCCTGGCGCAGCATCGGGATCACTTTTCTCAGCGTGGTGCCGCGCACCAGCGAGTCTTCGATCAGCACGATTCGCTTGCCGCGCAGCAATTCGGCGACCGGGTTGAATTTGATCTTCACGCCGAAATGGCGAATCGACGCGCGCGGCTCGATGAACGTGCGGCCGACGTAGTGGCTGCGCACCAGCCCCATCTCGAACGGGATTCCCGATTCTTCGGCGTAGCCCAGCGCCGCGGGCGTGCCCGAATCGGGCACCGGCACCACGATGTCCGCGACCGCCGGCGCTTCGCGCGCGAGCGCGCGCCCCTGCTGCTTGCGCACCTGGTACACGTTGCGGCCGTAAACCTGGCTATCGGGCCGCGAGAAATACACGTACTCGAAAATGCACCGCCTGGCCGGCGCATGTGCGAACGGGCTCAGCGAGCGCAGCCCGTTGTCATCGACCACGATCATCTCGCCAGGATTGATCTCGCGAAGGTATTCGGCGCGCACCAGGTCCAGCGCGCAGGTTTCCGAGGCCACGATCGTCGCGCCGTTGAGATTGCCCAGCACCAGCGGACGGAAGCCCTGCGGATCGCGCACCGCGATCA
>Ga0074044_10003809_pt1 | contig 12683 bp, 7 predicted proteins | sample BogForMeECP23OM1_FD_94443 | JGI IMG/M metagenome (GOLD analysis project Ga0074044, IMG submission 94443) | Bog forest soil microbial communities from Calvert Island, British Columbia, Canada - Bog Forest MetaG ECP23OM1 | ecosystem: Environmental > Terrestrial > Soil > Wetlands ...
AAGCTGCTGCCGCTCGCTGGGGTGAAAGCTCTCGCCACATATTGGGCGGCTAGCAATGTGCGAGGACGAAAAGATAAGCTGGCAGTAGGAATAAAGGGACACACGTCGCACAGCGCCAAAGCTGCAGCCGCCCAAACTAGAAAAAGTCGTTTCAGCATCTTAGTTCGCCCCCGCCGTGTTGAGGCTTTGGAAGGTGAGCGAGACCCAATAGACATTGGGGGCGGTGGTGGCCGTGTCGCCGCCGCTCCGGGAGATCTTCACGTTCATGTTGCCGCCTGCGCTGCACCCCGTCATGGTGACGCTGCTTAAAGTTTCCGTGTAAGGAGTGTTGGCCGTGCTCCCCGTCGTCGCGGTTCCGAAAGCCTGCGCCGTGTTGAACGATGGGTCATCGGTGGTCGAAGAGCAGGCCGTGGCCATCTGCATGATGATGGTTTGGCTGGCGGTCGTGTTCGCGCCCTGCGTGAAATAAATCTTCGCGTAGACCGTCGAACTGCTATCCCAATTTCCAGGGATGTCGATTTGAAATTGTGCGCTGGACGACTGAGCAAATTGGAGGACACCCGCCTGCACGTTGGTGCCGGTGCGGCAAGCAACCGTGGGCGCACCCGATGTTGGCAGTGACCATCCCGTTCCCGCCGCCGCATTGTTGCAGTTCGCGGCGGGAATAATCATCGGAGGGTTCACGATGTCTTTATAGGATCCGTTGGCGTTGGACCCCCCTGAGGCAAGAATCTGCCCGGACGTTCCAGCCGCCCCCGCAGTGGGCGCTCCGCCTGCGCCACCGCCAAATAAGGGAGCGTACTGCGTCAAGGCGGCTGAGGACGCCAAGGCTGACGCCGAGGAGAAGTAAGGGACCCCGCCGCTGGTTGGCGCCGAGGCGGGCAGGCTAACGGCGTTCGAGGAACCGAAATGCAGGCCGGTTACGGTTGTAGCCAAAGAACCGGCGGAGTTCGTCATGTCCCCCGTATGCGCGGGCTCGGCAGCCGTAGGAAGGGTCGTGGCCGGAACCAGCGCCTTGTTGCTACCACTGTAAGTAGCGATTTGATTGGCCGCGCCGTTTGAGGACTGTGTGGGAAGATTGGCCACGGCGATACCAGAGTCTGCCAATAGCCCCGCCGTGCCACTGAATTCAGAAACATCGAGCGACGTTGGCGCAGATTGAATCGTGGTGATCGAATTTGTGTGCGACCCATCATAAAACTGCCGAATCCCCGATAGGTTCCATTCGTCGCCGGAAACCGGAGAGGTTGGCGCACTGCCTGACGGGATATTCACACTCGCCGCGCTTGTAGTAGAGGCTCCGAAAGTCTGCTTGTTGCCGCTTGAGTACGTGTTGGCTTGACCGGTGTAGGTAATCGTGCTGGGCAAGTTTCCGGACGGCAGCGTGCCCGTGACGATGGACGCCCCCCCCGCAAGATTGATGGCGCCAAATACGGGATTGGCAGACGAACCCTGTGAAATGAGCGGCACCCCGGTGGTAGAACTCGGGGTTATACCCGCGATGGTCGTGCCGCTCGCAAACACCGGAATTTGGTATTGAGCGGGTGAGCCGCTGGTGCTGACATTTCCACCCCCCGTTGGAGTTGCCCACGTTCCATCCCCGCGCCAGAACGTGCTGGACGATGCGCTGGCCCCACCGTTCAGATTGACGACCGGAAGGTTTCCCGTGACCGCCGCCGAACTCGCCAGGTTCACCTGCCCCCATCCTGGATTGCTCGCTCCCATCACCATGACGTTATACTGCGAGCCCGCGAGCGAACCGAGACAGGTTGAGCTGATGCACAACTGCGAGGCGGTCATCTTACCGGCGGCGGTCATGTTGCCGGAGCCATCTTCGAGGGTGTTGTGCAGCGTGGCCACCTGATTCGTTCCGCTGCTCGTTCCGGCGCTGGATACCGCGAAAAGCGCCCCGTGGTCGCTGGAATTGTTGAAGATCGCGAAGCTGAATCCGCCGGTTGAGGTTTTCGGAGTGTTGTAGCCCCAGATGAATTGCCCTCCCGCTTTCGTTTGATCCAGGAAATAGTTATAACTTCCGTTGGGAGTGATGTAGGCCTGCGTGCCGGTGAGGTTTAGAGTCGAACCTAGGGTTGCACCCCCGTTCACCATCAGGGACCCGGCGAAGGTCGAGTTCGCCGTGGTGTTGGCGCCGGGCGGCGTGTAGGCACTAAGAGGTTCGCCGTAATCGAGAAGTTGGTTGGAAATCCACCAATTCCCCATATTCGGGCGGCTGCTGACCAAATAGTGGGCCGTAGACGTTCCGCCGGCCGGGTCCTTGATTAAATCGAACCCGCACCCCGACCATGGCTCGCCGGGAAAGCCCGTCAAATTGAAAGTGGACGGAGCAATCTCCACCAAGTCATAGGCCACAAGGTTCAGGGTGAGGCCTGTCCCGTGGCCCCCGGTCACTCCTTGCGCGGTTAGGCCGTCCAGGTAACCGCTTCCTGTATTGGTGACACTTCCGGTCAGAACGCCGCCTGAGCCATTCACCGTGGCCACCGTGTAGTAGGCGGTCGCCGTTGCCGTGATACCGACAAATCCAGTGAAATAGTTTCCGATCGCTACAACGTCGCCCGCCTGATAGCCGGACCCCGGCGTATTGATGGTGGCGCTGAGGAGGGCGCCCGGCGTCGAGGGCGCATTGGTAATCTGCGTGAAGCTGCCGGGAACGGTGTTGGCGGTCAGCCCGCCGCAATAGGCCGTGAGGGCGTAGCTTACCGTGCTTGTTCCGGGATGGGAGCCAAAAAGGGTTACGATTGGAGCGCCGGGGTTGGGAAGCCCCTGGACGTTCAATTGGCCGGCGATGACCGTGCCCACCACGCCACCATTGGACAAAAGTCCGCCGGTCCGAAACGGAGCGTGACCAGTGTACCCTTGGCTCGACTGCACAGAGCCGGTAAATTCGACAGCCGCGCCGTTGGTTGCGCTGTCACCATTCGGAACAGGAGCGTCAAAAACGTAGACGTTACCCAAGGGGGAGTATGCCGTGCTCGTTCCCAGGCTGGAGCCCAGGGTGAATGAACCCGCCGTGAAGTTCGAGGGCACGCTGCCCGGATTGCCATTCACGTTGGGCGGAATAAGCTGGTAATTGCTGGTGCCCCCGTAATAGGTGGAGTAGTTGTCGATGTACTGCGGGCCCAGAGCTCCATCAACGGAATTGCCCACCGCCCCAGGACCCCAGACCACCTGCCCATACTGAACGGTCCGCCATACCGCGGTATTGTCCGTGGTCGTCGCCCCGTAGGTCGAGTTCCAGGTTGGAGCGCTCGATCCACTCGTGCCCGCTGTGACGCAGACGTGGGATTTTCCATCCGAGCCGGCCACCACGGCCCCTTGAAGATAAGGCCAGTTGGCCTGCCAACAGGCATAGGGAAAGGAACTGCAATTCGGTCCGATGGCTTCAAAGTAAACGTCATGAATGCCGATGTTGGTCCCATTTTCGATGAAGACCCCGGCGCCCGTGCCCTCGATGTCCCCACCATTGAAGTTGACAAATCCACCGTTTGACTGGGCAAAAACGGCGCTGCTACCGTAGGCGATGAACTTTGTCGCGTAAAAGTTATTTTCGTTGGGGAATTCCCCTAAAAGGACCGCCGCGCCGTTGGGGTTGGTCGAGGCAAAAATGTTATCAATGAAAGTGTTGTAATAGCTGCCGTCATAGCTTGGGTCGCTGAGTTTCAGCCCCACCTGGCAGATCGCCTGCGTATGATAAAGCTCCACACTCAAGGCGTTGCTGAGATCGAAGCACGTCCCCGTGCCATAGGTAACATTGTGGGGGTTTCCCGAATTGTCCTTCACCGTGAAGGGCCCTTCGCTGCGCATTGTCAAGTCTCGAACATAGACAGAGATGACCGCTCCCCCGGTGTGATTGGCGAAGACTGCGCCGCTGTCCCCATTTCCGTTGTAGATGTAAGTTCCAGACATCCCAATGACTTGTGCGCCGTTCTCCATCTCAAACTGCGCGCCGGTGGAGCGATTGATCGTGCCGGTGGGAAGCCACAAAATCACGGCGCCGCCGGGGGTTTTAAGGTCAATGCTCTGCGACATGGTTTGCGGGCTCGTGAATCCCCGGGCATCCACCGTGCAGCCGGTGCTGGGGCAGGCGGCGATGGCGGCATTCACCTTGACGCTCCAATCAGCGCCGGGTCTTAAGCTGGCATCGACAATTGTGGATCCGTTGCCCATGCCCAAGGCATTCCCGCTTCCACCGGAAACAAAGGGGGTCCGCACGTCGGTGACAGAGGAAATCGCCGCGCTGGTGGTGACGACCGTCGCGATCGGGATGCTGGAGGCAGTGAAGCCCGTGGTGTTCGACGCTGGCGCGCAATTATTGGCGGGGTCGAGATACACGTAGTTCGTCGCACTGGGCGCGAGGGTCAGCGTACCCCCCGCGTAGGTCCGGACGACATTGCTGCAAACGGCCGTCCCCGGGGCCAGATTCAAAATGAGGTTTGATCCGGCCGTCGGCCAGTACCCGGGCCCGAACCCTTGCACGAATTTCGCATTGACGGGAAAGATCTCCTGGCCCGCCTGCGCCTGGGGCTGCTGGGGAAATGCTGAATTATGAATTATGAATTGAAAAAGGAGCAAGAGGAGCAGGAACCGAAGGAAAGGCGTCCGTGGTCCGTAGTCCGTGGTCCGTTGCAACAATCGGCGACTAGCAACCGACGACGGACGCCGGGCGAAAGACAAGCAATTCATAATTCCGAATTCATCATTTTGAATTTTTACCATACCTGCACCTTTGCGGTCACCCCAGCGTCTGAGGCAACGAGATAGAGGTTTACGCCGTCCATATCCGTCGGTGATTGCCAGTGGATGGCTCCTGGGCTGGTCATGCGGATGTGCGCGCCGAGGGGAGTGCGCCCTAATAGATGCGGCACCGTAAAATTTCCGGGCGCGGAGGGCGCCACCGGGATTTGGCCAAAGAGGGCCGTCGCTTGCGTCACGTTCGTGACCCGGCTCGCACTGGTCACGATGACCCCCAGGAAGGCGTCACCGGGATTCAGGGCGGCAAGAACCGGCCGGTAATAGTAGCTGCTCGGCCAGTTCTCTTGTTGATAGAAGAGGTAAGAAGTGGCATTGGCGGGGGCCGCGTCGAGAGCGGGGTCGGTGGGTGCGTAACGCGATCCGTTGGCGTAAAGGATTCCGTTCGTCACGCTGGGATAAAGGGAATTGGAGGTGGCGAGCTGAAAGCCGCTGACCACGCCGGTTAAACCCAGGTCGCCCACCAGCGAGCCCACCACCGTCGCGAGATCGCTCAGGAAGGCCACGTTGGCGTCGAGCATGGACAGGTTGCCGTCCATGTCCGATTCGTATTGAGTGATCCCATGCTGCGGCTGGACCAAGCCTTTTCTTGGCAGAACCGTTCTGACGATAGCCATTAGAACACCTCAATTAATCAGCCAATCCAGCAATCGGCCCATCTACCCATCGGCTCATCGGTTCATCTAAGAGCAAGGCGACAATCATCGGTTAATCAGCTTTTTGATGGGAAGATGAGCCGATGGACCGATGAGCCGATTCCTCATCAATCTCCCGAAACGCCCGCCGGCAAGTTCACGCTCAGCCGCTGGCAAATCGCCATTACCTTCACGGTGCCTTGATTTTCCGCGCCGCTCGTCGACCAATAGGTTTGGATCATAACCTTGCCATTGGCGTCGTTGACGTCGAGTTGATAGGGGCAGACCACCAAACTGCCCTGGCCGGGGTCGCTATTGGCGAGCGCGGGCGGGGTGGCTTGTCCCGGAACATAACCCGCCGCCGGCGAACGGGTGGAATAGAGAATGGGGATAAAAAGGCATTCCGCGTAGCTATAGCTGTAGCCATCCACGGAGGATACAGGGGGCGAAACGGTGTCGCCGGAGCCGTAGAATCCCATGTAAATAATCTCGCAGCGCACCGCCCCAAACTTCGCATTGTGCGAGATCTTCGCCAGGGCGTAATCCGTCAGCGGCTGGCCGCCGGCAATCGTCGAGTCGGCTAAATCAAAAAATCCCGGGATTGAACTCATTAACATTTGGCTCATGTGTGACCGTCCTTCGTCATTGGTCCTTTGTCCTTAGCCCCTGGTCCACTTACGCGCTTTCTGCGAATGACCAAGGACAAGGGACCAAGGACAAACTTCTAAAAAATCGTGCTATACCCCTCTGCATACACCCCATTCGTGGACGGCGTGATGAAAAAATACGTCTCCTGCTCCAGCTCGGTGGCTTGCGAGTACGGCGGCAGCACCAGGGAGGCAGAGGGCACGATTTCGTACGGCGAGGTGGCGCTGGCGCGGCGCATGTCCAGGAGCGTGAAGCGCACTTGCCCGCTCGAGTAATCGGGTGAGCGGCCGATAATTTCGCAGGGGATATTGGTGACGCCGCGCCCCCCACCGATATAGTCCGGAACCAGCGGGTGGGTGAGCGAAACCCAGTCTTTCAGCTCAGGCTGAAGCGCCCCGAGCTGCGTCACGATTTGATAAACCGGCGTGGCAAAACCGTAGCGCCGGAAAAGCTGGTCGCCCAACAGGAAGGCGCGCAGCGTGCCCCCGCGCCCGGTGCGCAGGCCGGCAGCTTCCACCTGGTGGTTGTAGAGGTAGCGGAAAAGGTTGTAGCTCGCCTGCTGAAGCATGGTGACGGTGGTGTTATAAGTGCGCGCGCTGGTGTTGGTGGCCGTGTCGTCCGCATCCAGGCGATAGGCCAAGGCGTTAATGATGGGCGCCAGCCGCACTTCCGGGATGCCGACGATGTTGCCTGGCGTGAAGCCCAGCACCGGCGTCTGGTCCGCCGGGTTCTTCATAGCCTTCAGGGTGAGTTGGCCAGACGCGGTGACCACCATGACCAGCCCCAGGGGTTTCAGGATTTGGTCTTCCAGCCAACTGCGCGCCTGCTGCGGCGAGGTGATCTTGAATTCAAACCAGTCTCCCGAGAACATGGCGTCGCGAAGCGCCGTAATGCCGGGGACATCGAAGTACGGGTTGGGGTTAATGAGCGTGGAGGGATCGCCGGAAACGGGAGGAATTCCGGATTCCGGATTCAATATTCCCGAGCCGGATTCCGGATTCGATATTCCCCAGCCGGGAAGGTACTGGGCCCAAAAGGGATTCACGGCCGCGATCAGTTCGCCCGTGCCGCCCACTTCCACAACCGCGTTGAGCGCCAGATCTTGGCCCACGCCCAACTCGTTTTGCATCGCGGCAAGAAAAATGTCGAGCGGGTTGCCACAGACCCAGCGTGGGTTGTCATTCGAGACCGGGTAGCTGTTGGCCAGCCACTGCGCGCCGTTGGGTTGCCAGGTATTCTTTTGTCCCGGCAAGTACTCTTCCGGTCCGCCGTTGGCCCAAAGGAAAGCGCCCTGCGCGAAGCGTTTCAGGTCGTCCGCCTTGAGGATGACTCGGCCGTCGGTGTCGAATCCGATTTCGGAAATTTGCAATACGTGCAACGGAGTAAAGTCCCCGAGCGAACTGCCGGGAAAACCCATGCTGAACGTCACGACCTGCCCGATCAATTCTTCCTGCGCCGCCAGGGTATGGAGCACGCCGCCGGGATCGATGCACCGAATCTCCATCTGGCCCACCGAGCTGGAGCCGTTCTTGTCGTCGATGGATTGTTCCGCGCCGGCCGGGACGTACATATAGGGCAGCAACTGGGGCAGGCCCGCCACGGTGAGCAGCAAACTGGGATTGGTCGCCACCAGCCACATCCACGCGGTTGGGGCGAGGGCGGGCCACACCTCAAATTCATAAGGCAGCCCACGCGCTGCCAGCGAATAGGCCACGAGCGATCCATTGCCCGTCGCCTGCAAAACGGTGGCTTGGCCGCTGATCAGTGTCGTGAGCACCGCATCAATTGTGGTACCGAGATTCGTGAAGAAACCAGCGAGGCCTGTGATGCTGTAGAGATCCAGGAGCATCAGGATCATGCCCCAGGTGCCCTCTTGCCATACGGAGAGCGGCGAGCCGGAATATCCCCCGGATGAATCGTTGTAAGGCTTCATGCCGGTGAAGGGCGTGCTGACTTGATAAGCTTCATTGTATGAGTTGGTGGCGCTCGAGAGAGCGATGCTTTGATTACTCAAGAGAAAATTCTGATAAGCAAATTCCGCGCACTGTAATGCGATGTCGTCGCGCCCGGTGGCGTGCGCCCAGAGCGCCGCCCAATGCCCGGAGGCGTCGAGCGCCTGGCTGGTGTCGAGGGTGTTTCCAGTCGCGCCTTGGGCAAAGTGTCCCGGCGTCGAGCCCGCCGGCGCAATGTAGAGGTTCGCCAGCAGGTTGGCATCGATGCTGGCAGAGGCAGCGCTGGCAGCCCCCCCCGTGGCCAGGAGGGAATTCGATTGCGCGGAAGTAATTTGCGCCGTCTTGGACAATGCGGTGGCGGCCACCGGCAGCGCGTTGGCGGCGCGCTGGAAGGCAAACCACAAGTCGATTTGATGCTCGGTGGAAACGGTGGGTACCAATCCCGGTATGAACTGATAGCCCGGATTTACGTACTTCCCATACCCTTCGTAAAACAGGCCATTGGTGAGGTCCGCTGCGGTGCTCTGCAAGCTGAGCAGGAAGTTGATCATTCCTTGCAGGGGTAGCGCGGGACTGAAGTCCTGGGAAAGCCGCATGTACACGCAGTAGGCATAAACCACCCAGGCCATCGCGCCGGCGCGGATGTAGGCCTGGTCCACCTGGCCGTTGTACGTGTCATAGCTGAAGCTCAAGGAATTCGCCGGCTGGAGGTTTCCGACGCTCAGGTTATCAAAGTACAGGTCGGTGTTCGCCGCCGTCAGCGTAAGGTTGAAGCCGGTAATTTTCACTAGCGTGTCGGTTACGAGATTTGAGATTACAGATTCAAGATTCAAGAGCGTAGTGCGCCAGGTGCTTTCGCCGGGACCGATCGGCACGCTGATGATCGTGCCTGCCAGCGTCGCCGGGCCGGCCGCGCTGCTGGTGACCTGGATGTCAGTCACCAAGCCCTGCGCCGTCACGATGCCGACGTCGAAAACAAAGCCCTCTCCCGCCGCTTCCATATGCTCAAAGCTGAGGTAAGCGTCCGTAGTGTCCGGGAACCCGCTGCCGGCGTAAGTGAAAACATCATTCGCGGAGCCCGCATGAAAATCCAAAATGTTGCCCGTGCCATAAGGCGGTTCCTGGGGTGAAACGGAGTTGGCCGCCACGTTTGTGATGGTGGCACCGCTGCCGCTTTCCGACCACCGCGCGGTTGAGCCGTCTTCAGCGTTTTCGAGCACGGTCGAAGCCAGGTAACCCGGTGAGGTGAGAAATTCATTCAGTTGATTGATGACTTTTTCCGCCGCGGTAAAATTCCCCGCGGACGTATAGGCAAGGATGGCCAGGGCGGAATCGTAGATGTACCCGCGATTCTGCATCGCGGGGACGTCCGTCGAGCCGGGATTCGGCACATAAAGCGGATCGCTGGTGGGCACGTCGAAGGAGCGCGGCAGGTCGGAATACTCCAACTCCGACCCCAGGGAATCGAAAATCTCCGTCCACCCCACCACCGGGTCGTTATAAAGGATATGGACTGTCGGGATTCCGGATTGCGGATTCAAGATTACGGAGCCGCCGGCGCGCGCGTGAAAGCCGTCACTCTGCACGATGATGGGGACGTTGTCTTCCAATAAATATTCGAGGTCGGTTTTGACGCAGATTTGCGCCTTGTAGCTGGTCAGCTTGCCGCCCAGCGTGGTTCCGGCCTGCGGCGTCTGGCAAACGCCCGTGTTGGTGTGCGCCACCCAACCCGTAGGAATTGCCGAGCCGTACCAGCCGTTCGCGGGCGGCGCGACGCTGGCGGGATAGAGCGCGGCGAGCAACAGGCCCTGATGAACATTTGCCAGGCCCCAGGTGTAACCGCCCGCGTAAGCCCCACTCCCGGCGGGAACCGTGGTTTGCAGCCCCGAGCTGCCTTGGTAGTACCAAAGATCGGTGTAGACAAACACATCGACCCGGTATGAACTCGGCGCGTTCAGCAAATTGAAAGCGTAGCCCGTCGCCACCCAGCCGATATTCTCATAGCCAAGCGCCACGAGTTTCCACACTTGGGTGTTGTCGCCCGTCAGCGCGCCGAGTTGCGTCGGCCAGTTGGGAGGATTATTGGTGTTGGCGGTGGCGCCATTATAGAGCGCCATCTGGACATTGTTATTCGAGTCCACGATCAATGACCCGAAGGGGTAATGGGCGTTGGGCGTCCACTTGGCAATCACGCCTGCGGTCTGCGGCAGCCCCGGAGTGATCCAACTGGAATTGGCGTTGTAGAGCAGCGTGTTGATGGATTGCTGCATCGCCGAGGTCACTTCGTACCCATTCGCCAGCAGATTGCCCCAGGGGAGCGCCTGGCCCGATTCATTCACCGGGTAGCCGTCCGGGCCCAGTTGGTTGTCCACCCACAGGCCGGGGGGCAGCGCCGCCACGATCGATTCCATGGGCGACATCGCGAAGGGGGATTCCTGCGCGCCGCTCACCGTCAGGCCCGTCAGAAAATTGATCATCGAGCTGAGGCCGCACTCCACCAAGCCCGAAGCGGGCTCTTCCGTTTCCGCCGAGCTCGTGGCGCCCTGCGTCAGCAAGGCAGTACCCAGCCAGTCGCCCGCCGGGCTCGATTGGCGGCCGTAAAGCCACGCCAGCGATTGGTTCATCGCCTGCCAAAAATCGCCGGGCCAGTATGTGGATACGGTTGGCATCGTTTAACCAAGTTCTTAATAGTGAATAGTAAATAGTGAATAGTAAATTGGCTCCGCGGCTGCCGCCGCGCCCGGGCTTTAATTCACTATTCACTATTCACTATTTTTAAGTGCCCCACCCGCCAATCCCCCACACCATCGCCCCATAACCACATTTGGTGAGCGATTGGATTTGCGCCTGCGTGAAGCTGGCGAGCACGATCCCGAACTGCGGAATCTGCAAAACGTACAGGGGCTGCTTCTGCAGCGAATTCAGGCCGGATTGCCAAATTTGATTTCCGTTTATCATTGCTGATTTTCGATTGCCGATTGACGATTGAAAAACCATGACGATTCGCCGCTTTTTTCAATCGGCAATCGGCCATTCCTTTCAGCTCACAACCTGTCTAAACTTCAAGTGAAAGCTGTACTGTCCAGCCGCCTTATAAGCTGCCGTCCAATTCGTGTCCTCGAGCCAATAGTTGGTGAAGGAGGCTTGTGAACTATCCGGATAATAGGCAAAGACGCCGCCCTGGAGGGCATAGTTCATGAATTGCGCCCAGGCCTGCACATCCGAGCCAATCCCCACCCACTCCAGATCCAGATCGAGGAAATTGTCGATGCGTTCGAGCACCGATTCGCGCACGCCGCTCGACGCCACGTTGTCATGCCGCACCGCCGTGGATGAGTAAGCGGGCACCTTGGTGGGTGGGCGCAGGAAATTCAGCGTGGCCGTGCCACTGCCGTAGGGATAGACGATTGCTGGATTTGCCATCTTTTTATCGGGTCATTGAATCATCGGGTCATTGAGTCATTGGCCGCTGGCCGGCCCAGCCGGTTTTCAATGATTCAATGACCCGATGAACAAATGACCCAATCCTCTCAGTGCCCTACCGGGCTCCCGCGCTGCGCGCTGGTGGCTGTCACGTTCACTCCTCGCGCCACGGCGCCGTTGACCGCGCCCGCCACGTATTCCTCGAAGGCTTGCGTGCCGCGAATAATGACGACCCCCGACCCACTGAACCGCGAACCGGCTCCGGCGGCGCCCCCCGCCAATTCGGAATTCGGAATCCGGGATCCGGAATCCGCACCTCCGGCCCCGAGTCCCAAATCACGAGCCCCGGCCCCGCCGCCCGCGCCGGCGCTGCGGCGATGACTACCCGTTCCCGCCAGCAGGGCGTACTGCGCCGCCGCTTCAAAGTGCAGGCCCGCGGCCATGATGGCGGCGGGGTTGGGCGGCCACGTTCCTTCGGCGAGCAGAGCGATGCCGCGCGCCGTCTCCCACACCGCCTCCACCCCCGCCTGGGCCTTGCGTCCGGCCACCAGTCCGGCCAGGCCCTTGCTCACCAACTCCGCGCCTACCGCCGATTGCGAGCGCAGGGCAAGCGTCGAGCGCTCCACGGCATTGGCGTGCAGATCCGTCTGGGCCGTGCTGGTGGTGATTTCCGGTGTGAGCACCCGAAAGGCCTCGTGCATCTGGCGGATTGGCTCGACGGCCATCTGCCCTTGCGTGTGCATGCGGGAGAAAACCGCCACCGCATCCTGCTGAGCCTTCGTCGCCTTCAGAACCTCCGCCGTGTGCTCGCTCATGGTCTTGGCGTTTTTCTCCAGCCCGGCGGAAGATGCGTCCAGAATTTTCAGCGCCGCCTGCGCGCGTTGTGGGTGCGCGCCGAGTTGGAGCAGGAGGCTGAGAATGTTTTTTTGTCTTGTTCCATGGTTAACTCTTAGCTTGGGTTTGTCCGTTGTCCGTAGTCCGTGGTCCGTAGTCAGTTGCAACGGACTATGGGCCTCGGAAATCTGACTACCGACATCTTTCCTTTTCGTCCGTAGTCAGTTGCAACTGACTACGGACCACGGACTACGGACTAATGACGTCTTTCCTCCTCACCACTCAATCACATTCTCTTCCTTCTCCAACTCGCCCTGGTCGCGGGCGGCAAGGCTCTCAGCCGCGGTGCAATCCACCAGGTAGGCCGGCATCCCGGTGAGCTCCAGAAGTTCGCTCGGACGGCAATGGCTGCGCTTCGCCACTTCCG
>Ga0074044_10003810_pt1 | contig 12682 bp, 13 predicted proteins | sample BogForMeECP23OM1_FD_94443 | JGI IMG/M metagenome (GOLD analysis project Ga0074044, IMG submission 94443) | Bog forest soil microbial communities from Calvert Island, British Columbia, Canada - Bog Forest MetaG ECP23OM1 | ecosystem: Environmental > Terrestrial > Soil > Wetlands ...
ACGAGATCAAAGCGAAAGTGACGCGTACCGGTCGCTGGGAAGGCGAGCTTCTGCATACCCAAAAGGACGGAAGCCAGTTAGTGGCGTCGAGCCGTTGGGCGCTGGAGCGAGGCAAGCGGGGCCAGCCGGTTGCAATCCTGGAGACCAACAACGACATCACGGAGCACAAGCGGGCAGAAGAAGAGCTCCGGCGGACCGAATGGGAGCTTCGACAGCTCGTCGATGTGATTCCGCAGCAAGTCTTTGCTTTCGACGCGGCCTGGAGTCCTGTTTTTGCCAACCGACGAGAACTGGAATACACCGGTCTTACTCCGCAAGACATGCAATCGAAAAACGCCGTTGCCCGAGTCTTTTATCCCGAGGATTTGAGGAAGTTGGAGGCCGCTCGCGAACGGGCGCGTTGCGATGGTGCTCCTTTTGAGATGGAGGCACGAATACGAGGAAAAGCCGGGGGGTATCGGTGGTTCTTGATCCGGGACAATCCGCTTCGCGATGAGCAGGGACACGTCCTACGCTGGTACGGCACGCGCACCGATATCGAGGACCGAAAGCGGGCCGAGGAAGCGCTGCGACGCAGCGAAGCTTATCTGGCGGAAGCACAGAGTCTGTCTCACACAGGGAGTTGGGCATTCGATATTTCGACGCGAGAAATGATTCACACATCGGCAGAGCTATCTCGGTTGTATGGCTTCGATCCGGAAACGGAAACGCCTTCATTCGGCGAACTCATCCAGCGCATTCACCCAGAAGACCAAGCCCCGGCCTTGGAAGCGCTCAAGAGCGCAAGCCGGGTGGGGAAAGATTTCGAATATCAGTACCGAATTGTTCTTCCAAACGGTACAACCAGACACGTGTACGGAACGGCGCATCGTGTCTTCAACTCATCAGGCGATGTCACCGAATTTATGGGCATCGCGATGGACATAACGGAACGTAAGCGCGCCGAAGAAGAGCGCGAGAGGCTGCACCGACTCGAGGCGGATCTCGCGCAGATCAACCGGGTGAGCGTGCTGGGGGAATTGACCGCGTCGATTGCGCATGAAGTTAACCAGCCGCTATCGGGCATAGTCAGCAACGGCAGTGCTTGTTTGCGCTGGCTTGACGGAGATTCGCCTAACCTCGAGGAAGCCCGTGAAGCAGTCCTCGACATTGTTCGCGACGGGAAGCGCGCGGGTGAAATAGTCGCCCGGATTCGGGCCTTGACAAAAAAGACTGTCGCGGCTCGAGAAAAGCTGGACCTGAATGAAGCCATTCAGGAAGTCCTCGCGTTCGTCGGCGACGAAGCGAGAAGAAGCAGCGTGATGGTGCGAATGCTATTCACCGATGACCTTTCAGCTGTTGCCGGCGATCGAGTGCAGTTGCAGCAGGTGGTGCTGAACCTCGTTATGAATGCCATCGAAGCGATGAGCAGCATAGGTGAGCGAGCGCGAGAACTGGTCATCACCACAAGGAATATTGATGCAAACCAGGTGCAGGTGACAGTTGAAGACTCGGGAATAGGTCTTGACCCGAACACAATCGACAAGATCTTTGACTCTTTCTACACCACGAAGCCGAGCGGCATGGGCATGGGACTTTCCATTAGCCGTTCCATTCTTCAGGCTCACGGGGGCCGGCTGTGGGCGACGGCCAAGGCCAGTCCAGGCACGATGTTCCACTTTACGATTCCGAAGTACCACGAAGAAAGGGCACATGCGGGAGCTACGTAAACCTGACGCAGTCGTCGCGATTGTGGACGACGACCTTTCGGTTCGGAGGAGTCTGCAGCGGTTGATACGGTCTGCGGGCTGGAAAGCCGAGCCTTTCGCATCCGCGCAGGAATTCCTGGCGTCCCCTCGGACCGACGCGCCAAGTTGTCTGGTGTTGGACTTGCAACTGCCGGGTCTGAACGGGCTGGACCTGCAAAAGCGGATGGCCGAGGTCGGACTGGAGATCCCCATTGTTTTCCTTACAGGTCACGGCAATATCCCAGCGTCCGTGCAGGCAATGAAAGCAGGAGCGGTTGAGTTTCTGACCAAGCCTATTGATGAGCAGTATCTCTTCAGGGCAATTCAGGAGGCCATCGAACGCGCTCGACGTACTCGCCAGCAGCACGCGGAAATGCGCGAGTTGCGGGACCAGTACGAATCACTGACCGCACGCGAGCAGGAAGTCATGCAGCAGGTGATCTCCGGCATGCTGAATAAGCAAATAGCAGCCGAACTAAACATTTCCGAGGACACAGTCAAATTTCATCGCGGGCACATCATGCGCAAAATGCGTGCCGATTCTTTGGCCGATCTGGTGAGAATGGCAGAGAATCTGGGGATCCGTTCGCATAAGTAGCCCACCCAAAATCAGAATCAAGAACTTACGAATGTTCGCCCCGCTCAGGAGTCCGGCTTCGACTGGGCCGATCTGGGACGGGTAGAACCACCACTAAGGTGTAGTAGCTTTGTTTCCTCGCACCTGTTACATAAGGGGAGAGCTTTGATGGCACCCCTTATTTCAGTAGTCGACGATGACATCTCGGTCCGAAAATCGCTGGATAGACTGATTAGGTCTGCCGGCCTGGAGGTTAGCGCCTTTGCCTCGGCGGAAGAATTCCTGAACTCGGCCCATCCTCGTAACGCAGACTGTCTCATATTAGACGTGCGCCTGCCGGGGATGAATGGCGTTGAACTCCTCCATCACCTGGGGGCCCACAAGCGTAGTGTGCCGGTTGTCTTCATTACGGCGCATGGATCTGATGAGGGGGTGAGGGCAGCAGCTGCTTCGGACTGGACTGTTGCTTATTTGATTAAACCGTTCAGTGGGGAGGAATTGCTTGATGCCGTCAACGCAGCTTTGAAATGGAAACCGAGAAGCTAAGGCGAGACATTTGAACCAAGGAGGTCCCATGACTGACCCAGGCGCTCTGATTTATGTGGTGGATGACGATCCGTCGGCGCGCGAAGGAGTGGCACGTCTGATTCGCTCCGCTGGACTGACGGCGAAGACCTTTGCCTCAGGCGAGGAGTTCCTGGCTTCGCCGCGGCCTAAAATGCCAGATTGTTTGGTGCTGGATGTAAATCTTCCCGGAGTAAGCGGGCTCGATCTGCAACGGGAGCTTGCCAAATCGGATGTTCAAGTCCCCATCATATTCCTCACAGGCCACGGCGACATCCCAATGACAGTGCGCGCGGTCAAAGCAGGCGCCGCAAACTTCCTGACGAAGCCCGTCGACGATGAAGGACTGTTGAATGCTATCCGGCAGTGTATCCCTTCCGATCAAAAACCACCGCTGAACCTTGGATCGGACATACGGTCGGAGTACAGCCGTGAGGACATCGTCGGAGAAAGCAACGCGCTGCAGAAAGTGCTGCAACATGTCGCCATTGTCGCACCGACCGACTCGACAGTGCTTCTGCACGGTCAGACCGGAACGGGAAAAGAAGTGATTGCACGTGCAATCCACAATCTCAGTTCCAGGCGAAATCGCACGTTTGTGCGAATGAACTGCGCTGCGATTCCCGCGGGATTGTTGGAAAGTGAACTGTTTGGGCACGAGAAAGGAGCTTTCACTGGAGCCCTGATACAAAGGAAAGGCAGATTCGAGCTCGCCGATCAAGGTTCGCTTTTTCTCGATGAAATCGGTGACATCAGCCCGGAATTGCAACCAAAGCTGTTGCGTGCCGTTCAGGAGCAGGAGTTCGAACGTTTGGGGAGTGCGAGAACTATCCGTGTCGACGTTCGAATCATTGCCGCGACCCACCGGGATCTTCCCGCAATGCTTCGCGAAGGCAAGTTTCGCGAAGACCTGTTTTATCGATTGAATGTCTTTCCGATTGAGATCCCGCCGCTTTGTGAGCGACGAGAGGACATTCCGCTGCTTGTAAACCATTTCGTGTCCAAACTGTCCCAACGTATGGGGAAGAGGATCGAATCGATTCCTCAGCAAGCAATAGATGCCTTGGCAAATGCCTCGTGGCCCGGTAATGTGCGTGAGCTAGAAAACTTCATTGAGCGCTCCGTCATTCTCACGCAGGGGAGTGAGTTGTATCTCCCGATTGCGGAGCTGAAGTACCCGATGTCAGCGCCTCTCACCAACGCCATGTCCACATTTCACGGTGCAGGGCGGCAGGCTATCGTCGATGCGCTCAGGGCTGCTTCAGGCAGAATTGCCGGCGTCGACGGAGCGGCTGAACGTCTTGGCCTGAAACGTACGACACTGCAAAACAAGATGCGCCGGCTGGGCATCGCAAGGGCACAATACCAAGGGTAAACGTATTCCATACTCAGGATTGCGATTTGCTTGACGCAGGTGATATCGCGGCGACAGACGTTTCCCACATCCGCGCACTTCGGGACTTCCTAGCGAGGACAACGCTGATGAAAGACTGCGGCGGCAGGAAATCGCGGGACGGACGAACGGCAATTCGGCGAACCGCACGACATCCACGGCGGTCGCCGCACAAAGGGGGGTTCTCGCCGCAACACCTTCGAGCACGCGCTGGGAAGCAGGTGAGGAGTCGATGGCGATGAATACTTTCATTGAGAGTCTCCTGCCGCGGTGCGGAGTGAGCCAGGTCTATACCGCGGGGCAGGCCTTGCCCCAGTCACAACGTTCGTTCGGCACGGCAGTGATTCCGGTCACGGCAAGATGTGGGGGGTATCACCGAAAACTGGATGTGAATCAATGACACTCGCGGGTGGAGGAGCGACTATGTCCACAGTGTCAGTCGGCAAGCAAATCGAGCTAAAGAACGTATTATTTCTGACGGACTTCTCGGAATCCTCAGCGGCGGCACTCCCGGTCGCGGCGATGATAGCGCGTTCTTACGGTGCCAAGGTGACTGCACTGCACGTCCTCGTTCCTTCCGTCTACACCTACATGACGCCAGAGGTGTCGACGGACCTGCTAGACACGCAGGACGATCTGGCGAAGTCCCAACTGCGAAAGGTGGAAGCAGAACTCGCGGGCCTTCCTTACGAATGCGTCATCGAACGCAGCGCGGCGGTCTGGCCGGTGCTGTCGAAACTTCTTGAACAAACAGACATGCATTTGATTGTCCTGGGAACGCATGGACGCACCGGATTGAGCAAAGCGGCGTTCGGTTCAACGGCGGAGGAGATCTTCCGGAGAACCACCGTGCCCGTGCTGACGATCGGACCCGCCGCGCGCTCGAGGATGCACAACGGAGGGCGCTTCCGATGTATACTTTTCGCAACCGACTTCAATCCGATCTCCATCGCCTCAGCCTACGCCATGTCGCTGGCCCAGGAAAATGAATCCCGGCTCGTTCTGCTGCACGTTCTGCCGACGCCGAAGCCCGGGAAAGCGAACAGCTTAGACGATCTGTCCGTGGCCGAGGCCCTGCACCGGCTGGAAGCGTTGCTGCCCCGCGACGCGAAACTCGGGTGCCGGCCGGAGCCGGTCGTGGAGTACGGACAGCCAGGAGCGCAGATCCTAGCGGCTGCGCAACGCTGCCGGGCCGATTTGATCGTCCTCGGTGTTCGCGGGATGGACACGCTGACGAAACTCGCCACGCGTGTGGAGCGTGCTACCGCCTACGAAGTGGTCGCGCATGCTCCTTGCCCGGTGTTGACGGTTCGCGGCTAGACATCAACTTCCAGCGGTGCGGCTGGTTTAGGCTGACGCCGCGCCGGTACGGCTGGCGCGCATAAAGCTCCTTTAGCGCGCGAATGATTTCTTCAGCGGACAGTTCACAGCAGCCCTGGCACTTGTTCAGATCTCCGTGAGTGATAATGTCATCCATCGAAACCGCCGGAGCAGCGGAATATGGATCCGCTACAATCCGCTGCTCTCCCTTTGACGTGATTTTTGTCGAAACAAAGTGTACAGATCATCGTAAATACTGAAGCTGAAACCTCCCATGCTTCCTGTATATATAGGTACAGCTCGAGGAATACAATGTGATCGCGATTGCCCTTTTTGTGCCGGAGGCTTTCGCGGGCCGGGGGCAGTTAAACGGCACAGTCGACGCTAAAGCCAGTAGACTCAAACGGTTGCGACCGGATTGAAACGAAAGTAAAATCAACTTGGCTTCTTCTTTCTAAGGTGTCATCGGTTTGTTTCGTTCGTGCCAGGAAAGTGAAAGCATAAGTGAAGACGGAAGGGCGATAGTCGCCGCTCAATAGAGCGGAAGGTGGTTCGTATCAGGCGGCGCGTTTCTGATTGAATGATGGCCAACGACCTCTGATTTTGAGTAGACTGCAACGCGAGAATGACGCTGAGCGGCCGCGTGGCCTGAGTGGCCTTGAATCACCAACCTCGCACTTATCAGGGGCGCGATGACCCGTTTTAACTCTTTTGATTTCAGCCCTCAATTCTTCACGTAAGCTATTCATTTAGAATAATATACTTCCTCCAGCGCACCAGGCAGTGTTCGCTACGACTATAGGAATACCGCAATGAGCTCAGTTCCCGAGATTCGCATCGTTCCTCGCGTACACGTTCGTCCGCCCTTGGGCCGACTTGAGGACCATGCTTCTCTGTCTCGCCGGAGGAGCCTTCTACGTCCCGCTGACCGTCACTCTGGTACGCAGGGTAGGAAGATTGTATCGCCCCCCCTCGCAAACGCCCGGCTCTGCGGTCCCTGATGTCATCCACAAAGTGAAAAGTGACTACGCCCGGCTTGCCGATTTCTTCCAGTTCAAGAAGCGAATGGACTGGATTGGCGTTCCCGTTAGTTGCGCGATTATTGTCCTTTTGACGTTCACACTCTTCGTCAGGGGAGGCGTCGAAGGGAATCCGCTTGCCGGCTTAGCCGTCTTCGCCCTGTGGGTTGGTATGTCCTTCGTTGCTATCCATGCTGAAAATAAGAAGCGGTTCATTTCTCCGCTCCGGCATCTCGAGCAGGTTCTCGATGATCTCAAAAATTCCTGAGCGGTGAGAAGTCGGCCGGAATGTGAAAGAAGACTTAAACACAATGCATGAATATAAGAAAAAAGCACTGATACCCGCACTGCTAGTTGTTTCCGCCGCATTCGCGCCTTGCTTGACGAACGACGCCGACTTCCCAGATCGGGCTTCTGGGTTGGCACGCGCGGCCGCAAGTCGGTTGTTCTGGCGTTTCTGGGATGAGTTGCTTAGCCGAACGATCCACTTTCCATTTCCACGGCGCCACATTTTCAGCGAGCGCACAAAGACGAGGTGTATCACTTTTCCCCGCCTTATAGCCTACCCCCTGTCGCGTTGTCGGGCGGCAGCAAAGCGAACTGGGAGCCGCTGGCGGGCGCGATGTTCTGCGTCTCGGCTTTCGTCAAGAGTCAGGCCGCCACACTTACGGTAATGATGCCTTTCCGTATCGCACTCGGTCTGCCTGCGACACCGATCCAGAAGCCATCCGTTCTCCATTTAGGCGACCTCAACGAGAGCCAAAACGCGCTGGCGTCGAGTACCGCCTCAGATGCCCGAGTGCCGGCAGCATGGCCCGAACGCGGTCACATCTCCTCTCGACACGGGGAGGACCTTCAACTCACGGGGCGCCAAATTCCTGAAAACAGCTAGCTTGCTGCATTTATGCGAACAGGTTTGCTTTGGCACACGTCGTGCCCTCCCGTTAGGGACAAACATTCGCACGCTGACGTGCCAAAGGAGAGCATGAATGCCCCGTCTCGCGGTTTCTATTTGCGCGATCGTGATGCGATCCGCTTATCGTTCTGTTAGCTTTTTTCTGACGACCTGTAACATACGCGCAGTAATGAAGAGCCAAATCGTCTCAATTGGTTTGGTGATCTGTCTCTTTTTCGGCCTTGCAACTGTAATGCGGGCTCAGGTTCTAGCGACGGCTTTGACGCCAGATGCACCTGTGCTTCCCATGGACATAAAGTTTCGGCACGTCCCGCAATATTTCGAACAGTCGTTTACTGACGATCCGCGTTACGCAAGGATTGAGGCACTGGTCGATGAAGAACGCTGTGACATCATTTTGCTTGATAAGACGACGAACAGAGAAACCCTCTATTCCAATTTGAACCGTCGGGTTGATGCCCTTGCCGCGGATGGAGTTGATGCTCATGCCACAATAATCGATTTTGCTGCCTCTTCGACTGATGACTCTCATCCCATATTTCGATTTCACTTTTATGATCAGTTCGGGCAGAACGTCACGTGGCAATTCGTCCCCGGTGCGATGGTACCGCATGCGTCTCCAGAGGTTATCTTCTACACTCATTCCGGCGTCACCTTACTGTACGCGCCGCGCCGTGCGGCAGCCGCAGCGGGAACTATCCTAACAATCGCAGGAAGGGGATACTGGCCCGAATCAACGCGATCCCATGATGCCCTCTCTGCTTTTTATGCGACTGACATGACGATTAGCGCGATTTTGCCCGGCACGGACCTTTGGAATGTCGAGAGCGCCCCAGACGATATCGTGCAAGGGGCCAAGTGGACTCTAATCGGCAGCGGCGGACAGCGACGCATCCTTGCGGTCAAACAACTCTCTGACGCGGAAGCTGCAATAGATCAGATCGATCCCAACAATCCTGATGCGCCGCAAGTCGTCCTCAACCTTGTGCTCGCTAACCGTTCTTACGGGGTTTCCTCGGTTTCATTGGAGACTCAGGGTAATAAGCTTTGGATCTTTTTTGGGCCGGTACTCCCGCTTCCGGGAGGCCAGATGGGCCAAACAACCGTGACCTTCACTATCGCCGAAAACGAGCAAGCGAATGTTGCTAGCGGCGAACTCGAGGTTGAAAGAACTAGCTATGCCGAGCACCTCTCGTGGCGCTTCGATACGCCAAATTGGGCGAGGGGAACCATGTTTATAACAAGCGCGAACCTTATCCCCGGCCCTCACGAGCTGGCGAGGTGCGTGAACGAGGGCTGCTCGGACCTACGATAAAGCAAATAGCATTCTACGTGAGTCGGTTTAGGTCCGAGCCGGTCCAAATGGAGTTTCGTTGGGATATCTTGACAAAACGCGGTTGAGCACAACGAAAAAATATCCAACTGACATTTTGGCCATCTGGACAGGCTGGCCGATGTTGATGCATTCGGTCCGAACTGCAGTCGCAGTGGTGACTTCATTGCTGGTCGCGAGTGTTTTTCGGTTGCCCGAGACGTACTGGTCGGCCATTTCGACACTGGTTATTTCGCAGTCGTCTCTGGGGGCTGCGCTCAAAGTCTCATGGCAGCGTTTCGTAGGAACGCTGTTTGGAGCCGTCGTGGGCGGAATTGTAGCCAGCTATTTCGGACCAGAGATAGCAATATTTGGGATTACGGTATTCATGTTGGGCTTGCTTTGCGGACTTACACCGTCGGATTGGAGCGCCTATCGCTTTGGTGGAATCACGCTCGTGATTGTTATGTTAGTGCCGAGAACGGGTCCGGCCTGGCGGATTGCGTTTGACCGGTTTGTGGAAACGTCCATCGGTATCGGCGTGGCGCTGCTCTTGACAGTATTGTGGCCGGATAGCGAAGTCCCCGCGGGTGGAAAAATGTGATATTCGAGTCTTGCAGGTGAGGCCGGCGTTTAGCGTATGCTTCAACCGTCACCGCTGTCGATCGCCAAACTCCGGCCGACGTTACCTTCGCTGCTGTAACATTGTTACGGCGATGATTTTGGCGAAAGACAGGATTAGGTCTCCAGAGACGCATCCCACTTGGGTTTCATTTCTTTGCCCCATTTCGTCGAATCTTCCTTGTGCATCTTTTCCGTTATCTGACGTCATCGTTCGACAAGCTGTAAGGGTGGCTGGATTATGACGGAAAGCTCGGAGCTTCCCTGTCTGGGAATCGACACGATTGAGCCCTGCATAGGTACCGAACCAAAGATAACCGGACTGGTCTTCTACGATCGATCTGACGGTGGAATGAAAAAGGTCCCGATAGTTCTCAGCGTCGCTAAAAAAGGAAAACTGCTCCGGCTTTCCTTCTATCCGGTGATGCACCTCTTGGGACCCAATCCAAAGTACGCCGCGGCAAAACAGATCGAGGTGGAAATCCACTACGACGACCGACGGCTGCGCGATGGCGGCAAGGGCATCGACCCAAAACTACTGTGCGATGACGGCCGCGAAGGACACTTTGGCTTGCGTGGGATGCGGGAAAGAGCCAAGCTCATAGGCAAGCTAACAGTGTGGAGCGAATTGGACGCCGGCATGGAAGTGGAACTGACCATTCCTGCTACACGCGCGTACACGACAGTTACTGACGGACAGCAAATATCCTTAACGGAGAAGTTTCTTGCGAACCTATCAGGCCGAGGCACAATGAAAAAGCCATGACCGAAGAGGCGAGTCCAATTCGGATTCTGGTGGCCGACACCCAACCAATCGTCCGTGAGGATGTTGCTAATCTCGCCGGTGGTCAGCAGGACATGCGCGTTATTGGCGAAGCTTCGAATGGGCGCGAGGCGATCCTACAATTCCGTGCGCACCGTCCGGACGTCACCCTGATGGACTTGCAGATGCCGGAAATGAACGGTTTCGATGCGATGATCGCTATTCGCGGAGAATTTCCACAAGCACGATTTATTGTACTGGCCGGCTACTTCGGCGACGTCCAGGTTGTGCGCGCCCCTCAAAGCTGGCGCCCGGGCTTGTGTGTTAAAGAACCTCTCCCATAAGGACCTGTTAGAAACGATCCGCGCCGTCCATGGCGGGAAAAAGACTCTTTCCCCCTGAGGCCTCCTACCAACTCGCCGAGCATGCCACCGACGACGGACGGACTCCGGCGGAAATCCGTATGCTGCGTCTGATTGCCGAAGGCAACGCCAACAAGGAAATTGCGGCGCAGCTCGCGATCAGCGAAGATACCGTCAAGGGCCAAGTCCGACACATCCTCTTCACACTGGGAGCCAACGACCAAACTCAAGCCGCCATGATCGGCATAAAGCGCTGAATCATCGATTTCTAGTTCACTCGCAAGTTTAATGAGCTTCACTCGGGTCAGACAGCCTCGATGATGCGATAGCTGAAAACCGACGAGAATCGTTTCAGTTTTTATCTGCCAAGACTCTTTCAGTCAGGTCGTATTTACGGCGGGAGGCCAACACGCCGCAAAAGTTCCTGGAAGCGTGGATCCGATCGTAGCGGATCAAGACAGGGATCTACTTTGAGAAAAGTCAGTCCTTTATCGCGCACCACGAACGCTTTCTCCAGCCACTCGAATGCGGAATCCTTTTCACCGAGGCCGGCGTAAACCAGGGCAACCTCGTAAGTGCCGATGCCATTTTGTTGAATGTGCTGTTGCAGTCTTGGGATAACAGCACTGGCTTCGGCTACCCGCCCCCATCGCGCATACGCATTCCCCATGTGGCCCAAAGCATGAGGGTGATCTCCCACGGTCATGAAAGCATTGACAGAGTCTTGGTATAGACCCTTCTCTCTGTTGACGACGCCAAACCAGAAGCCAAGGAGAACACGTTGCGGGTTCGCCGCGTCCAAACGCCTGAGATGATCCATGGATGCGTCGTAACGGCGAGCATAGTATTCGGCTTCCACGGTTTCCGCGGCAGACTGACTGGAAACTGGATCGAGTTGCTGCATGATCCGGAGTTGTGTCATGCCTTCGTCAGTACGCCCGAGTTTCTCAAGAGCGAAGGCGTACGCCCAATGAGTAGACGCTCCACTTGGATTGAGCTCCAGCGCCCGCTTCAGCTCGCGTTCCTGCGTCTTCCAGTCCCAGTCCAGGGTTGCAACGGCATCGGCCAGCGCAAGATGGCCGTCCGAAAGCCCTTCATCCAGTTCTATCGCCTTCTTCGCGCTGGCTTTTGCCTTTGAGAAGGCTTCCATATACGGCATCAGGCCATCCCCTCCGAGTAAAGCGTAGGTGTGACTGAGCGCAGCGTGCGCCCGGGCAAAATTCGGATCTTTCTCGACGGCCTTCAGGAAGTATGGCAGGGCGTGTGGAGGGTCCCCCACACTAACAAGGTGCGCACCGAGAAGGTACAGATCCTGAGCTTCTATGTCGACAGTTTCAGAGCGTTGTAAGCGCGCTTTCTCCTGCGGGCTCAGCTCAATGCTAATTGCGTCGGCGATTTCCTGGGCGACTTCCCGCTGCAGCGCCAGGATATTGCTCAGGCCGCGCGTGTAACTGCGCGCCCAAACATGATGATCACTCTTGGCGTCAATTAGCTGGGCGGTGATTCTCACCTCGTTGCCCTCCCGCACTACAGATCCTTCCACAACCCCGTCGACCTTTAGCTCCTTCGCGATATCGGGTACCGATTTCTTCGAATTCTTGTACATCATCGCGGAGGTTCGGGATATCACTCGCAGTGCGGAGACCTGACCGAGGTCCACGGTCAGTTCTTCGGTCATGCCATCTGCGAAGTAATCCTGCTGTGGATCGCCTGAGAGATTTTGCAGGGGCAAAATTGCAATCGAATGGAGTTGGGGCCTTCCATTGAACCCTCGAAACCATCCTCTGAAGCCGCCGTAACTTATTGCTGCTAGGAGAACCAGCGCGGCCAGAACACCTACTAAGACCCACGTTCTTGAGCGCGATCTTCCCACCGCGGGGCGAAGGGATTCGTCTCTTCCTCCGCGTGGCTCCAGAGCAAAGGGTGCTTCCGCAGAAGCCCCTTTTTCACCCGGTGATTCATCAGGACTGTCCTTTAACGCAGACGCCTCCCGCACTGGAGCAATGAACTCATAGCCCCTCTTCGGGTGCGTCTGAATGAATTTAGGATCCTTTGCGTGATCACCTAACGCAGTGCGAACGTCGAGGATGTGGCTTTTGAGCACTTCC
>Ga0074044_10003811_pt1 | contig 12682 bp, 14 predicted proteins | sample BogForMeECP23OM1_FD_94443 | JGI IMG/M metagenome (GOLD analysis project Ga0074044, IMG submission 94443) | Bog forest soil microbial communities from Calvert Island, British Columbia, Canada - Bog Forest MetaG ECP23OM1 | ecosystem: Environmental > Terrestrial > Soil > Wetlands ...
AGCCGTGCAGATCCACGGCGGCTACGGCTACGTCACCGATTTCCCGGTCGAGCGCTACATGCGCGACGCCAAGCTCTCGGAAATCGGCGAGGGCACCAGCGAAGTGCAGCGGATGATCATCGCGAAGTCGCTGCTGCGCGACGGCTACCTGCCCGCTTGATCGCTCTCTTGAATTGCTTGCAGGGATCTGCGCTATCAATCTTCCAGCAGATCTTCGCGAATGATCGCTAGCTCGTCTTGCGCGAGGCCGATTACTTCGCGCGTGAATCCCTCGATGCCGCCGCTCTCGTCGATGAGTTCGAAGACCGGATCCAGTTGCGTGGCTGCCAGCGGAAGCTTGGGATACACCTGGTTGCTTTCGAGGAAGTCGGCGACGATTCGCTCGCGATCGACCCCGAGCATCGACAACAGCATCGCCGCGCCGACTCCCGTGCGATCGCGGCCGGCGGAGCAATGGAACAGCAGCGGGTAAACGTCGCGCTCGGCGAGCAGTTTGAAGAAGCGCCGCCAGTCGCGTCGAAACTGCGTCACCAGCGCGAGATGCTCGTGGCCGGGCCGCGGCGCAACTCGCGTGTAGCCCTGGTCATTGAACCATTCGTCGCCCATCGGGATGTGTTCCCATCGGATGCCCGCGCGCGACGCTGGCACAGGCGCGCCCAGATGTTTCACTTCGGCCCGGCTCTGCAAAGTGACCAGCGTGCGGAGTTCGAGCTGGCTGATCGGACTTTCGGGCGGGACTTCAGCGAGATGCGATGAGCGAAATATCATCCCGGCGCGCACGCGACGGCGATTGGCCGCAGGATGGCCGCCGAGATCGCGGAAATTCTGCGCCGCGTAGCTGCGCAGCAATTCGAAATCGACAACGACGCGCGGCTGTTCGGGGTTTTCAGTTTTTCCGGTGGCGGCACCGGTCGGTTTCTTTTTTTTCGGCAAGAGATTTCAGCTATCCGTGCTTCGCCGGCGATTTTAACAGGGCGCACAGTTCCAGCCAAAGGCGAACCGGCGAAAGGTCCGCTTGCTTCCGCAATCCGCGATCGCCCCGTTACCCCTCCGCCAACTCGTGCAGCGCCCGCGCGCATTCCACCGGATGCGTAAACATCACCTCATGCCCGCTCTTGATGAACTTGAGCGTCGGATTCCTGAGCCGGCTGGAAAAATGCGGATGCCAGTTCGGCGCGCCCGCGACCGGCGTCTGGTCGTCCTCGCAAACGATATAGCTGCTCGGAATCCCTGTGGCGAAGTAGGGCGCCATCGGCACCGGCGCCAGCATCGGAGCGATCGGCTGCGGACCCAGCGCCGAAAAAACGTATTCCTTCAGCGCCGGCGCCATGTCGTTGCTGACCCCGTCGAGAAATTCCTTGCCCATCATTTCGATCGGGATCGATCGCTCCGGCGATGTATCCGCGGCCGCCGCGAGCGGCGACGTCGCCGGGTCCACGATCGGCTGCCCGTCGAGCGCCACCAGCGCCGTGACCCACACCACGCGCTTTATCCGCGACGGAATTTTTGCGGCGACCCCGGGAATCGTCAGGCCGCCAAGGCTGTGCCCCGCCAGCACCACGCCTTTCAGATCGTGCCGCTCGATAAAACCCCGCAACGCTGTCAACGTAGCTGTCGAGCGTCACCTTCGACCGATCTGCCCGGTTCATTCCGTGTCCCGGCAAATCGACCGCGTAAGCCCGGTCGCCGAGCCGCTCGAGCTGATTGATAACCGCCGCCCAGCACCACCCGCCATGCCATGCGCCATGCACCAAAACAAAAGTCTCCGCCATCTCTTTTTCCCTTATCATTGGGTGCAGGGTTCACCCCTGCCCAAGGAAGTGTGAAACCCACGGCAAGTTTCACGTTCAATTAAGTGATTTAGCCTTCCCCCCTACGAACTTACCGGCGTCACCGCCTGCCCTTCCTTGATCGTCGGCGCCGGCGCCACGATCACGATCTCGCCGCCGCTGAGCCCCTGCCGCACCTCGACGCCGTCCTGGAACTCGCGCCCGACGACGATCGGCGTCAGATGCGCCGCGTCGCCGCGCACCACCCACACCGAACTCGCGGCGCCGTCCGTGACGATCGCTTTTTTCGGCGCCAGCACCATCGGCGCTGCCGCGGTCTGCGTCATGATTGACTGGAACGTGACCTTGGCGCTCATTTCCGGCTTGATAATTTTGAGATCCGGCTGCAGGATTCGGACCTCGACTTTCACGGTCCCTTTCTGCCGGTCGGCCTCCGGATAAATCTTCACCACCTGCGCGGGAAACGGATTGTCGGGATACGCGTCGGGGATCACCGTCGCCGGCGTTCCCATCTTGACCTTCGCGATATCGCTTTCGTTGATATCGACTTCGCAGCGCAGATCGCTCAAGTCCGCGAGCTGCGCGATATCCGTCGCGCCGCCGCCGGCCTGGATTTCGCCGCCGAAGTTAATCGTGTCGCCGAGTTCGCGGTACTTCTGCAGCACCACGCCGTTGATTGGCGAGGTGATCACCGTCTGGCTCACGTTGAACTTCGCGTATTCGATCTCGCCGTCTGCCTTCTTGAGATCCGCCTCCGCCGCCGCGAGCTGATTCTCCGCGTCGTCGAGCGCGTCCTTCGATTGCACGCCCTGCTTGTAGAGTTCGCGGATGCGCTCGGCGCGCGCCCTCTTCAGCACCAGGTTGGCCGCCGCCAGGTCGCGATCCGCGTAGGCCTGCTTCAGTTGCGCCTGGTAGTCGCGATCGTCGATCCGCGCCAGCAGCTCGCCGACCTTGACCCGCTGCCCTTCCTCGATCGGCTCGGCGACGATCTGTCCGAGAATCTTGGTGCCGATCACGATGTACTTGTGCTGGGTTACGATATACCCGCTGCCGGTCAGCACCGTGCCCGCCTGTCCCGCCTGTTTCACCGAGACGATCGCGGTCTGCACTTCGGGCGGGCGGCCAAGCGTCCGCTGATAGACGACGTAGCCCGCCACGCCGGCGGCGGCGACAATGGCGAGCACAATCGCAGCCGGGATAAGCCGGCTCGGCTTCTTCGGCTCAGCCGCGCGCGCGATCCTGAGCGACTCCAGCTCGCGGATATTCGGTCCCCTTGGGGCCTCAGTGGACAAGATCACACGCTCCTCAGCGCATCTACCACCGGCATTTTCATCGCTTGCCGCGCCGGCAGCCAGCCTCCTACCATACCCATCACGGCGGCGAAGATCAGCGCCTCGATCACGATCGCAAAGGTGACGCGGAAGCTGAACGCCAGCGTCGAGAACGTGACGAAGTTGCCGAACGTCGTGGACAGCCCGTTGATCGGCATCGCCAGAATTATCCCAATCACGCCCGCCGCCACCGCCAGCACCAGCGACTCGAGCAGGAACGAGGTCATCACCGCAATCGGCGCGAAGCCGAGCGCGCGCAGCGTGCCGATTTCAGTAGTCCGCGACGAGACCGCCGCGTACATCGTGTTCATCGCGCCAAAGATCGCTCCCACCGCCATGATCACCGCCACGATCATCCCCAGCGCCCGCATCTGGTTGGCCACCACCGCCTGGTCCTTGTAGTAGTCCGCCTCGGTCTCCGCCTGCAGATTGATTCGCGGATCGTCCGCCAGCCGCCGAATCAGCGCATCGGGGTCCGCCCCCGGCGCAAGCTTGAGGCGCACGTCGGCATAGTACGCGCCGCGCTGCGCGTCGTCCTGCACATTATGGATATCGCCCCACACCTCCGACTCAAATGATCCGCCGGCGGCCGCCATGATCCCGACCACCTTCCAGTTGCCGCGCCCGAAACGCAGCGTCGAGCCGAGCTGCATGTTGTCGTAATGCCCTTGCAGACCCTTGCCGACGATCACTTCGTTGACCGACGGGTTGAACATCCGGCCTTCGATAATTTTTACCTTCGGATGTACTTTGAGCGCGATCGGCAGCACTCCGCGCACCACGATATTGTCGCGCCCGCCGCCGACCCGTTCCATCAGCGCCTGCACCGGCAGCTCCGGCGACGCGTCAACCTCGCCGTCCGGCTCGCGCCGGATTTGCGGCAGGAATTTCATCGCGTCGAATTGATTGAGTTGGACGGCGGAGTAGGTCTCGGTGGTGGCGCCCTTGCGCAGGACGATTACGTTGTCGGGGTCGCCGGTGTCCGAAATCGCCGAGTTGAGTCCCGCCACCAGCGCCATCACGATCACGAACACGCACACCACCAGCGCGATTCCGCCGCCCGTCATCGCCGTCGAGACGCGCCGCACCAGCAGCGAACGCACGTTATATTTCAGCGGGATCGCCATCTTACGCCACCGTCCTCAGCGCATCCACGATGTTCCGCCGCGCCGCCGAGCTGGCCGGCGCCAGCGCGCTGAACAGGCCAATCAAGGCGGCCACCACCAGCGTCTCGGCCAGAATCTGAGGCGGCATCCGGATCGCGCCGAGCGGTCCGCCTACATTGCCGACTGAAAATGCCTTCAGCACTATATATGCCGATCCGCATCCGATAATCCCGCCAATCAGGCCTATCAGGATCGACTCGGCCAGCAGGATCGACAAGACCGTGCGCGCCGGAAATCCCATCGATCGCATCACCGCGATTTCGCCGCGCCGCTCGCGGATCGACATCGCCGCCGTGTTGGCCGCCACTAGTCCGATCGTCAGCACCACGATAAATCCCAGCACCTCCGCCATCCTGAAAAACGTCCGGTACTGATCCAGGAAGCCGCCGATAAACGACGCCTCCGACTCCGACAACGTCTCCGCCGACGAGTTGGCGAAGCCTTCATCGATCGCCGCTATCACCTGCGGCACCGACTCCGGCTTATCGACCTTGACCCAGATATTATCGACGATCCCCGGCCTGCCGGCCGCTTCTTCGAGATAGTCTCTCCTGAACAACAGGAAATCCGGCGGCGCTTTGCCCCCGATCGTACCCACTATTTGCAGCGTCACGTTGAACGGATAGAGCGTCCCGCGGAGCTGGATCTGCTGTCCGATATGCAGATGGAACCGCTTCATGGTATCGCCGCCGACCAGCGCCGCGGTGCGGATCTTCTTGAACTGCAGGAACTGCTCCGCGCTGATTCCCCAGTCGGGCCACATCAGATCGACATTCTCGGGATCGGCCGCCAGGTTCGGGAACTGGTCGTAAACTTCATGGTACACGCCGCCGAACCAGCTCTCCGGCACCACCACCTCGACATGCGGTATCGTCACGATCCGCTGCTTGTAGGCGATTGGAATCGAGTAGGCCAGCCCGGCCTTGTTGTGGGTCGCGATTCGGGTGGACGACGCCGTGTTGCCAAGAATCTGGTTGGCCACGGTCGGGATACTGACCAGCGTCGAAAAAATAAACAGCGAGACCGCGATCGACAGCACGGTAAGCAAAGTCCGCCGCTTGCTGCGCACCAGGTTTTTGAACACCAGCGCCGCGTACTTCATCGCCGACTGCCAAGGTCAATCTTGTTCCCCTTCCCGCGCGGGAAGGGGTTAGGGGTTAGGTTGCCTATCATCTCTGTCACCCATGCGCGGCCGCTTCCGCCGGCGCGCCGCGCTTCCCTGCTTCAACCCCCACCAGCACGCCCTTGTCGAGCCGATAAACCGTATCGACATACCGCTCCGCGCGCGGATCGTGCGTGACCATGACGATCGTCTTTTGAAACTGCCGATTCATATCGACCAGCAACCCCAGAATTTCCTCAGCCGACTTGGCGTCGAGGTCTCCGGTCGGCTCATCCGCCACGATAATCGTCGGGTCGGCGACGATCGCCCGCGCAATCGCGACGCGCTGCTCCTGCCCGCCCGAGAGCTGTCGCGGATAATGGTCCATTCTGTCCGCCAGGCCCACCACCCTGAGCGCCGTCTCGACATGCTCCCGCCGCTCAGCCTTGCGCAGATGCGTCAGCAGGAGCGGCAACTCAACATTCTCGAACGCTGTAAGTACTGGAATCAAGTTGTAGAACTGGAACACCAGCCCGATATGACGCGCGCGCCAGCCCGCCAGCTCGCGCTCCTTCATGCCCGTTATTTCCTCGCCGCCGACCGCGACGCGCCCGCGGGTCGCGTGATCGATTCCCGCGATCAGGTTGAGCATCGTGGTCTTGCCCGACCCCGACGGCCCCATGATCGCGACGAAGCGTGCGGCCGGGATCTGCACGGTCACGTCGTCGAGCGCGCGCACCTCGAACTCGTCGCGCTTGTAGATCCGGGTAACGTGTTCGAGATCGATTGCAAACTTTTCGTCCATGACCTTCCTGCCTTTCTTATAGCTGACCCTGATATCGGATTTGACCCCTGGGTATTTCTCGCACCGGCGTCACGCCGAGCGCCGGGCCGCCGCGGCGCGCGATGGTTTCGCCCGCGCAGCAGCGCGCCGCGTAACCTGTATTTCACGCCGCAGTTGCGCGCAAAGCTTCGCCAGCAAGCGCGCCTTCGCGCCGGTAATTTCGCAGCCCAGCTCGACTATAATCCTTCGCACCGGGCTCTCCCCCGCGCGCCGCATCGCGGCGACCAAATCGGCCAGGATCGCCGTGCGGGCTTCATCGTCGCGCTGCGACCGTTCCATATGCGCCAGCGCAATTTCCGGCTCCCGGTCCGCGAAATAGGTCTTGACCTGCGACTCGTCGAACACAAACACCGGCTGCGCCGGCGCGCGCAGCATTCGCGTGAAATGTGCCCGGCCGCGCGCCGTGATCGCATAGACCTTGCGCGCGCGCCGCCCGCGGCGTTCCATCCGCAGCTTCACCAGCCCGTCGCGCGCCAGTTTCTTCAGCGCCGGATAGATCGAACCGTCGCTCACCCGGTAAAAAAACCCGACCCCGTCCTGAAATCGCTGCTTCAGGTCGTAGCCGGTCGCTTCCGCCTCCATCAGAAAGCCCAGGATCGGAAACTTCACGTCCATCCGCGGCGGCGTCTTGCTGAATTCCACCGCCGACCTGGCCGGAAACAGCGGCGCGCTGTCGCGATAGCTCCGCGTTCCATTCAGCCCGGGATTCAACGACACCTCATGCATACCTGTCGAGCCAATAGCTCGACTTGAGCTATGAGTCAACATGGGTTGCTCAAATCAAGGTCCCGCAACGCGGCTGCGGATCGCTCGGCCAAGATTGCTCTCACCCAAAAGCGGTGCGACCCGCCCGCCGGCCGCGGCCAGCTCGCGCATCCGCGCCGGTGCGGGTTCCGTGCCGAACACCACGTCCCAGAGCCGCGTCGTCACCCCGAAAATCGCGTCCGGCGCGCTCAAATGATGGGCCAAATGGCGCGCGCGCAGCCGCCTTTCGAGCGCGCACGACGGGCTGGCGAAGTGAATCCGGTAGTGCATCAGTTCATAGGCGGCGAATCCGCTCGCGATTCCGGCACAGAAAAACCACCGCCGGCGTGACGCCGAACACTACCCATGCGCCGCCCAGCACCACCGCTGCGGGAATCCACGCGCCCAGCGCGAACACCGCGCGGGGATCGCGATGGTGTACGGCATGGAGCGGCGTCACGAACGTGCGATGCGCATGGCCGAGCACGCCGTGGATGACATACTCGAGCAGCGTCCATGCGAACAGCCCGGCCGCGAATGCCAGCGCATTGAGAAGCATCGAACCCGATCGTAAGTCGGGACGGGCCCGTTGGCAACGCAGCAATCGCCTTGCAGCGGTCAGGAACGGGACAACCGCTGCAAGGCGCGCGAGGAGGAACTCACGAAAGAATCCACTTGATTGAATGCAAAACCCGCCGTGGGTTTCGCGCTTCCCTGGGCAGCGGTGACCGCTGCACCCAGCGTTAAGATAAAGCTGCGGCCGGAGTTTGCCTTGAGCACTCCAAGAGGCTCAGACCGACGGAAAGAGCGTAACCTTTTCGCGACATCGGGGTTTCTGTAGATAGAGGCCGATGTGTCCGGGAGTTCCGCGTTCTCATTTTCAAGCCCTGCGCAGCGAGATAACCGTCGCGCGGGCGTGCGCGAAAGCGGGGAGGGCGGATTGAAGGCGCGCGGCGCATCGGCGACGGCAAAGAGCAGCGCCAATGATTCTGCGGAACGGGCGCTGATTGAGGCTGCGCAGCGGGACCGTCGGCGATTTGCTGATTTGTACGAGGCCAACTTCGAGCGGGTTTATGCGTATGTTGCGCGGCGGGTGCGCGATCGCGACGAGGCGCAGGATCTGACCGCCGACGTTTTTCATCTGGCGCTCAGGAGTTTGCCGCGTTTCGAATGGCGCGGAGTGCCCTTTGCGGCCTGGTTGTTCAGGATCGCATCCAATGAGATCGCCGATCGATCGAAGAGTCTTGCCAAGCGCCGTGTTCATGAGCGCGATGCGGTGTTTCCTTTTCCGGAGACCGCGGACCGCGTCGAGCTGGCGGCCGGCATTGCAGAGGCCGAGCGGCGGGCGCGGTTGTTCAAATTCGTCGAGCGGCTGCCGCGGGATCAATCGCGAGTGATCGCGATGCGGTTTGCGGAGGATAAGTCGATTCGCGAAATCGCGGCCGCGCTCGGACGCACCGAAGGCAGTATCAAGCAGCTTCAATTCCGCGGGCTGCAGAATTTGCGGGTGCGGTTGGGTGATACGAATGGCTAAGGGGAAACTAATCGAACAACTGGACCGTGCGGTGGAGGCTCTTGTGGCCAAGCCAGATGCACCGCTGCCTGCATCGGACCCGCGGCTGGCCGCGATTTTGCGGATCGCGGGCGAGTTGCGGGATTTGCCGCGCGCCGATTTCAAGCATCGCCTCAAGGCCGAACTGGCCGACCAATCGAAAGCACTTGAATCGTCGGCGCCGCCGGCTGGCGGCAAGCCGATCCTCACCCACGCGGATATCGAAGCGCGGCTCAAGGAAATCGCCGAACAGCCGAAATTTATCGTGCATGACGTGCGCGCCGCGCTGAGCGACTTGCCCGAGATGTCGACGCGATTCCTGGACTCGATGAACGATCGTACGCTGGTCGTTTCGCGCGGCACGCGGCAGTCGCATTGGGAGCGCCATTTCGGGGCCGACGAGATGATCTACGTGATGGACGGGGAGACCGAGATCGTCACGTTGACCAATGATGGGCCGGTGAAGTCAGCCGTTCATGCGGGGTCGTTGTTTGTCTGCCCCGAGGGACTGTGGCATCGCCTGACGCCGCGGCCGTTCGCGTCGGCGTTTTATCTCACGCCGAACCGCACCGAAGGCTCGAACGCGAAGGATCCGCGATCAAAACGCGAGCGCACCGCCGGGAAGCCGGGTCGTGGGCGAACAGGCTCGCGCGCCGGAAGGGTCGCAAAGCTGGAAGAGCACGACCTGCGTGCGGCGCTGCGCACCGTGCCGCATCTTACGATCACGGCGGACACCACCGGCGAGGAAGCTGACGCGGCCGTGCGCCAGGTCGCGAAGATCGGCAACCTGACTCTGGGCGTGATGAGCTATTCGGGTCTGACCCCCTGGGAGCGGCATCCCGACGGCGACGAGCTGCTGCTGGCGCTTGACGGCGAGGTCGAGGTGACCGTGCTGACCGACGAAGGGCCTGTGCAGCGCAAATTGCGCGCCGGCGAGGTGTTCGTGTGTCCGCAAGGATTGTGGCATCGGCAGCTCGCGAAGAGATCGGTGTCGATGCTCTACGGAACGCCAATCGAGACGAGCGAGGTTTCGTTCGCCGACGATCCTCGTGTCGTTGTCCCCGCAGCGAAGACTGCGCCAGTCCCGGCCGCCGGAGTTTCACGGAGCATCATGCCGTTCCTGTATGTCGAGGGCGCGTCGAAAGCGGTGGAATTTTACAAGCAGGTGTTTGGCGCGACCGTATTGATGCGCGAAGAGGAGCCGAGCGGAATCGTGAGCCATGCGATGCTCAAAATGGGCGACACGACAGTCATGCTTTCGGATCCCACCTCGGCGGACGTGAAGCAGAATGACACGCACGGGTTGTCACGCACGCCGCGTTCGTACGGCGGCTCGCCGGTGCATCTGTATATCTATGTCGCGAATGCGGATGAAGTTGTCGGGCGCGCGATCGACGCCGGCGCGAAAGTTATCGACCAGGTGGAGGACAGGGAGTGGGGCGACAGGTGCGGCGGAATCGAAGATCCATACGGTCACGTGTGGTGGGTTGGAACGCCGATAAAGGATCTGCCGCCGAAAAATTCGAATTAGCGAAAGGAGAACCATTATGGCGAGCAAGCTGAAAGCGATTCCCGACGGTTGGCATAGCGTAACTCCGTTCCTGTGCGTCAAGGACGCGGCGCGGGCGATCGAGTTTTATCGCAAGGCGTTCGGCGCGACGGAGTTGGAACGCATGGCGGAAGCGGACGGGAAAGTTAACCATGCGGTGCTGAAGATCGGCGACTCGATCGTCAGGCTATCGGACGACAGTTCCAGGCATGTGGCGGATTGGGCGGCAAAGGGTTGGTCGCGCAGTCCGCAATCGCTGGGCGGCACGCCGGTACATTTCTACCTATACGTGGAGGACTCGGACGCGGTGTTCAAACGCGCCATCGCCGCGGGCGCGAAAACGATGGAGCCGGTGGCGGACAAAGAGTGGGGCGACAGGATTGGCGCGCTGACGGATCCTTTCGGACATATCTGGATCGTCGCGACTCACGAACGTGACGTGCCCATCGAGGAGGTCGCGAAGCGTCGCTCGGGAACCCGATAACTTTCATGTTCTAGTTTTCAAACTTTACAAATCGGCAAGCGAGGGAGAGCCACCATGGCGGGCAAAATAGATCCAATTCCCACCGGACCGCGGGCTATAACGCCGTACCTGACGATCAAAGGCGCGGCCCAGGGAATCGAGTTTTACAAGAAGGCGTTCGGCGCGAAGGAGTTGATGCGCTGGACCGGGAAGGACGGAAGAGTGGGGCACGCCGAGATCGAGATCAGCGGAACCCCGGTGTTCATCAGCGACGAGCATCCCGAGATCGGCGTGATCAGCCCCGAGACGCTGGGCGGCTCCGGCGTGGGACTCCATTTGTTGGTCGAGGACGCGGAGGCGACCTTCAGGCGGGCGCTGGCGAACGGCGCGCAGCAAATCACCCCGGTCGAGGAAGAGCCGTGGGGGCAGCGATCGGGGACATTGAAGGACCCGTTCGGGCATCGCTGGTTCGTCACGACGCGCACCGCGGAACTGTCGGCGGCTGAAATGGACAAGATCGGCAAAGCGGCGGGATACAAGACGCTCAGCTGAAATTTCACAACATTTTGGCGCGCGCGAACAGGGCGCGCGCGTGCTAGGCTTGACAAGTCAGATCGTTTGTCCCTTGGTCCGCGCGAACGCGGACGTGGCTGGGAAAAGCGGTCTGCATTCGATCACTATTAGACGCGTCGTGCGCGACGAAAGGAAAACAGTCATGCTCGAGACAGGAAAACCGTTTGTGAATTTCGCCCTCCTCAACCAGGACGGCAAGCAGATGAAGCTCGGCGATTTCGCCGGCAAGTGGCTGGTAGTGTACGTTTATCCCAAGGACGACACGCCGGGATGCACGATTCAGGGGAAGTCGTTCACCGCGAGCAAGGCCGACTTCGACGCGGCGGGTATCAAGGTGGTTGGCGTCAGTGCGGACGACGTCGCGTCGCACAAGAACTTCTGCAACAAGTTCGCCTTCACGATCGATCTGCTCGCGGATAGCAACGCGGAACTGCTCAAGGCGGCGGGCGTCGGGCAGACCGACTATAACGGGACCAGGTACTGGAACCGGACCAGCTTTGTGATCGATCCCAAGGGCAACCTGCGCAAGGTTTACGAAAAGGTGAATCCGCAGGGGCATGAAAAGGTACTGCTCGAGGACATCAAGGCGATGCAGAAGAGTTGAGCGTCGAGTGCGGGCTGGCGGTGATTATGCGGCAAATCGGGAGCGTTTTCTTATCGCCGTGAATTTGATTTGATGGATTGATTGACAAGGGGCCTGACCCGGTTGCCTGAATTTTCGGCCGAAATTTGTCGTCCGATAACCAGATGGTCCGGTACTTGTCCTGCCGCATGACGCAACAGTCTCGCTACATTCCAGGAGGAATGAATGGTTAAGAGGATCGCCGCCGTGGCCGGCGGCGTTTTTATCGGCCTGGTGATTGCGTTTGCACGCGTTGGCGCGTTCCCTTTCTGGGGTTCCGACTCTGACGCTTCCAAGGCGCCCCCTGCGCAGCAGGCACAAGCAGCGCCGCCGGAGCCGCTGCCGGCGCCGCCAGTGCCGGGGGTGCAGGTCGCGCCAGCAGCGCCGAATACACCCGAGCCGACCGAAAAGGTGGGAGTAATCACCTCGTTCGCGCCGCTGGTCAAGAAAATGATCCCGTCGGTGGTGAGCGTCAACGTCGTTCAGGATGTGAAGATTTCGTCCATCCCGTTTGGCCCCCAGGCTGGACCGGGTGGTGACAATGGCGGAGATGACGACAACGGCGGCGGCAACGGCGGAGGCGAAACGGCGCCGGGCGATCCGTTCGACCAGTTGCGCCGCTACTTCGGGCAGGGCGGTCAACGCGAGTACAAACAGCATGGGCTGGGATCCGGCGTGATCGTGTCCGCCGACGGCTACATCCTGACCAACAATCACGTGGTCGGCAACGCCGACGAGATCCACGTCACGCTGCAGGACAAGCGCGAGTTTACCGCCAAGGTGATCGGCAAGGATGCGAAGACCGATCTCGGGCTGATCAAGATTGATACCAAGGACGCACTGCCGGTAGCGCCGTTGGGCGATTCCAATTCTACCGATGTCGGCGACTGGGTAATCGCGATCGGCAATCCGTTCAACGTCGGCATGACAGTGACGGCGGGAATCG